>Ga0123357_10010801_pt1 | contig 11650 bp, 9 predicted proteins | sample TergutEmb28metaG_FD_89873 | JGI IMG/M metagenome (GOLD analysis project Ga0123357, IMG submission 89873) | Embiratermes neotenicus P4 segment gut microbial communities from Petit-Saut dam, French Guiana - Emb289 P4 | ecosystem: Host-associated > Arthropoda: Insects > Digestive system > Gut ...
ATTGGTTTCAGGATGAACTTTCTTTTTTTCTTTCCCAAAATTGCTTCATCAATTTTGCTGTAAACTCATAATTCTTCAGCCGCCAAGCAGCTGCAATCAACAATTCTTTATGGGGCTGGGAAGTAAAATGGTCGATGATTTTTTTCTCTTTCACCTGAAAATTTGTAAATCACCAATATTTTATATACGTTTGTATAATAATTTTAAAAAATAATAATAGGAAATGTAATTTAGATTTAACATATTAGAAAAAGCGTTAGCTTTTATTCTTTGTTTCTGAAACTTAGACAATTTCAATGTGTTACAAGAATAAGTAGTCGGCGCTCACGCCGGACGGCGTGGGCTTGCTTATTTGTAACACGGGTAGTCTAAGACCTCAGAAACAGAATACAGTTAAAGTCCCACGCTTTATAATTTTAAAAAATGGTTTTTAGGGACTGAATACCATTTATTTATGATTTATGAACCCTTTTGAAAGACTTACCCGTTTGGTTGATGTGCATCAGCTTATTAGACAGAAAAAAACCGGATCGCCAATTGAATTTGCGAAAAAATTTCATATAAGCCGGAGTCAACTTTATAATATAAAAGATGAATTGGAAGATTATGGAGCAGTCATCAAATACAGCCGAAAACAAAATACATTCTATTACGATAATAATTTTGAATTAATCGAAACTAATTTTTGGAAGAAAGAAATTGAAGGTTTTCTCAAAAAAAATCTTTCCATACAAGGATAGTGGACGGAAAGAAGATAATTTTGCATCATGAAACAGAATTTCTTGCAAGAATGAGGTTTTTTTAAGAGTATTTATTGTAATGTTATTAATTTAAATTATTTTTGTTATGAAAAAGATGAATTTTGAGCAAATGGAAAATTTGAAAGGTGGGACAGAAGCTGTAGAAAGTTTGTCTGAAGACACAATAGTCGATGGAATTAGTTGGCTTAGTTGTGCATTTGGTATTGCAGGATTTGGGCTTGCGGCAGCAGGCTTAGTTTTAGTAAGTGGAGGAACAGCAGCAGTATTAGTTGCAGGGTTGACATATTCTATAGCACCCGCTGCCGCTGCGCTTTCTTGTATGTAATACAATAATTCAATATGGGGTGTAAGGTATTATATTTGTAGTATTTTAATATAATAATAATTTTTTACACCCCTATATATAAAATTAGAAAAAAAATGAAATCGTTATATAAACAAGGTAAATGGGGATTATTTTTATTCATAACCCTTACAGTTTTTGGTTTATCGTTAGCCTATACTATAGTAAATCCAAATATAGGTTCCATACTTACATCAATAGTTCTATTTGGTACAAGTACTGCTATATTTTTGACAATAGTTTCAAAAGACAGGAAAGATTGCGGAAAATAATAACAATTTGTTATTTATTCCTGTCATTATGAATATTTAATGTTATTCTTATTCATGTGGAATTTTATTAATTATGATTGAAAAAAGAAAATAGCGTTATGTTCTTAATTGGTATAATTTTAAAGATTGCATGATCAAATTTTTTAAAATCAATAACAACATTTATTTTTGGTTGCTTTGTGTTTTAGGCATCTTATTTGCTTTTTTAAGTAAACAGTTTCTATTTACCGACCAATTGTACTATTATACACTAAGCGAACAATTTACTTCCGAGCAAATTAATAAAATAATCACATATCAGAATGAAACATGGAAACAATTTGCTGGATACTGCCTAATTCCTTTGATAATTATTATTAGAGTACTTTATACTTCGTTTTGCCTATATATCGGAAATTTAGTAAATGAATCGCATTGGAAGTATAAAACCATCTATACAATATCTTTAAAGTCAGATATTGCATTTACTTTGAGTTCAATATGTAATTTTTATTACTATGCGGTCAGTGATAATTTTAAGTCGATAGAAGACCTTAGCGTTAACTGTTGTTCCTTGCTAAAGATAGTTGGAATAAAAAATATCCCCAGTTGGTTGATTTTTGCCTACAACTCAATCAATGTATTCGAATTAATTTACATCGTGATGCTTATTCTTTTTATCAAATCCTGCTTTCATTTAACTTATGTAAAATCTACTGTATTTGTCTTATTAACGTACTGCATCGGAAATTATTTATTCGTGGTCGGATTAACCTTTTTGTATTTGAATTTCACTTGATTATGAAAATAAAAAACATCATCGGTTTATTATTTGTATTACTATTGCTGGGATTAACAGCGTTTTTTCTGTTTAATAGAATTAGGCAAACACAAGATAAGAAAGAGGTTTATCAATCAATACCGAGTTTTCAAATCCCTGATATTAATGGTCAGATTGTTTCTGAAAGGTTGCTAAAAGAGTATCAAGCTGTTATGTTTATATACTTTAATCCTGATTGCGATTTATGCAGAGATGAAATAACACAAATAAAAGAGAATGAATCAGTTTTATCGCGAGGGAAAATCGTATTTTTTTCCGAACAGCCTGCTAATAGTATCCGGCAGTTTCTACGCACAATTGACTTTGAACCGCCCTCAAATATGCTGTTTTTGCCGGATGAAAAGGCAATATTGATTCGTAAAATGGAGGTAATGACAACACCGACTATTTACATTTACCGACAAGGTCAATTGATTAAACGCTTTAATGGACCGGTAAAAATCAAAACGCTTATCCATTATTTCACCGAAAAATAAACAATGAAATCCCGAAAAGAACTTCGCAAAATTTTTACCCGCCAATATGGCGAATTTTCTTGTGGCTTGGCATGCTTATCCATGATTGTTAAATACTATGGAGGATATGCCCGCCAGGAAGATTTACGGAACATCAGCGGAACAAGTTTAGCCGGAACAAGTCTGTTAGGATTATATCAGGCTGCCGAAAAACTGCATTTTGCTCCTGAAGGATATGAAGCGGATATGGATTCGTTAAAATCAGTGGATTCTCCGGTTATTCTTCATATCATTAAGGAACAGCGCATAGAACACTATGCGGTTTGTTTCGGATATGAGAACAATCGTTTTATCATCGGCGATCCGGGAGAAAGAGCTATTTCCTATTGGACTGAGAAAGAGTTAAATGATTGCTGGAAATCAAAAGCGTTATTACTTTTGAAACCGGCAACAGCATTTGTCCGGCAAACTTCCGAAAAAAAAGAAAAACAGCAATGGCTTAAGAATATCATTCAGGAAGATATATCAATTCTTGCTGTTGCTTTTATTTTAGGGGTTGTTATTGCAGTGATGGGTTTGGCAACGGCAGTGTTTTCCCAAAAATTAATTGACGATTTACTTCCGTCTAAGAATTATGAGAAAATAATTGTCGGCATATTGCTATTTTTTATCTTGTTGCTTGCCCGAAGCGGATTGGATTTTTTACGTAGCATTTTCATGTTAAGGCAAACAAAAAGCATGAACAACCGGTTTATTGATTATTTCTTCTCAAAAATTTTGTATTTACCCAAATTTTTCTTCGATTCAACTAAAACCGGCGAAATCATTGTCCGTATGAACGATTCAAGACGCATCCAGCAAACTGTTTCGTATGTTGCCGGCAGCGTACTGATTGACGCATTAACGTTATTGTTTTCTATAGGCTTTCTGTTATTTTACTCATGGAAGATGGCTTTAATTGCTTCGGCTTGTATTCCGTTTTTTATTTTGCTGGTAATTCTGTATAACAGGAGAATAGTAAACAGTCAGCGAAATGTCATGATTTCCAATGCCAGGGTTGAAGGGCAACTCATTGATATAATACAGGGAATAAATGACATCAAGAATACGAACAAGCAATCGGTTTTCAAACAATCCATTCAAGTAATGTATGGACTTTTTCAACAGTGCGGATATCAGTTAGGCTTATTGAGTTCCCAATATGGACTGATTGCTCAAACGATCAGTATATCAACCTCTATTGCAATAATCATTTTTGGAGTTTTTGCTGTTTTGAATAAACAGTTGACTTTGGGAGAATTAATGGCAATTATTACGATTGGAAATCTCATTATTTCTTCAACAGCAAGTCTTTCCGTAGTAAATATCCGCTTGCAGGAAGCAGGCGTCGCTTTTGACCGGTTCTATGAATTTTTGAAAGTAAAACCTGAATTTGAACCGGAAGAGGCGCACGGTACAGAGATGCACGGTGCACGGAATGGAGGTGATATTCATTTGCAAATAAAAGATTTGTCTTTCCGATTCGTTGGAAGAAAAAAATTGTTTGATAATATTTCGATAGAAATAAACAGAGGAGAAATTGTTACGCTTCTTGGAGAAGTGGGTTCAGGTAAAAGCACATTAATTCAAATATTGCAAAAATATTATTCGCCGGAAGCTGGTGAAATTTTATTTAATGGACAATCACTATCAGCCTGTCCAACATTCCACTGGCGGGAACAGACAGGAGTTGTGAGCCAACAAGTGAAAATATTCAACGGCAGTGCGGGCGAAAATATTTGCCTTGGAAACATTGTAGAAGAATACGAATCAGTACAGCTATTTTGCAAAGAATATGGTTTTAATACTTTCTTTGATACTCTGCCACAAGGATTAAATACGTTGTTGGGTGAAGACGGAATCCATATTTCCGGCGGTCAACAACAATTAATAGCGCTTGCCCGTGCAATGTATCGCCGTCCTTCGCTCCTTCTATTGGATGAACCCACTTCGGCTATGGACAGCAAGACCGAACAGTTCGTAATCAACTTGTTACAAAACCACAAAAACCAATATGCCACTTTATTGGTAACTCACAGAACATATTTAGCCAATCTATCCGACAAGGTCTATGTATTAGAAAACGGGACTTGCCATACGGCAATTTGATCGACTAAACATACCGGAGTTACTTCCTAAATCCCCTCCAACATCCGTTTCAAGACAACCTCGCAAGATATTTCCCTGTTGGCTGCTTCAGGAATGACAATGGAACGGGAGCTTTCAATCACTTCATCCGTCACAATCATGTTGCGGCGAACAGGAAGGCAGTGCATGAAAAACGCCGAATCGGTCAGGTTCATTTTTGCCGTATCTACTGTCCAATTTAAGTCTTTATTGATAATTTGACCATAATGAGCATCTTCAAAAGGCGACCAGTTCTTGGCATAAATGAAATCTGCGTCTTCAAAAGCTTTCAATTGATTGTATTCCACTTTGGCTCCGCGAACGAATGCCGGATCCAATTCATATCCTTCGGGATGCGTGATGACAAAGTCAACATCGGCTTCATTCATGAAATCGGCGAAAGAATTTGGAACGGCTTGCGGCAAAACCCTTGGGTGAGGCGCCCAAGTCAAAACGACTTTCGGTCGCGGCTTGGTTTTATATTCTTCAATTGTAATCAAATCGGCAAACGCTTGCAACGGATGCGTGGTAGCGCTTTCCATGCTGAAAACCGGTCTGCCGGAATACTTGATAAACTGATTAAGAACCTTTTCGCCATAATCATCCGCTTTATTTTCAAATTGCGCAAACGACCGAACGCCGATGATGTCGCAATAGGAACCCATCACCGGAATGGCTTCGAGGATATGTTCCGATTTGTCGCCATCCATGACCACGCCCCGTTCGGTCTCCAATTTCCATGCGCCTTGATTGACGTCAAGTACCATTGCATTCATGCCCAAGTTCATGGCTGCCTTTTGCGTACTCAATCGCGTGCGCAGACTGGAATTGAAAAACACCATCAACAAGGTCTTATTTTTACCCAGCGTTTGGTAGGCAAAACGATTTTTTTTAACTTCAAACGCTTCTTTCAGCGCTCCTTCCAAATTTCCTAAATCTTTTACATTGGTAAATGTTTTCATATTCTTATTTGTCCTTTTCCTTGAATAATCCATTTATAAGTAGTTAACTCATCCAAAGCCATCGGTCCTCGGGCATGCAACTTTTGCGTACTGATTCCGATTTCAGCTCCTAATCCAAATTGTGCGCCATCGGTAAAAGCAGTAGAAGCATTTTCATACACGCAAGCTGCATCGACCAATTGTTGAAACAATGCTACCGTTGCCTGATTTTCCGAAATAATACATTCGCTGTGTTTGGAACTGTACAGGGCAATGTGCGCCAGCGCTTCCTCCATGCAAGCGACGGTACGAATGCTCATTTTGTAATCGAGAAATTCCGTGCCGAAACTTTCCGCCGTTGCGTGTTGAAGCAACTCATCGGGATATTTTCCGTTCAGCGCTTGCAGGGCTTTTTCATCGGCATAAATGATGACGCGGCTTTCTTTCAATTTTTCACAAAGAAAAGGTAAATCAGTTAATCGTTCTTCGTGTATAATCAAGCAGTCCAACGCATTGCAAACGCTTACACGCCTTGTCTTGGCATTGTTAATAATCGCCTGACCGGTTTCTTTATTCCCATCCCTGTCGAAATAGGTATGACAGATGCCGGCGCCAGTCTCAATAACCGGAATTTTAGCATTTTTACGGACGTAGTCAATCAATCCCTGGCTGCCGCGGGGAATAATCAGGTCAACAATACCTCTGGCGTTCAACAAGGCTGCAGTCGCTTCTCTTTCAACCGGAAGCAATGTGCAACATTCGATAGAAATCGAAAAGGATTTTAATACGTCCTGTATAATATTCACTATCGATATGTTAGTGTATTCTGCATCTGAACCGCCTTTCAGGATACACACATTTCCCGATTTAAAGCAAAGGGAAAATACGTCGAGACACACGTTGGGACGCGCTTCAAAAATAACGCCGACCAAACCGAATGGAACGCTGCGTTTAGTGATTATCAGCCCGTTGGGACGAACGGTTTCACTCAATATTTTTCCTACCGGAGAAGGCAGTTGGGCAACGGTTTTTAAATCGGAAACCATCCCTGCGATTCGTTCTTTCGTCAATTTCAACCGGTCGTATTTGGGGTCGGAGATATCCATTCTATCCAAATCCTTCTGGTTTTCCGACAAGATATAATTCGTTTCCCTGGTTACGCTTCCTCCGATAGAAAAAAGTATTCTACTTATCTTTTCATCAGACAAATACGATAAAGTTCCAGCAGCTTTTTGAGCTTTTTCAAAATAAATTTGATAGTCCATTTTTATTATTTTGGACAAAGTTACAGTATTTATTCAAATATTTTTCCAAAAACCTGATAAAACATTTGCCTGTGTAGAGTTAAAAAGTTAAAATAATTTTACTAATACACCCTCACTGTCTGACGGGATACTACATTTCCCTGTTCATCAACGATATTGACATAATAAAATCCTGCCGGTTGTCCGTTCATCGAAATATTCACTGTTTTAACCGACGAATTGAATGATACCGTTTTAACCAAACCAAAGTCGTTATAGATATATGCAGAATAGGTTTGAAGTAACATAGTCTCCTGATATTCTATCGGACCATCTGCCAGATACATCCACATGCCTGTAACCGGATCGTAATAACCTTTCGGGTTGTTACCTGTATTACCTGTATTCGTATTGCCTGTACCTGTATAGCCTGTACCCGTACTGCCGCCTCCTTGGTCGCCATTATTGTCATTAATAATTGTGATACAATGGTTATCATTGGTATAAGTACAGGTGAAAGAACTTCCGGTGATAAATACCGAAGCGGTAAGCGTTTCCTGGCATGGAGACACAAATTGGCAGGTAATTGTAACATCTTCTCCGTTATAGGTTAGGACAGCATAACTGGGGACATTCTCCAGCACAGTAAATGCGAGGTCGGGATCATCTATAGGCTTACAGGGTTGCGCGTAAGGGTTGGCTAACACGATATAATTATCGACCGGTTCCATTGTAGCTGACGAGGGCGCCGACGGATCGGTTTCCAGCCCAACTGTTCCCTGAGCGGAACTGCTTTTGCTGACGCTTATCACAACGGCATCTGTTCCGCTGTTTGAATCTACGGTAGCCAAACGGGTTATAACCAAATCATCTGCATTTACAGATTCTTCGCATGTTGCATCCGCCAAATCTCCCGATGCATCCGCCGCTACATCCGCTAATGCAGATACCAGCAAAGGATTAAGCTGGTCGACAGGAATTTGATTACCGTTTGTTAAAGGAGCTGTCGCCAATTGCGCAAAATCACTTTCTTCTACAAAATCGCTTACTGCCGTAGCGACAAGGCCGTACGGATTATAGTTTTCGACACAAGGTTTTATAGTTCCGCTGCTACTGCGCCAACGATAAAAAGCATCCCTGTCATTGAACGGATCGGGAAGCGCATGAACTAATATCTTGTAGGGTTTTGTTGTCTTGTAAATCTGTTCAACTCTCAATCCAAACGATTCGGGTATGGCAACCTCTATCGGCTTTGTAACGGTAAACTGTTCTCCTGCCGTTGTCAGTTTCAATGTTAGCGTTACTTTATAAGCCAATGTATTCTTTAAACCTCTTAGAAATGTAACGGGCACATTGGTTGCACCCTCGAATTGAATGTAATCGGTCGAAGACAGCGACCATTCTACGTTGTCGATATTGGGAGAAAGTCGAGGATAAAACCGAACAGGCGTTTTTCTGCAATCGAACTTTGGCGGCGTTTCGATGCTTAATTCCGGCGAGGCGATTGTTCTTTGAGCGCTGATGTTTTGCCCGACAAATTGAAGCGTTGCCTTGACCGTCAGTGGTTTATTGTATGATAAAAATTCTATCACAATCGAATCGGCGGCTACCGATGCGATGCGGAAATTAGTGTTGTCGGATAATTCCCAGGCAACAGGGGTTCCTTCAACCCAGTTATATACTCTCAGTACTGCCAATGAATCGGTTGGCAGAAATTCGCCGTAAATATATATATCATTATTTTTTGCCGTTATACGTTTGCGCACTTCGTTGCTAATGGACGTTGCACCTAATGCTGTTGATAATGGCGGAGATAAGGGAATCGAACTGCTTGCTTTCAATATGCCGGTTTCGTTAGCTTTATAGCAATACACATTGACCGAAGTGTTGGTTGGATTGTTAAGCCCAATATTGTTGTTGCTTATTGACCATGAAACCGGTATATTCATCGGATTTTTTAATGCAACATTAGCCAAAAAATTAAAAGAAGAACTGGGCGTATCGAAATAGATCGGAGGACTAATTAGCTGCGTGTATAAAAATTGTGCGGACAAATTTAAACGCGTGTGCAAATCATTGGTAGCAGGTGTAAAATATTGATCAAAATTGGAAGTTCCGCTTGCATAAAAATCTTCATTTTGTAAATTTTCGTTAAGCTTATCTTTCCAATTAGACAGCCCTAAAGCGCTTACGGTAGGAACAAAACAAAATCGCTTTTGTACGACATATTGCATAATTGTACTGTCAAGGTTCATCATCCTCTCTATGTCGTACAAACCACCCGGCGCACCGTCTATTGGAAGCATATCGCTTGTGCTGTTCATACTTTTCTTTGTAAGATCTACTGTGACAGGAATAAGCCATAAAATAGTTTTTTTATAATACGCTCTTCCCTCATAAATTTTACTTACTTTTTTATCCGGCAATGCGTTGGCAAATACTGACGCATATAATTGAGTTTTACCCGGAATGACATTGATTACCAATTGAGGGTAATTGGTAGTTAGAGTTATACCACTTATGCTGCCAAATAATACATTTAAAGCCTCCATCCACCATTTTAGAGTATAAGATTCATTCATGATAACAAGTTTGCTTTCAGGAGTAAAGATCTTGGAACCTTGTCCGTTTCCATCCGCAATGGCTACATTTTTACAGCGCTGAGGAAATCCCATTGCATCATATTCCTGCATAAATGAAGTATATTCCGAATTATTGTATGTTAAATTTTTTGTTACCTGATAAATTAACATTTGCTTGGCAGCTTTACTGTTTAGAAGGTTAATAGCCCCTTTTAAATTACTGAAAATATCGGTTGCAGACAACACTTTGACAAAAAATACTTTCAAATCCAAATCTTCAAGGTGACGAACAGCCGCTTGTACACTAACCGGAACATTTGCTCCCTTATGTGGAGCATCTACCGAAATAAATTTCCACGTTTGATGATCTTTTCCGGCTAATTCTATTTCGCGCAAAGCATAACGGGCTACCAGACCGCCCATACTCAATCCCATCACCACATTGGGTTGCCCGCCCACTTTAAGAGCATTTACTGTGTCGATAACCTGTTCAAACAATTTGGCATTACGACGGATATCGTCTGTTCCATCATTGTAATCCAAATATACAATATCGTATTGGCTGAGATCAATATTGTTTTTAAGGTTACCATCAGAATAGAAAGAATTGATCGTTCCAAAATTATTGCATTTACATGTATCTAAAAAAACATAGATGTCTGTATTTCTTAAGCCCGACATTAACTTCCATGCATCAAATCCCTCGGCTACGATTAAAGGTTTACGCAACTGTCCGGTTGTATTGGAAGAAGCGTACTTGATTTGAATTTTCCCGCCGGAGTGTAAGGTAGAAGCGGCTATGATAATTTCACTTATCTCAATGTCAGTACCACTGCTCCGGAGTGTAGGACTTCCTCCTTCAACACGAACATTTGTTTGGCTGGTATAACTACTCCCGTCGGTATAGGTCAAACGGAAATAAATAGTTTTTTGCCCTTCAAAACCGAATGTATAACTAACTGGAGCATCCCATGCTGCTGTTTTATAACCGCTTTCATTGTTGAAGTTTATTTCTAACTTTTGCACTGTTTTACCGCTGTTTGAAAACCACAGTGATTGCTTAAAGACAAAGGAAGCAGTGGATGTGGTAAAATAAAGCGACTGAGGCGCTACGGCAAACAGTTGTTTTGTAAGGTAAGGCGATGCAGCGCCGGGTATTTCCACCAATTGGTTGTTTACCACTTTAAGTAAATTAAGCGATACAGCATCGTCGTTCAGTTTATTATATTGAAAGTGCATCATTGCCAATGGAACGGCGCCGCTTTGGGTATTGTCGATAGCGGCGAATACTGTTTCAGGCAGGGGCAGATTCGCATTGTTATTGATCTTGGAAGTGTAGATGCCGCCATAAAGCATCTTCCATGTATCCATATCTACATAATTGCTGTCGGCAGGAATTCCGTTGAAATATTCGGGGGCAACAATCTGTAGTCCATAATCAACAAGCAGACCTGTCGTGATTTTGCTTTTGTCTATTTGCTGAAAAATAGCATTCATCGTATCCGTATATGCCTGATTGGCGTCTTGCGCCATTGTATTTCCGACAACAATTGTCAGAAATAAAGAAATAAGGGTGATTTTTGTTTTCATCTTTTTGTTTTTTTATTAAATGAGAGATTAATAATCATTAAGAATATACATTAAATCAAAACGCCCCTGTGATATATTGGCAATTGAATCTAATCTATATGTATTTATATCAACATTATTAAAATTTTCAGACTTTCCCATTTTACAATAGAAATTTCCACTCACAATTTTACTAATGCTATCAAATCTTGTAATATATATTCCTCCAATATCCTGATTTCCAACTGTATATGAATAAATCCCATTATGAAAATTATAGAACCAGTTAAGTCCTGCGTATTGCTGCCCATTAAAAGCAGCAAAAACTCTAAAAGAAGTATTTATTGCATTTTCTTTCGGATGTAGGATTTCTAATTTATACTAAGCTCGGTAATAATATGAGATAAATATTTGGATATTAGCAAAACATTTTGTAGTTTTGCAAAAAAAAATGATAAAATTGATTATCAAAGAGGAAGACAGGAAAGTGTTTGCAA
>Ga0123357_10010802_pt1 | contig 11649 bp, 11 predicted proteins | sample TergutEmb28metaG_FD_89873 | JGI IMG/M metagenome (GOLD analysis project Ga0123357, IMG submission 89873) | Embiratermes neotenicus P4 segment gut microbial communities from Petit-Saut dam, French Guiana - Emb289 P4 | ecosystem: Host-associated > Arthropoda: Insects > Digestive system > Gut ...
CCCCCTTCTTATGAGTTGGTACTATGATCGACTTCTTCCACTCTTTGTTTAGTTTCTCCTTCTTCCAAATAGAAGTAATAAGTTTATGAATCTCCAAGCAACATTTTCTACCCCCTGCTTTAAGCAGTTCTGCCGGTATTCGATCAATACCTGGCGATTTTTGAATTTTTAGCCAACTCAAACTTAGAGACACTTGGCTCAGATTCTAGTAGTTCTGCTGTGTATTTCTCCCTGTCCGAAATCCTTAACCCCAAGCATGCTGCATAGCTGGGAGAAATAGTTCCTCCACCTAGCCACAATACTGTGGGGGACTTCCGCTTAGTTACCTTATTCATCCTTTACTATAATACATTTAGTCTGGTACCCCTTCTTAAAGTTATTGATGCCCCTATACATGTCCGTAATATTTTGAATCTTACTGTCAGTTTCAAATTCCTCACTTTCAGCTCTCAGATATGCCTTCTTTTTGTTCCAAAATGTTTGCTAAATTCGTGTTTTTCATTGTTCAGAATATCTACATTGCTTTGGTTTGGATCTTGTATCAACTGCATTTTCTCTTGCATGTTTTGATGTGGCGAAGTTAACTTGTCTAACTCCGTTATCATTACTATCCTGATAGAGACTCTCCTGTCCAATTGTTGGCTTGAAATTATTCTCTCTCCCAACATTTGCATTAAAGTCTCATAATAATATTTTTATATGATATTTCGGTGAGTGGTCGAACACCTTTTGATTCATCACTTTTTTCTCAAAAACTATTCCCAAGTGATGATTTTGATTTCCTTTCCCATAAAAAATCATAACCTCCTGCTCTTATGATGCCCCTTTGTCCCATCTGACCTTCTGCACACCGAATAAATCCAATTTATACCTCCCTAAATCCCTCGCTCCTGCCTTAGGGGAAACTGCCCTATAAAGAATCCTAACTTCCGAAGTGCCTAATTTCATCTCCCTTTGTATTCTGCGTGATACCTCCCCTAGAAACCCTCCACCCGGGTGATCCGATTGGGTGAGTTTTTACTTCTGGATTGTTTTGTCTTCAGAGGAAGCATCCTGCATGTGAATGTTTCTTAAGAGGGCTGTTTTAGGGATGTTTTCTAGCCCCTCGGCCAAGCACCAAGCTGGAGGACCACCCCTTGTCGGTTGTCCACGACTGCTTATTTAATTTATTTGCAGGTACCCACCATATCGGAGGCCATTCCTCTATCCACAACCTTTGGACGCACCATGCTGTGGTGAGACGGACCCACTACACGGTTATTTCAAACAATGGTAACAGTAATTCTAGAAAGCGATAACATCTGGAATAACTGTGTCGCAATTGTTGAGGCTGTGCAATACAATCTTTAAAGTCGCGGCTTTGAGTCCCGATGATTTCGTTGCAATTTATCATTGACATAATCCTTCCTAACGCGCTAGGGCCCTGCGATCGATACAGCCTCTAACAAAATTGATTATCTGGAATACTTTCTTAAGTGAAGGGAGTAGGGGAGGTTAGAGATGGCCGTTGTGTAGGGCTCACAAACCTACAATTTTGATACCCTGAATGTTTTGAATTGTGGATATTTCATGCTCATTGAACCCTATTGGTCTTATTAGGCCTGAGCAGGGATTTATTTCGCTTTCCCTATCTGTCATTATTATCCGCTTTAATCAATAGAAATATTTATGCCACAGGCAAACATTAATTTTGAAAATGACAATACCCTATTGGTTCCTAAGCCAGCTCTACGGTGGACCCTGCATGAAAAAGAATCAACATAACCTCTCCAGAAGACGAAATAGCACTCATGTTCCAGTGTGGATCCTCATTTCCCGAAACAACCTGTACTTCAATTTATATCGCATTCTTAACTTAATGATCTATTTGAGAAAAGTCATTCTTTTCAAAATTAGGCGGAAGTATTGGCATCTATTCTACAAGGATAGAATTTGTTACATAGTAATGTGAAAACAGAGTCACATAGAAAAGACCAGCAATAATTTTTTCTAAGGACAGCGAATTAGTCCATTGTAATGGTTTGTAATGTCTTCTACAAGAGCTGGGATTTACATATGACCCTAGAGAATGAAAACATTTTTAATATTCGTCTCATTACAAGGAGTTCCGCCTTCAAAGCGATGCTCCTTGTAATGCCGTTTATCTCAGTTGCCCACCTATTCTAGATTTGCATCTGTTTGCGCCATTTCATCACCCAGAAAAATATGTATTTCCCGGGTTTAAGCATCGCAGACTAAGTTTGAAAGCCTGATGTCGAGAAGTTCTGGACTTTTTCAATCATGATAAGCGTGGTTACAATTGGGAAATAGGTATATTTATCCATTAAGAGATTACGTTTTAATATTTGTTTCAAAAGTTGAATTCTCAGTTTCACAACTTATTTCAAATGACTCAAGAATCTTCATTGTAATTATATTCATGTGCCAAAGACACTTAATCACGTTCATCCATCACCAACATAATTGTGACATCTGCTGTTTTTTTGAATGTACAATTCTTAGGTTCTTTGATGCTTCCTGCTACCTGGATGTGCACTTCCCATAACCCTACTGTAGGCCATAACTGCTCCAGCAGTTGCTATGCTACTTCACATTTGTAAAGAGTTGCGACTTGCAATACGACGCAATTTGTTTTGTGTCAGCGTAATTCAGTAAACATGAAAACTTGTGTTACAGTAAGCGCCATAACATTTACATTATTGTAAACGTAACGATGTGTTTTGGTAGATTACTCTTTTGTGAATTTGTCTGAATCACGAAGTGATAAATAGCCGTTGGTTTGCCAAACAACTGCACACTGTGCATAAACTACATTTTTTCTGTGATTGAATGCTAAAGGCGGATGATAGTTTCCCCAGTTTTCTTAGCAAAACTGTATGCTGCACAACATACCTCTTGCACTGCTTGTGACAATCCAGCAACTTAACCCGCAGTAAGATATCTTAACTTGTTTATCGTGTTGTGAATATTTAGGCCTATTCTGGCGATTGAAGATCTAGATATGGCCTTATTATTTGTATAATTCACAAATTCATTTCTTTCCTAAGGTTATGGGAAATATTTTAGTTTTGCAGAAGTCTCTTTAATTTGAAAGTTATTATGTGACAGAAGAAAGATGTTTGAGACGACAGCCTTGTGTCGTTGTGTTGATACCGTCTCTCGCAGAAAAGTATGAAAACATTATATGCTCTTTGTGTAATAGTATATAACCATCACATAGGAAACGCAGCTTTAAAAGGCACAAGGCAGCGATTCAATTGTTTAGTTTAGTGACAAATTCAAACGTAACAAATAGAGAGAAGTTAGTTAATGTGCCTGTATGTGGAGTAGTAATTTTTTTTTGATACTGCAATTTTGATTTTTCAATAATATACTTTCAAATTAATTATGTTTAAATATTTTATATTTCGGTCGAATTTTGAAGACTATTGAATATTAGATGCCGACGATAACACATCTGCATTTCTGTACTTACTACAGATATATACGTGGATTGCCGGTCCCAGAAGTCGCCAGGAGTATGTTGTAGGATTTTGGACGCTCGTCTACTGAGATTGTATTTTGGAATCGCGCCATGGCATGGCAGTATGTTGTTTGTGTATTGTGATGTCATATTGAGTTCTCTGTGTCAGCCTTGTTTTTCGCCCAGAGGAGTCCTACCGACTGTGCTGCGTCCAAGTTGTGTGATCTAGACACCTCGAAGATAAGAGATCAGTGGCTGGCGATGGGGCGCAACACCGCAAGGGGTGGGAAGTATGTTCAATGTGTTTAAGAACTAGTTTCAAACTGGGGTCAGAAGAGGTGTGTTTGTAGATGTGAGTAAATTATTGATAGTGAGAAAAATAATTTCTTTTTAATTAACTTTGTTAAAACAAAAAGTGTAGTCATATTTTTGTAAATGTATACATTGTGTTACATATGTTCGGATGTTTCGATTTTTTACTGTGATTTCTGAAATGACACTGGCAAATTTTTTAAAAATATTTGTTCTACTCTAAGAGCTTTACTCACTACACGTTGAGGTTTTAGCCGCATTGTCCAGTGCATGCCTTCAAGGTAGTGCAGGACAATTACTTATTTCTCCTAACTACTTAATCTGAAGTATGTGCATTCTTGCATGTTCTTGAACTATGACCTTGAGATCAGATACTGCGTACCTTCTTAGAATTCTACGATCTGCCTATTTATTGTCTTTGCGCCTCACCCTTTATCACCTAAAATGTTTAAAATGATAAGAGCCCTTGTCATAATTCACAGTAAGATGTTCCACAGTAAGCCATTTCTCACCCTGAAAGTAGAACACAGAAATTCACATAACGATCTAAACTTGCTGTAACACATGAGTGAACAAAATTTTGATAAATGTTATTGATATTAATGATATTTTTTGTACATTAATTGAGTAACGTGACGATCCTGTTTGACAACTCGACTTCACATGTGTCAAGGAATTTTTAGGGTAAATGCAGGTTTGTTTAACGCCCTTGTACTCTACAAAACTTTTCGATAAACATTTAATAGTTGTTACGGACTGTATTGTTTCCTTTATATTTAGCACAATGAACCAAAATGGAAAAGTAGAAAAAATGGGGAAAAATAATCGCTTCTACGTGTTATTTGGAAATGTCTTTCCGCAGGTCATTAAACTGGCTACAATTATATATTCCTTGATGTCAGTGACAAAGTTACAGACCTTTGGCATTTGCAGATACTTTTAAAAATTCCTAGTGACAGACGACCAAATATACCACTGCTTCAACACCCTAAGTGTTCTTCAGCAAACAAAATCCTCCCTTGTAAAATTACCTCGAATGCTACATGATTTCTTTGTATGCACGTTGACATAGTGGCAAAACGTCAATTTTCTTCTAGATCTTCTGTCTTTTCGCATGCTTCAATGCGCCCCCCACTGGACAGATGTCTTTGAAATTTGATACTGGTAAATTGAATGACAATAATTCGAGAAGATCCAAATTTGGTGAAAACCGGAGAGAAATAAGGAACATTTTACACATAGAACTAAGTTGTTTTCATTTTTGTGACGAAATCATTCTGTAAAATCCCTCTTTTTAAAGGAAGTGTTATTAGTTTTGCAATGTTAACCTACGATGTGTAAATTTTTCTCGTGCGCATTCTCATATATCATAAATAAATTGCCTAACTTTTGCTCAAATTACCGGGATGTGGAAAGATAACTTTGTATATTTGCGAACACTAAATCCTCAGATAAGTCAATCTTTTTGTAATCAGACCACAAGACGCTGAATGATTTCATTTAGGGTTGCAGAATAGAGAAAATAATCCATTCAAAGTTCTCCACAACATTATTCGATCACAGTTTTCAGCCTTCCGAAATGCTGAAATGAAGCAGGAACCTTTTTGTTGGCTATACCAAAGCCAGGTTAACCACAGTATCTACATAATTGTAATAGTGATGTGCCACTAATGAAAACGAAACAGAACCGTCCATTCATTTACTATTTCGCTGCTGATATTTTATCCTGAAGAACATAATATCAATCAGAGAACTTGTAATGTTTAAGATAACGGGTGTTAAATTAGGTCATTTTTATAAATTTCCGACTTAAGTGGTGCAAGGTTGAACAAGTTTGTAACAGTACACAATCAATAATGCTGTTTGTTTTATTGTGATTATAACCATCCTTATAGTCAAGGTCGAAGATGAAGTCTTCTGACCTTGACCTGAATACTACAGTTAATTTTGTAATTATTGGATATATATTGCCATAGCTACAAACGTATGAATTACTATGGGACATTGACGAGCCTTAGCCTAACGAAAAACTGGTTACTCCCATGTGTGCATTACTGGGAGGAATCACAAGTTTCACGTAAATATCGGAATCCCCTAAAGTTTATTTGTTATATGTGTCTTATATTAATGTGAGAAATTGGAACTTATGGGTTATCTTTGTGTTCAAACTAAAATTTCCAAGATTATTGGAAGGAAACCTTACCTGTAGGAAGTTACACTGCCGAATTTTGGAAGGGGTGTTATGGTTTCTGAACAAATTTAAATTTTATTGATAAGAATAACAAACGAGGAAACAAAAAATAGGGTGGAAAATAGCTTACGAATTTCGGTTTATGTAGAATGATTGAAAATGCAGATATGCTGGAAATTCAGAGTTGGAGAGGAAACATATTAGTGGTAAAGCTTGCTGGTACATTTAGGAGTTTGTCACTATGTAATTTTGCGTATAATGCTTTATACAAAACTGTGAAATCGAAAGTAATTTGTAATAGTAGACGCAGTGTTCCTAATGCGTCGACTGAAGTGTTGAATATAACTACAAAATAATAGTAGTGGTGTTTGGATTAGTTCCTGGAATTTTCTGTCAAGATTGGTGCATGATGAAATGGTTAAATATAAGAGAGTTATTTCTCAGTGAAGAAGCTTGGAAGTATTTAGGCATTCTATTAACTGTTTGATCAGTAACCAGTGGAGTTCACAAAATCCACGTCATGATTATCAACCTGCTGTCCATGACATGAAATCTGAAATCGAAAGTGCAGTTCCATGTAAGACAATTATTGTGCCTCTGTTTTCAAATGAAAGTGACCAACACCGACGGTTTTATAAAATTAATACATTTACACTCTTCCAACAACTGTTAAATAAAGCTATACCCACTTTCTATTCGCACAAGACAACCGTCCAACACGGAAGACTGCTGCCACTACAAAAGCTGTTAGTATAATATTAGTCACTTCCTTAAATTCCCGGAAGTTCTCGTCGAATATACAATAATATTTTACGAAATTTGGAGCCTGCATGCAAACAATAGGGCATTGTTTAGAATATCGATTGCGATTTCAGTGATGTATAATCTCTTTATACTGGGTTGTGACGAGTCATAATCATTGTTAGCACGTAGATACATGATACAAATTTACGAGACTTTCTTCTACCCTACTTCGTGTAGTTTGCGCAATTTTCAACGGTATGTTACTGTCATGTTTAAAAGAATAATTTAATATGTATAGTTTATTTATATATACCGTACACTTTAAGGTTCTAATTCAATTTGGATTTTGCTACACATTTCTGAACTGAACATATATGAAATATGTATAGTTTATTTATATATACCCTATTCTTTAAGGATCTAATACAATTTGGATTTTGCTACACAATTCTGAACTGAACAAATATTGCCACCATCCACAATGAAATGTAACATTAATAATTCTTATGGTTATACAATTTATTTAAATATATAAAAATGATTTAGATGTATTTTAAACTAAGTTTTAAAATTTTATATTTGGCTCTACTTTTAATATCTAATTAACATCAACAATGAAGCTATACTACAGACCGAAGAACTCACACTCAAGAGGATTTTAGTGGCATTTGGCTTTAAGATTTTGCATTGTGTTATTAATGAAGGTTGTACACTTGTTCTGATACAATCTGGAGATAATATGTTATGATTTGATAGGATACGACATGATATATCACATGATTGATATGATATAACATGATTGATATGATATGATTTATGATATGATATGACATTGCTGAGAGTTATCGGGTCTTTATGTCTGCCATATTATTTCAGGTCCCAACCCACTTCGCACTCTGATACACACTACAGAATTGAACGTATATTGCCGCAGTAGCAGAAGCTTCCACGAGTTATGCAACATTTTATTCTACTGTTTATATGTATCTTAAGTAATAATGATAGAAACGTTTTAGCTAAAACTTAAGAATATTTTTAAAAAATATTGTTTTAATTTCCTTTTTACATCTAATTAACATTAACTTCCAACCTGCCGCAGACCGAAAAACGTATAAATAAAATGTGGTCATAACTAGTATGTTCTCCTTTATTCTGAGGTGTTGTGTATTATGGTTGAGAACGTCATGTGACACATATCTTCGACTGACGATGTACATGTTCGACTATCACGCTACTACACATGGGCTATAGCTGTAATTGTCTGTAGTTTATTCTACATCTTTGGCACCGACAAAAATTTCGGTTGTAAATTAGGTTATATTACGTGATCCTTTCGTTTAAAATGTTAATACGTATCATAAGCGTAGAATGCACATGGTGGTTGTCTCTGCAAGACGCCTGGCAGATTAGGCAGTCGTCCGAATAATAACTGGAATGGCATGTAACCCGTTGCCGAATGCGGCGTGGTATTATGCACAAATGCCGCATGTTTCAACCACTGATGCCAACCACCTACATCAGCGGCAACATAACACCTCAGGTATTCTATTAGGCTTTTGTGTGAACGTTCATTCGAGCCATTTGATTGAAGCCGAAAGCTTGATGCGTGGATGTGTTTGATACCTAGCAATTTGCACACACCCTTAAAAGTTTCAATCAAGAATTGACTTCCACAATCGGACAAAATATTTTGTGGTATTCCTCACATGAGAACCACATGATCCACGAAGGCCTTTGCCACTTGTTCTGCGATTTCATCCTCCAATAACAACGCTATTAAAATTTTTTTTATCTCATCCTGAACTGTCAATATTTAGTGGTATTTTGATCCACTGGGACTAAATGGACAAATTATATCAATATTATATTTTCCAATACAGTAATAAACATATCTGTTATCATAAGCAGCATACTAGTACGACATTGTGTCATTTTATTTTTCTGGCATGTCTCACAGTCCCTAATATAGTTTTCCGCATCATTTTTCATGCCTGGCTAATTTATAAACTGCATCTATTTGCGGGATGTGCGAATTATATCGGCATGTCCTCCAATAGGGGAACCATGGATTTCCTTCAAAATTTCCAACTTTACCTTTTCACTTAAATCTCTACATACCGTCCCTGATTCATCTTTTCCTTTACGCTTTCCCTCAGTAACTCCTGACTCCGCACTATCCGGCTTCATACCTACTCCCTAGACTTCTCCTGTTAAAGCAATAATTATTGCTCCTTCCTACACTGCTTCTGAAAACATCCTACTTAATCCATTACTGTTCCCATTTTCTTTCCCTTTCCTGTATAAAATGGTGTAAACAAATTCTTGTAGTTTCAACTTCAACCTTATTATGCGAGAACTGGGTTCATTCATTTTAAAAATCCATGTTAGCGACTTATGATCGGTCACAATCGTAAATTTCCGGTCCCATATATATTGCCTAAATTGTTTACAACCCCTAACAAATGTTGTTAAACTCCCTCTCTATGGTAGAATAATTCTTTTCCGTTTTCGTCAGGACGTGACTTGCGTAAACAACAGACAGTTCGCAACCAAGTGAACCCTGCCTCCTATGCCATTCGAACTGGCGTCACATGTGACAATAAATCCCTTTTTTATGTCTGGGTATTGCAGTAGTGGTTCGCTACATAGAATGCCCTTCAACGTCTGGAATTCCTCTGCTTGCTCTCTTCCCCAAACATATGGTACATTCTTTCCTGTTAACTTATGTAAAGAGGAGGCGATCGAGCTGAAACGTGATACAAATTTTCCATAGAACCTGCTGTCCGTAAAAGCGACTTCAGTTGTCTCTTGTTAGTCGGCACTGGATAATTTTTTATAGCCGGGACCTTTCTCTTGTCCATGGCTACCCCATCAGCGGTAATCTTGTGGCCCAGAAAATAAAATTCCTTCCTTAAGAATTCACATTTTTCTGGTTCCAGTTTAAGTGACTGAACCCGTAAACGGTCAAACACCTCTATCAATCTCTGATTATGTTCCTCTAGTGTTATTCCCCAAATTACAATGTCATCTAAGTAAATGAGTGTCTTTGTCCCTACCAGTCCTTAAAACAGTATTCATTAGCCGCTGGAATGTAGCTGGTGCTGAACATATCCCCATTGGCATACTGCAATATTCAAAATGATTTCCCGGTGTCGATCTTCCTCTCTTAAAGGAACCTGATGAAATCCGCTTGCTAAGTCAACTGTAATATATTACCGCACTTTTCCTAGGACACCTAAAACGTCCGTAATCAGGGTTAGGGGGTAAAAATCGCCTACTGTTAACTCATTCAAACGACGAAAATTTACTACTGATCGCCATTTTTCCTTCTTGTATTCATCTTCCTTCTTCTTTGTCAAAACAATGTGTGAATTCCACGGGCCAGTGGAATGCCTAATAATCTTATCGCGTAACATTTGATCAATTATAGCTTGTAGTTCGCCCTTCAAGGCTTCAGGTTTCGGGTAATTTCTACTTTCTATCCTTCTACATGGATCTATTCCGGGTATTGCTATTGCGTGTTCTATGACAGTCGTCGTGGTTAATTTGTCACCAGGTAATCTGAAGATATCATCATAATATTCACAGATATTCATAATTGTTCTTTTCTCCTGGTTGTTTAAGTGATCAGTTCGAATTCTCTTCCGCAGCTCTCGCAACCTATCTTCCCGTGATACTGCCGATTGTGCTATGAACGTGTCTTCCTGTATTTCGTTAAATTCACCTTCACATTCTTCTAATTCCACTACAGATAGGAGTAAGTTGACTTCCTCATTATTCATATTTGGAATGCTAGTAAGGCATTCTCCGTCCCGTACTACGGTTAGATTTTCGGTAAAAAAAAACTCCTGGCAACGCCTCAGTTTTGCTATTCAACCCAGTTTTAAGTTGTTCAGAATTCCTGGTCCCTTTTACCACTGTATCACATCTCGCCTTCAATACTATAATCCCTTCACTTAACCCTTCTTCTGATAATACCTTATCATCAAATTTCAACTTCACATTACCCATTACAATTTATCTCTTCTTATAATCAATTCTAGCTCTCTTACTTATTAAGAAACCTTCTCCTATTATCCCATCGTACGGGATCCGTTTCTCATCACCAACTATATGAAAAATGTGCGTTGTTAGGTGGTCCTCAGTGCTTAACCCTATCTCAATTTCCCCAAGTGTCCTCTCTATACAACTTGATATCCTCTCACATTTAGTACTTTCCTTGGATAGTACACAGATCCCTCCTTAATACTACTCTAATTACATAAACTCAATTGTGCTCCCACATAAACCCAAAATTTCTATTTCTCTTTCACACTCTTGTCTACATTTATCGTGACCATATTCAACACTGCGGTCCCTGGCTCTGTACAGCCCACCATTACTGCCGGGGTCCAACGGCCTGCTGTCCCGAACACTCACTCCTTCTCCCGAACAACTTATCATCCACCCAGAACAATCTGCCATTGCGCATGCCTTAGCCACATGGCCAAAATTACCACAAACATAACATCTGATCCCCTTACCTGAATCTCTCGCACCTGTACTCGAAATCTCGCACCTAATTGCGCCTGTATTATCTCTTACACTATCTCTCATATTAACCTCGCGCCCAGGGTGCAGAAGGCCTTCTGTTTCTACACAGGCTATGAACCCAGGTCCTCTACCGGACCCTCTTAAAACTTGTTACTTGCTGCTGCTACCTCCACTATTTACTGATACTCGGATTGGCCCTTTAAATATATTTCCAAAACTTCTCTGCACTGAGAACCCTCTTTCTCTAGCGGATAGAATTGCCGATTCCTCTTCTAGGGTGGTGTCTATATAGGCTGATAAAAGAGCATTTTCTCCCTTTGACCGAACTATGGTTTGAATTCTCTCATTGCTTAACCCTTGCACGAAACAGGCTTTAGCTAGATGATTAATGAGTCCCATAGCACCA
>Ga0123357_10010803_pt1 | contig 11649 bp, 6 predicted proteins | sample TergutEmb28metaG_FD_89873 | JGI IMG/M metagenome (GOLD analysis project Ga0123357, IMG submission 89873) | Embiratermes neotenicus P4 segment gut microbial communities from Petit-Saut dam, French Guiana - Emb289 P4 | ecosystem: Host-associated > Arthropoda: Insects > Digestive system > Gut ...
AGTTTTGTGTTGGAATAAAGGAAAAAAAAAGTTGGAGAGAAAAAAGGGAAACAGGGTTATGAAAGACGGGGGGGGGGGGGAGATGAAGAACGAAATAACTATTTTTGGAGTAAAAACCCATTTTATGTTAGGGAATAGGAGTCCTGAGACCCTTTAAGACCAAGATATTTGGCTCGTCAACAAAGAATCAAGACCGGTTCTGAGGCCCACTTACTATCTGGTTGCGTTTTTCGACGGAAAAACCGGCCGGAGCATTGAGTTAGGACGTTCCCCCAACTAGCACCAAGAGTAAGAATTGCTGAAGTTTTAACTCCACATCTACATACTCCGTCATGGCACGTAGACGCACAACTTTACATTTAAATGTATTGTACATTTAATGACGTCTTCAGTAGCTCGGACTGTATAACGTAGAATTGTTGGATGATCAGTGAATAGAAAATCGCTGAGTTTGGCTCGTTTTTGGGCCGCAATATGAGCCGGAGCCTGGTGAATACGAAGCAGTGTTGTTACTCGCACGAACATATAGCTTCCTTACCAGTGGCATTATCGCCACCTGTGCATGTATAAATAAAAAACGAAGAACATGCAAGTGTATACGTACTTAAATAATCAACTAACACATATATTCCTGGCAGAAGGAAAGAACGTGAACTGTTAATTTGGCAGAAAAATGTCGGTTGGTAAAGGAAATTTCGAACTTTTAAAATGGTCTTATTTGCAATTCATGGTCGTGAAGTTTTTAGAATATTCTTGTTACATACATGCCTAGAACTGCAGTGTGACTTCAGCACGTTTGGATAGGGATTTATAGAAACCCATAAATAGTCCAGACATCGAAAGTGCGTTTTATAATTAGGTAACTGTTGGAAATATTTTCTGTTTCTTTGTCTTGTATGTGATTTTACATGGGCCTATATGAGCAGTATTTATTTGGCCAACATTACTGATACTGTGTGTTAAAAAACGTCTGTCAGCCAGTTACATATACATACATACGTACGTACATACATGCACACATACATACATACACACACACGTACATACATAATACCTACATACATACACACATACATTCATTCATTCGTACACACATATGCACGTTATTTACATAACCCCTTCGATTAGTTCATGAAGCGGCTAGAATATATTTAAAAGGCAAAAAATTAATTGACTACATGAACTTTCGAAAATATTATAGGACTGGCGAAGGAATGAACACAGGACTTTAAATTGGAGGTTTGTGTAATTCCTACTAGACACCTGGCCATATTATTGAAAGATACACAGCGCATTCGTACTTTCATCCGACATAAAATCAAACACCTTCAGTGCGGCTAACCTTTATTTAACTTTGTGGTAACACAATAATTTAAATATAGATCATGCTGTGAGTGTGTATACACAGGACAGTGAATGAATTCACATTTACCGTATCTGTTATTGGCTGGTTTCTCCTTACAAAACAATATAGAGGGCTTCTATAGACAGCACGTGACCAGCCTTTCATTGTTTGAGGCATCACTGTGTAATATCAGGACAGTTTTCACAAACCAGTTTACCACTCAGGGAACAAAGCATTAATTTCATATACGTATTGGTTATCGGCTAGCCAGCAGAAACGAGAGTACAACACAATATTATTCTAAAGGACAAATGGCTTTCATTCCTATTACAAGGAATTTAACTAGAGGCATAACAATATTTCCAGTACACACGCTCGCCGAAAGAGCAATATTGCTTATACTACTGAAGCTTTGGCTTGATTGTAAAAACTTTAATATGTTGAAAAGAAAATAAATATGCACATTCTGAACTGTTCCATCCCCGTTGTGTGTATAAATAAATAGGTACAGGTATTCTGTCAATAACACAACAAATATTTCTAATGATGTTTATCTGTGATGATGAGATCTCACCATCGTTACATAACCGCATAAGTCTTATAAACACTAATACTCTTTCGAATGAAAAATTTATGATGGCCGGAATAGGCCGAAATGTGTAGTTATTATCATCCTCTAATAAACATCATTAGAAATATTTGCTGTGTTGTAGACAAAATACCCGTACCTGTTTAACTGTGTATTACCTTAACGTCGTCGTGTATATAATTTTTTTCGGAGAAACTGTACTAACAAAATAGTTTGTATTTCTTATATTTCATCAGTACATGTCAGTCTCATTACTCTGCCAATTATTTGTTTAACAACTTCTAAAGAAAATTTGAAAGTGTATGAATTATTTAAAACGAAAGCTTTCACTAAAATGTGTACAGTGAAATAACTCATTTTTATTGTGAGAATCACACTAAATATAAATACTAATTTGACGTTTTTGAAACATAAATACGATACATGGACAAAATAGTTTCCAGTATGAAGACTGGCGCAAAGTATCATAATCTGTAGGCTTTAAAGTCTTTGACTTAAGTACTGACTGAAAACTAAAAGAAAGAACGGTTAAACGACTGGTAGTGTTAACCGAAAGCAGGCGTAATGTAATTCAGATTCTATTAAGAAAATTATGTGATAGTAAACATGTTTAGTCATTATTATCGCCTTGTATCTGTCTCTTTACAGAGATCTGAAAAGTGAAATAATATGCTTAATGTGTTAAACAGGACGTTGCCACCATTAAGTTTAAAGTTCAAGTATCACGGTTCTATGACTACATTCACTTTTAACCGCAGGTTTCCTTGGAACTATTGAATCAGTTCATAGAGAAAGCAGTATTTTTGTCTGTCTGGGGTGATATACGTTGATGTCTGGACAAGGAAACTTTCGTCTCAGTTTGTCAGGCTGTCAGAACTGGGACACCAGCCAGCCACGTGATTGTGGTTTTATAAACCTGCGGCTTGGTGAGAAAGGAAACTCAGAAACCAAGTGCTGGCCGACACCACGTTGGGTGGTTTGTTAATCATGCTACAGCTGGGAGGCTTGTGCGCCTGCCTCGTGACGCCCGTTAGTCTGCACAGGCTAGTTTGTGTGCTGATCCTCAGAGGAAAATTATTTTCTAGACAGTATTCTGGTTTGAAAAGAAACTGACAACATCTGTTTTTCATCGGAAATTAGTAATAGGTTGAGAGGGGAGCTCAAGTAGAATCTATGGGGAAATGAGAAATACGTAACAAATTTTGGCGTAGAACTTACAAGAGTAGGGATAAACGTAGGTGGAAAGATCATCTTAATACGAATCTTTGAGAAAGAAATGATGCAGCTGAGACCTTTTTTGTCTGGTTTATGTTACCTTTATATTGCTTTTGTTCGTCACAAAGATCTTGTTTTTTATTAATTATTAGGTGTCTGTATATCTGAACGCTTTATAAATGAGATAACTTTTTATCTTGTTTATATTTAGGCAACCAGTCATTCTACAATTACGTAACACATATAAATTTTTAGGAAAAATCTCAAAATTGATATGTGATTAATTTTCAGTTGGTATATGTCACGTCATTGTATGCTCACTGATTGTTTCAATGTAATATATGAAACTGTTTCCTTGCCTAAACAACATACACGAATATAGAAAATGTGTGTGTAAATTTAGCCTTAACCGTATGGCAGGACACATATCCATCACTGCTGATTCATATTAATGACCATAGTTATACATCATATTAGTCATCATTGTATTTGGATAGCATGCTTCACAGTCATACAGACAAATGGCTATAGTTGATTATAGCCTAGAGAGTTGTCACTGTAGTAACGGATAGAGCACAACAATGCATCAGAGATCGGCATGAAGACGTTAACTGTTTAGCTACAACTAGAGCGGGTTGGTATCCGACATCAGGAAGTCAAAGAAGCATATAAAATGTGGGTGGAGATGTTTCACCTGAGAAGTCAATTTTTTTTTTTAAATTAATATGAATCTCTGTGACCAATTCAAAGAACCCGAAGATTTTCATGTTCTATATTGTTGGTAAGAAGTTTCTGTGAACCGTTCCTTGCATCATTCTGCTTGCAAACAGGTAGATAAGTCCGTTAAGTGATTATAATCATGGAGGAAAGGGGAGATTATGGTCAGGCCAGGCCAGCCGGTCTCCTGCCCCGACCGCCAAATAAGAGACACAAAGTCGTCACAGGAATATTCGGTAATACGATACAAGTAAAGTCAAGTTCCCTCATGAGATAGAATTTCTCCGAAAATTATCCGCAGTTTTGGCACGTACCCCATTACGTTGGCCAGTCCTGTCCTAGGCCGAAAAAGTTTAGAGAATGTCATTTCCAAGAGGCCCCAAATTGTTAGCTTGTCCGGGGTGCCAAATATTTAACCATGTGTCTGGGCGGTCCTGGTTGTGGGATATGTCTATGCGGATTTTGGGTCAAGGCACTGGGTGCAATACAAAGGCACTTGCTGTAATATATGAAGATACGGTGGAGTAAATTAAACTGACGTGGAGTTGTGCGCATGGCATTGAGGCATCATGTTGTAAATTTGAGAGTTCCAGGCTAACATAGCTGTTGTATTTCTTGCCCGTACACATCGGTATTATAACATTTGCTGTGGACAGTTTTATTTTTGGAGGTTTTCACTGCTAGAGTCTTATGGCTTTATAAGATATATAATTAAGTGTAAGCCGTAAATATTCTTATATGACAAGGCCATTTAGGAGAGAAATCGGTACGCCATAAAGTCTCCGTGTGCACTGAAGTGTGTCACATGAAAAAAAAGTCAACATATTCACACCTGAACCTGGATTGTAACCTCTTATTTCAGTATTCCACTGATAATAGACTGCATCTCCTTAGAGGGTGTAACTGATTTAATCGGCTATACAATACGTTTAAGTGGCAAATTACTTCCTTAAGTTGCGACCTCAGTAAATGAGTATGCTTAAATGTATGCAGAATATAATGTAAGTGCCGAAGGTACTGCAACAGATTACCTACTAAGCACGTATTATCTGCAGAAATTTTGCCTATTTCCCATGTCAAACAAAGACCGACAGTTGGGCGCGACAGAAAATTCTGTCGTTGTCGGCTGCATTAAGTCGTAATAGTTGGACGAACAAGCTGGTGTCTAATTCTGAGACATCTTGCTTTACTTTACAAAAATAGAGATGATTTTTAATGCTAGTGCAAATCGATGGAATTTGTAGATTCCTCCGATATTCGGCTTCTCGTTTCGAATGCCTATAGCACGCATATCCTACAATTTAGGGAATCCCGTCACATACAGCCTCGCTGTACGTGTCGGTACCTCACACCATGCCAATCGGTTTCGAACGTGGCGTCATCGCAGAATCTCCGCACGCTTAAAGCTGCACGTACTAGTTTTTGACACTTGTCGTGAAAAGCACTAATGCATGACACACTCGAAATTGTCAAGTGGGAAAACCTGTACAAATGACGATGAACTACTGAAGCTTCGTATGGCGTTGCGTTCTGAAAAATAACGACAGATGTGATACCCACTTCTTCCGCGTCCAGAGCTATCAAACCTTTCCTTCGGTATACGGTAACTAACAACATAAACCAGTTACGGTACGTGGTATAACCATTGTATTACACCAGCTTGCTGCATGCCATGTTTGAACAAAATGTGTAATGGGAGTAGAACGCACCGTCCACTTGCCCCTGGCTTGATATCCAGAATTACGACACGGATTTTAATGAAATATGGTGTCATACATCTAGAGTATTAGCTGCGAGGTGAGTCTAGTCGGTATATCAGATATATTGTCTGATTTACATGGATGTCATATTGAGCGACTACTGAAAGTGCTTACCCTATTAAACATTGTGTATGGGAACTTAGTCTTCTTTGTATAATTCTGTTTATTCGTCGAATACTTAGCTGAGTACAAACGAACTAATGACTCCTGACTAAATAGAGGAATTCGGTTTTCTAAATTATGCCTAAGAGTTCGGAAACTAATGCCTCAATATTTTTATCGTTACTTGCGCAAAAGACATCGAAATGTAAAAAAATGCAAAACTTATATATTTGAAACCAGCGAAAGCATCCTTGCATCTCCTCACAATATCTTCAAATGGACTGTACAACGACATTATTATATCTCGCTTATATACCGGTTGCAGTGTTGTGTGTATATTCTGACTTTTAAACTTGCGTTATGATTATGCCAATTTTTGCAAGCCTAATACAGATACAGGGAGTGCTCGTGCACACTGCTGAAATAACTGGATAAATTTCTATCCTCCAAACTGTCTACACTGTCTGTGGGACCGACCAGTACCTTGTTCGGGGGGTATCGAATTTCTTAATGCAGGGATAACGCAGCCGAGTTGTGAAAGTGACCCTTTCATCTCAGTCTAATATCGATCTTAAAAAGGAATAGGGCTGTGCCTCCATTCCCCTTATGTCATTATGGCCGGTTCTTCTATTAGAAACAGAGGAAAATTTATACTTTTACTATTCCCATTATAGATTAATTTGTTCTATATTAATAACGCTCATAAATTGTTTCTTATGCATGGTAGTAAGTGAGCATTGGTACGTTGTACAACATGTTCCGCGTTAAGATGTGGGATATTCGGAACGTTATTACGTGAGTAATTTGAAGGAAAATGCTGTCAGCATTAGTTCGGCCATGGACCGTTAAATCACTACGGTACTGTGTGATACGGTACAGCATCAGGTCTTTTAAATAACCTTCACTCTTACTCCCACCTCTGGCAGACACTAATCTCTCTTAATTCCCTTTTGAGATGTGCAGACTGGCGCTTACGTAAGGATGGATGTCATTTTGAACAGTAGTCAGTATCACATACCTGAAAACTGAAATTCTTTAATATTGTCAAATCATTACTGATTTTTCTCCTGTGTTTTGACGTAAATACCTACACATATGTAACTATCTTGGTAATACAAAGTTCATGTATTTCTCTTTTATTGTCATTTGATAAATGATTTTCTTTTAACGTTTAATTAAGATTGATATAGGATTTCGTACTCAAAATCATTCATAAAATAATACCCGGATGTCTGTCATGCCTTATGCGGAACATGCTTTGTACCACCAAGTCGTGGAAAGGTAACTGATTAATGCTTTATAACTTTCCAAGCAATGAAACAGAGGTGGAAACTGTGAATGTATTGTGAAGACCGTTAGTATGGTCAGGTACACAGACTGACAGGAATGGAAAGGGCAGACACATATCGAGTAATCCTGTAGATGATATTACTGACTTGTTATAAATAGTGGCTCTATTGTTATGCTATATATATATATATATATGCTAAGTTTGAATTTTGAATTTTTTGAGTTATGGAATACCCCCTTTACATTACATTGTATGTAGTTTTGAAACCCCATACTCTGAATCCCCCGATTCTTTGGAGCCTCCAATTCGCTCTACACCTAATCCCAGTTGCGCGCCCAGAATTTTTCTTTGGAGAGGGGAGGCTGAACCTGCGGCAATATGTAATTTATTTTTTATTTTTAAAATTATGTTACATAAGTCGTGTCGTAAATAAAACAACATAATATTATTTGCAACTGTGTGTTTATATGTATGTATATATAAACACATACATACATACATACATACATACGTATTTCATGACATATTAAATTTGAATCACAAGGCCATATATTTTTATTTTTTGGGTTTATCCGAATCTTTATATATTTATTTTATTTTTAAATTTCCCATGTTCTAGTCACCAATCAATCTTTTGTAAAAACAAATTTCGGTTTGGGGCTGCCGTGCTTCAGCCCCTGCCACTTTGGGTGCGTCCCTGGGTAATATATTCATGCTAATTAACTTATTGAACTGATCGGTGGTGTTATAGTAGAGAACCTTTCACGAACTGCGGATTATACTTGTAAAGACTTGCACCAAGCTCTCGTCTCATACATTGGTAATACGCTCTCCCAGTATATTAGCTACAGCCTAGCGCTAAACTGGTGAAGACCGTGCACTGCTCGTGGCAGTTTATGCAGGAGTCATGTTACCTAAATGTGTGTTTGTTATGACACGTAAACGTGTCAGGAAACGATCTTGCTTTGTACTAAACTAACAGATCAAAGTTATGTTTATTTGTGAGAAATTCTTTCTGTTCGTTGTTACGAACACACATTGAAAAAAGGGAGATAATAAGGATATCTCTTTCCGTCTATCTTTGTTTCTCAATGAAAAAATTAGGTATGTTGGAATAGGTGTGTATTTATCTGTGTTTTTCCACTTCCAGATATCAAAACATTAAAGGAAGTGAGGTAGAATTTTATAGGAACAAAGAAGGCCAAAACGCTGTAATTCCGTGTTGTATGAAATCAGTAATAACAAGATGGATGACTCATGAATTTGGGAGGTGGAAGCCACAGTGATGAAATCTCATTTGGAACCGTAACAAGAGGCAGTGGTTTCATTTCATTTCCTATAGGTTTGACTTTGATAACAAATGGAGCAGTGGAGATAGGAATGTCAAAGTGTAGGGGACAGATCATAAACTTACTTAAATATTATGAACCCATATTTTGTTGATCTGGCTGTGAAAATTTATCAGTCGTACTCCCTGATGATGGCTCTTGGAGAGCTGAAACATGTTGGAGTAATACAGTGCTAATGAAGTGATGTGATTAATATAAATGTGCATTAGTCAGGTTTTAATAGGAAATAGTGATATCAGTGCACGGAAATAAACAAAATAAAGTTTACAAAACTTTTCTTTATTTTTTCCCTTATTTTCTCTTATTTTCTTCTCTCCCACAGTTTACTGCCTTCATCTGTCTAAGTTCTTATTTACTTTCCTCTTCCTTTATCTTTCATTCAGTAAGAGAAAATGTTGAGTAACTTGTTCATCATGTCTTTTACCTTCTTCATCCCTCTTTAGATGACAGCTCATTACAAGTCATGGAAAGTTTTCCTCTGCCATAAGAACATAGTTCTGTTCTGATGATGGAGCTAGAAAGCCATTTGGTAGTCAAATTCTCTTTCTAGTAGAGTTCGCCCTTTTCTGCACACACACACACACACACACACACAAACACACACACATATACACATGTATTCAAGGGACACTCTTCACTTACTGTCACATAGTGTCTTTCACACTGAGCTAGACCAGTTAGCAAGCTAGTTTCAGACCCCGTTTTTAGACCCATTATGTAACTTCGCAATCCATGAAATTTCACAAATTTACTGCTTTGAGCATCACCTCATACTGTCCAAACCGCTGTCGCAATATATCTCGTAAGACCTGCCATACCCGTAATCCCTAAAATACCCATTATATGCGGTGTTTATATAAACATAATCTCTCTGCTGTACAGGAAGTTTTCCCATGAGGAAATATGTAAATGAGTGTAAGATACACTGAACTAAATGCTAACGGTCAGCGTAAAACGCCTATGTGTATGAGACTTATATATAATTAAAACATATCACAAAGCTTTGTAGAATACAGGAACACATGCTTTAAATGGGTAAAATGGAACGATATAATAATGCTGCGACAGTAAACGAATGTTAAGAGCTGCCGGAAGAACTTGTTCACCTGCCGTATATTAATTATACATTTTGCAGCGAAAATTAGCATCTTGAAAAGATGATTATATACTTGTGTTTCTTACGCTTGCTGCTCAGAAGGCAGATATGCGAATAAAAGAAACATGCATTGTCCGACACAGACAGGGAAAGACAGGAATGCAGGTTCGTTATTAATTTCCTGGCGATCATAAGGATTGGTATTGCCACTAAATTATAAGAAGATCAGTACGACGGAAACGCAAGTGTTAAATATTGACGCTGTCGGCTGTAGACGTGGTGGGAGCGGGGGGGCGGACGGTGGTGATTGAGGTAGCTGAGAGTCGTCGATGATGGGCAGTCGCCAGGGTCATGCTTCTATCCGTAACCGTCGCGTGTGAAATAGTAGCTTGGCGTTCACCAATATATTGATTCTGTTAACACAATATTTCAGCTTTGTTGCTGGACGTTAAAACTGACCTGCCAGCCGACACTGAGTTTGGTGTCCGTACGTCATATATTTTAAGATAAACAATTGTTTTGAAAAGCGAGGGGTTCTGAACATAACTAACAGCTATTACAGTTTAATAAATGAAAATTCGAGTGTGTAGGCACAATGCATATTTCGAAGTCCAACTGTCTGTATTAACTAATTTAATATGTTGAACAAAATTTGTTTGTGAAAGTCCAATGAGTTCCATTGTAAGTACGGTTCAATACGTGCGCAGACATCTTGAGATCATCGTACGCGAACTAATTATAAACCAAGAAGTTTTTATGTCAACTGGAACTTATACAAAATGCAGTCGATAAATAATAAAAATTGTTTTTTGGTTAAGAATTTCCGTTGACTCCCTGTCTTTCCTTCCGAAGCTCGTCGATCCATGAATACATGGAAATATCCGCATGTTACTCCACACTTAAGGTGACTGACAAAATGGTCCAACTACTTATTATAAATTTAATTTTATAAAATTATGAATCTAGATATCTAACATCTGTAGGCCCGCTAAGTTCTGTGATATAGACATGGCAGTTGATTTCTGTAATGACAGACTGGTGACTAGGACTGACTTTATATTCACAAATAATGATTGGTGATCTTTTGGGTTTTAAGTAACCTGGAATCTGCTGTGATTGTGCTTCACATTATTTAAAGAAATTTCCTGTATAGGATGTCGGATATCCAGTAAAATGACAATACTACAGCGTTATTTACATAGAGTACATAAAATTAGCATGCCTGTCTGTCCGATCCCATGTTTCGTATTCGAAACAACTGAACTCATTCATATCATATTTGCTATTGGAAATCGATGCAACATTCCATTTCCGTTTGAATCTCTTCTATAAGAATCATGCTTCAAAGTAAACTCAAATTGAAAAGTCTTAATCGATTTGTATGCACGACATAATAGGCTACATATCTTAAGTGTATCTGCTTTTGATGCTAGACATTTCACACAAGTGTTTGATGAATTAATGTGCCCTGTTCACAAAAGTGATGGTCTGAGTTTGTCTGTAGTTTATCACTTATTAACGGCACATTCTCTTTAACGTTGTGAAAATTAGGACACTATAGAGTTCTTCACGTTGCATTTACAAAGCTTTGTCCTTGTGTAGACTTGTAAGTAATGAAGAGAGGATCTTTCTTGTTTCCTTCCCACGATTAATGATATAAGATTAAAATCTACGAAATTAATTGGACTTGTTTTTAAGTGAGTGTCATGATCTGTTGCACTGTATGTGTGGACACAAGTTGAGAGATTTTGAGGTCAAAGTGATGAGAGTATTTTAGGGTAGGAAAGGAAGTACGAAGGACAGAGGGCCTTCAAAATGTGAATTTTCTCCGAATATTTTCACAAAAAACCCCAGTGTTTGGTACTGACGTAGGTGGATGTCATTCTAAGCCATGTCCATCCAGCTCCCATCTTCACAAACGTTTCCTGTAAGTCTTATTGTAGCACCGTACAATTTTTGTAGAATCACTTCAACTTATCAACCAACGAACGCACATATAATTTCACATAAAACACATTTAAAACACTTTAACCCTTTGGCGCCGGAATTATTTTTTTAAGTCTTAGCGCACACTGTATATAAAATGTGAATAAAACAGGAACCAAGTACGTTAGAATTATGAAACAAACTGCATTTTGAAGAGAAAAAAACGGAGAGTATATACCACACTTAAAATATTCAGTAC
>Ga0123357_10010804_pt1 | contig 11649 bp, 3 predicted proteins | sample TergutEmb28metaG_FD_89873 | JGI IMG/M metagenome (GOLD analysis project Ga0123357, IMG submission 89873) | Embiratermes neotenicus P4 segment gut microbial communities from Petit-Saut dam, French Guiana - Emb289 P4 | ecosystem: Host-associated > Arthropoda: Insects > Digestive system > Gut ...
CTAATGTGATGTGTGGGTAGTCGTAATGTAGCTAATGTGATGTGTGGGTAGTCGTAATGTAGCTAATGTGATGTGTGGGTAGTCGTAATGTAACTAATGTGATGTGTGGGTAGTCGTAATGTACCGAAACAGTAAAATTTTAAGAAAAGGGGATTTGGAATAACAAGATGCAATTGACGATATAGCATTGGATTTTATTACAGATAAATGAGTTCAATTGATGTGCTGCAATTTTGAAGTAAAACCTTCGAATACATAGGCCCACTTGTTCTTAATCTCGACACGAGATGGGGTGAGTGATCAGATTATCCTGGTCACTTTACTGTCACTTAACCTTCAGTAACCTTAAGCAGGAGACTGGATTGTCTCCCTAAACGCTTTGGACCATTTGGAAAAGAAAAAATCTCCTACCTCTTCCGACAATCAAGCCACCCTTCTTCTTTTGTCTATCCGGTAGCTTAATTACTATACCAATTACATTATTCTGGCGCCTGTATATATATATATAATCCCGCTCTATGCGTTGAAGGTGTATAAGTTTAGTAGGCATATAGCTCCACACATTGTTAACCTCCGCATTAGATGGAAGGGAGTGGTCTAATTCGCGCCTTAGCCGCTTATCCCGGGAGAAAACACCCGGTACACAACGAATAGAAGTCTGCGTGGACCTCAAGTCAGTCTGGGCGTTTTTGAGAAAGTAATTCCCATATACTTCAGTTTATGAGTCCTTCAGTTGTGCCTTTTCAGTGTCATTCCGTCAGTACTCCATACTCGTGTTTGTTTCATCCATCGTCGGCATTATGTACTTTAATCTTGACAAACTGACAGCGTTGTTATATAACGCACAGATGTTAGTTTACTTCTGGGAACGTCTTTGAGAAATCAGGCAAATGATTTGAAGGACCCGTGAACCAGCATGGCATCCGTACATTAGGTTGAGCATCGCTTGAGTCGTCACTTAACACGAAGTATGTGTATTCTAATTTGTAACAATAAATCACACGAACTTTTGAACTAGTTATTACCGAAAGTGGCGTTAATCACAGAAGAAGTACTTAGACTCTGTCGTTAAGCCTTTCCAACTTGGACGTGCACAGCCTAGTTGTATTACAGAATCCTGTCAGGACTCGCAGGCGCACGCACCGGGCCTCATCATTTGTCATCGAAATCACAGCAGCAGCGGAGAACAGGGTGTCCAAACTAAACTGTCGATAGAACGAGTAAAAGTGCTGTGTTGTGATAGCAAGACACAGTGAAAAGAATTAATGAAATTTGGATTATTTAAACAGTCAATTTAGGTAGACACTTAGCGGCATTTTTAAGGGCCAAATTATCTGGTACCTTATTTTAAAGTTTTGGTGCAAAAAGCTCTCTTCTCTGTTCTTTCGCTGTATTAAGATGTTCAGGAATGTAACCCCAGTCTTAAAAGAGGGCTGCTTATTCTGACGTTCGCATGGATAAAGAGTAGGTTGCTAATAAATGTATACTAACTGGCAGAAATCGGTGGAAATGGTTGGCCAAGGCATTCACATGTCGGAATTGACCTGGAGTAGTTGAAGAAAGCGGTACGGTTTATGGTACATGGCAACTTTTTAAGTAATTTTTGCCAGATGGTGGCTGTGTGCTTGAGTCGAAACATGTAGCACAATAAGACCAATATAACCAAAATGTTGTGACTGACGCGCGTTTTTCCTCACTTATGAAAACTGTAGGAACTCAAGACAACCTTTTAGATATGAAATTTCGTATCAGTCGAATCTGATTTAATAATATAATCCAGGTTCCGGGTTTTTCAAGACTACATGGAGCTCTGTGTGTAAAATTTTGGACACCACTGCTTTCATATCGATCGGCTGGTAGCATCTGTTTTCTGCATTAAAATCTACAAAATTTTGATATCGGGACTTCGCCTTAGGGTTCTTGCACTTATTAAATGACATGACGTGGGAAATGTTTCGGAGCAGCAAATAAATGTGGGTTAAACTCTTACTTTGTTTTCCTCTTGCTCACTTAAAGTATACAGGATGGGATTTCGCAAAAATAATTAATGATGCTTTATGTCATTAGGAAACAAGTTCTTAAAACAACAGCCTTTCGGCGAGAATTATTTTTGCAGATGACAGAAGGAAGATTGATGGTTTGTGTGGCCGAGTTTGTATTTGATTGATTGACTGCTGCTTTTATGTCCTTTTGTTATGCTGTGTATTTGAACTGCAAAGTGTTACCTCACTTGCAGCCGTCCTATTTCTTTACATTATGTACACAGCGACCTTGAGACTATACATCAGTGCACTTACTGGTAAGGATAGTGTAGACCTTCTTGTCTGATGCACCATATCAATTTTATGTTGGGTATTTTCTATTGGCTGACACACATTTCATGTGACTCTGCCCGACTTTACCCCCTTCTTCAGGAGATTGTCTTTACATTGAGAGATTTTTTTAAAATTTTTTGAGGTTAGTGGCGGCATTTGGAACGAAAACAAGATCCTGTTAAATGCTCTAAGATAGCACAACGCTAAATCCTAGACCTGAAAATAGAAGTAAAACCGCCTTCTGAAACATCGTGAACATTAAATTGTTCTGTGCTCGGAAAGTGGACACTGTCACTTAGTATTGTACCAACCTATCGAATCATATAGGCCCTTGATTTAACTGCGCGATGTGGTTATTGTCGTGATTGCCTATACCACGCAATGGAAAATATAAACTTATGTGTTTGTTATTGTTTACGTCTTCATCTGTTTGGCGTTTGTGCATTTTCCTATTTTATTATCAGCTTGTTGGTAAGTTCGGCAGTAGGTTCATTTTGTGTTGTCTTTATCTTGAAATTACCTCCTCGAATTTTATTGAGAGGATGCTGAGCAACGTAGGGAGTTCTGTGAAATAAGTGATCTTGCTTATTTTGAAAGTGCTAATGACACGTGAATATTCCGGTGGCGGCGTAATTTTTCGTGCCTTCCAGACCCGCCCCGAGGCTCACCCAGCTTCCTGTGCCACTGAACCGGACCCTTTCCCGGGGATAAAGCGGCCGGGGAGTGGTGCTGACCACCCACTTCCTTCTGATGTCGTTTCGCGAAAGTGTGGGAGCTCTACTTGCCTTGTCTCTGTGCTTGCATAGGAATATTATGGGGTGACATTTATCTTATAACACGTGACTCGAAACTTCTTAGATTTTCAGCAGTGATCTGCTCTGCCAACGGGCACATTTAAGTTAATTTAAAACATTTGCACGTTATAATTATTGTGCTGACGTAGGTTTATCAGGACTATACGATATATGTTATATTTGTTAACTGCAATTGGGTAGCTACCCGGCGGCAGTAATACAGTACACATGTACACAAAAACAATACACAGAACGACACAAAAACACAAACTATTCCGTTTGAAGTGCTAAGTATTTTATATTCCAAATTTTTCTTACAGAGATGTATACAACATAAGTGAAATATCACAGAAAACTGTCTCCAACTCACAGGAACATAAGAAATCTCATTACCTTTGCGAAATCTTTTCACATTTTGTATTTGTTAATATTATTACAGTTTTTACAGTTATTCAATGGAGAGTTTCAGATTCTTCAGGCCTAAATTACAGGCTTACATGGAGGATTTGGTACGTTGATGTCTTGGGGTTCCTTCACCTCATAAAAACAAATATCGAAACATAAAAATCTGGCTTATAATGACTGAGAAATATAATTTTTGCTATGATTTACTTATTTCCATGTTTTAATGTGCACATAACAATTATGGAGCCACCGAATCTGCAGCTGCCAATAATTGACACGTTTAATCTCGGATAAAGATAGATGGAGTTTGATGATAAATTTAACGCAGAATCCGACCGTTAGTGGGGCTTTATCTCCGTTTGGGGCATGCGGTTGACACATGAAATGATATCAGAATACGTAGCAAAGTTTGCCTTTACTTCGATAGAATATCGCTGTAATTTTTCGCTGATTGATTCGCTTAATATCTGCCCACCTACAATACGTTTTCGTTGAAGGTTAAGGAAATGAAGCCTGAATTTTTAATTTGAAAATGGGGCTACTTCAATTTTGGTAATGACATCTCCTCTGTGTCACATATAGGGCCTTGGCCAACTAAATTACTTCTTGAGTTGTCGAAATACTTTGCATGAAAAGTGTTTGACATTGAGGTGAATATGCATAGAACAAACCTAAAGGTATGCCTCTAATTATTTTCATTGCTTCAGTTTTTCACTGGTTTAATGTACAAATTCATACTTATTCAGCTGGCTTTAATACGGAAACACCATGTGCCCTGCAGTCACTTGAGCTTTTAGAGTCAAGAAACTCAGGATTAAATTGAGCGAATAGGGGTTAACTTATAACCTTTGGGAGCATTAAACGAGAAGTATAAAAGTTAGCAAACATTTCCAGTTTGTTAAAAGGGTTGAAAAGCAAGGGGGAAAGGTACAGAGACACTTTGTGATATAATCCCAAGGAAAGTGATGCGGATTCAAATGAGCCGTGAGTTTTCGTGCTGGGAAGAAGTAACGGAAGTTACGGGCACTTTACAGTTGTGCGTATGAGACTGCATAAAGAAGAAAATGAAAAGACACTGTTCTATTATTATGGTTACTTTCACTTCGCTGAAAATTGTTTCTACACGGGTATCGTACACGTATATAGATACTTGGAAACAATATTACAAATTATTTATTTTGTGCAAGTTTCCTGACTTTTGTAAAGAGCTAACACTTGGTCACCATTGTGTCCTGTGCAAGTCGAACACATGCGCAATATTTTGTGATAACAAGGACTTCTCCTGGAAATGATTTTGTATCGAATTCGGAAGTTCTCTGCGCTTTGTTTAAATGCATAGTACCTTGACTGCCGATCCCGGTGGTCGCGCGGGCGCCGGTGTACGGCTGCTAAGTTGCTGGATTTGCGGGTTCGAATCCCACCGGGGGCATGGATGTCTGTCTGTTGTGAGTGTTGCCTATTGTTAGTTAGAGGTTTTTTTGCGACAGGCCGATCACTTGTCCAGAGGAGTCCAACCAAGTGTGATGTTTCTAAATGAGTGCGATAGAAGTACCTCACAGGAGAGGCCTAAGCCCACTAGGGATGCTGAGCCATGAGAAGAAAAGCTATCCTGTTTGAAACATGTCGTCTTTACCGTCTGCTCCTGCAGGTGGTAACTGGACCTAAGTCCGAAGCAGTCCCTCTGGGTGTTCTAGTTATTTACTCAGACACGCGGGTCGGTCATGATTTAAGTTTACATGGTGTAAATTTTGTAACCCAAAAATGTAAATGTGATTATATGAGGGGAATTCCTCACCGAATAATTATTATTTGTTTCCAGAGCTGAAGCAAAATGTTGATGGCCACAGATTTAAAGGTGATCGCGATGTGGAGCAGTTGTGGCACAATGGGAAATAATAAAAGCGTGGACTGATATCAAGAGGGAATAGAAAGACCCGTCCCAGGGTGTGCGAAATGCCTCACTTATGGAGGGAACCGTATGGAAGAGTAGTGTGATAAGCCTGTAGTTATGTTAAACTTTCTAATTAGACATTAAAATTAAATATATGAGAGGTAGGGTTCACCCTCTAACAGGCCATGAAGGGTAAGAAAGGGAGTAGAGGTATAGATATACACTTTTTTAACTTCGGTTCTAGATGGGCGTGGGTGGTTAACGCCACGCCCCGGCCGCTTTACTTCAGGGAAAGAAGCCCAGTTCCCATTGTATAGGAGGCTGGGTGGGCCCCAAGACCGGTCTGGTAAAAGTGATCCTGTTACAGACCCGGTGTGGCCCAGAGGGTGGGTAGAAGTATAGCTCTACTCTTCCGTGACCACGGCACTAGAAGGGGTGAGTGGTCAGCAGCACGCCCCGGCCGCACTTTACCCCCGGGAAAGATCCGGTACCCATTGTACAGGTGGCTGGGTAGGCCCCAGGGCCGGTCTGGACGGGTGGAAAATCTCGGTCCCATGGGGATTCGATCCCGGACCGTCCAGCCTGTAATGAGTCGCTGTGCTAGACTACGCTAACCCGGCCCACAAAAATTAAATATATATATATATATTTATTTATTCTCTAAACTTAAGAATTTTGTCTTTTAGTCCATCGTTACCAATGGAATGATTGATTGATTGAATGCTTTTTCTACTCTTTTGTTAGAGTCCTGTCGCTTGAAGGTGAAGGAAAAAGTAAGGTAAATGTGTCCCTGTTCACGCCATAAAGATATGTAGGAGTGGAGGCTTAGCTCCTTTCATTCTTGATTTCGGCTCTTGATGAAGGTGGGTTGTCAGACTGACGTCCCGACCGCTTTAATACAGAGGTGAGCACCCCCCAGCATCCGTTGAATAGGAGGCTGGGTAGACCGCAGGGCCTGTCTGCACTTTTTGGAGAAGAGACAAATCTCTCGTCACGACTTAAGACAATTTAAGTTCAAAAGGAAATAAGACATTTAAGTAACTTCGCCTAAATATACCAGTTATGCTACCACGGCAAATAGTTACTGATATTGTGCCCACAAACCGCCATGTACGTAGGTAATAGCATTTTCTGTGCACTAATATGGCTTACTATTATACAGCCGCAGTCTCGTTTTTGTGAGAGGAAATAAATTTTGTAGTATGATATGAACACTTCATAAATCTGGTTATTCTGCACTATGAAAGTAACATATTCTCTTTCAAAGAAGAAGTATTTTTTATGAATCCATGAGATTTTACCGAAATTTATGTTTGCAGTTCAGGCAGCAGATGTAATTGTAGAATGTGGTATGTTGGGCGCAAAATTCAATAAGGTTTATTTATGTTTTAATGCATTAAAATCCAAGATCATTAATCATGCACTGTACATTTCTCTCCCTACGTTTAATGGTTATAGAGAGGCTTCTTAAAATGGCTGAATTAATAAAGGTTATTAATATTGCTTTGGCCATTTTTTGTTGTTTGTTTTTGGCCTAGGTAGTATATACTTCAAATAATGGACAAGTCCAGTACGTACACATCTATTCCCATGTAGGTTTGTTTATAGCTATGTATATGTATGCAGTCATGTTGCTGAAAATTTTAAACAAAACCTGAAACACTTTGCACAATACGAATATTTTAATTATGTACGGTCTCTAGCATACGGAACAAGTAGATAAATTTTCTCCTTTATCGTTAGTGAATCCACGTGTCAAATTACACAAATAAGTTTAATGCCAACCAATGTTTTAAAGGAAGCCACTAGGTATTTTTTTTTCGGAAGCCTTTGGAAACTAAGTTGGGGAACATTCGACAAAAATCAACGAAGATTGTATATAAAACTGTGCTTTTGGAAGTATACGTACGTATTCAAGCTTAGAGTATGTGGAAAGCGCTTTGAAACGTCACCACTTATGTGTATGTGAAAATCTGGTTGCACTAAACTCATCCTTTTAGAAGAGTTTTATTGTGAGTAATGACGAGCAGCTTGTTGTCAGCGCCATTTCAGGTGTGTGTAGAAACCAGAAACTAATCAGGCGATATTGCTGCACGTGTAAAGGTGAACAGGATTGGTTTGTCTGTTTTCTGTAAATTCGTTTACACGTAGTTTCTGTGTTCTCTTATACATTCTATGTCATATAACTGGAATTTACAAGCTTATACACTAAATTTTTGTATTTCAAATTCAAGAAACATTCATTTTCTCTTGTAAATTAGATGCATAAATCTTTATAGATCCAAAATGATTTTTAAAAAAGAGATAAATGTGTGGAGTGGCTATAAAATGAAAACTTGCGTAAAACTCATTTGTCTCTATAAATCTCGTTAACTGTTTCTATTTGTACGCTTTCCATCTTATGTATAAGCTATTCTGTTCTTTTTTTTTTATTCACGCTTCTCTTTTTTAACTTTCATTTTTTTAAATCATTCCATCTGCAGCCTCGTTTATTATCTTACATGTTATCTCTTAACATCTCTGTATGTCTCTCTCGCTTTGTGTAATTGGAAATATCCTATTTCTTATTCCCCTTCCACATTATTTATGCTTTTGCTTCTTAAGGTTATGCGGCCACTTATTATGCCCTTCGTTTTTGTTACTCGTGACTAACCAGAGTACGTAGATTGCGTCCGAAGTATCATAAAACCAAGACCAGTTCATCTTAGAGATTTGCAGGAAGTTAGACAGTCGTAAGGACGAGTAACTTCTAGTCATATAATGTGCATAAACATTTCTTTGATTGTAGGTCACTTGTTTGTAAAACTGAAATTGCATACAATCACAAAACCTCGTAGTTCTACGTACACACATGCATACACAGACATGAGAACAAAATCAGAACTCTTTATTTTAAAGCTTTCTTTGGCTGTTTGTATTGAAGGAATACATAATGTGCTACTACAAGGCTGGTACCACATAGTGAAAGAAACGAATACAATGGAACGTTATGTTACACTCATGAAGATTGTGGCCTGCCTAATCTGGACACACATTAAGTGCAGTTTGAGAATTGCGGAGTTCTATTCACGTGGAAGTGATCAGTACAATGTAAACTGACAGGCTGATGTGTATCCATGTTTGTTGCCACTGCGTCGTACTAATAGATGCTGCAGCTACGTGAGCAACCAACAGCTGCGTTTTATGCTTTATTTAATGTTGGTTTCCATCTCCTAGTGTCAAACACCGAAAGGCGCTAGGCGTTCTTTATTATAAAATCAAACCTTCTGGTAGGCCTGTATATTGCACATGATAATGCAACGTGTATATATATATATATATAAGCAATAAAATCATTGTTGTGTTCGATTGAGCACATATGAATTTTATTTTTATTAATATATCATTACCATCGGCTCTACAGCCCTGGGAGGTCCTTGAACTCCTCTTGAGGTTTCATAACAATATTTTTTTACCGGGCGAGGTTGTAAGCCTCACGCCCAACCCCCAACATAGAGGGCCAGGATAACCCTTTTTGGCTGTGTCATCACCCTTGACCTGTCTGGCATGGGAGGCCCTACCAGTAGCATAAGCTACTACCAGCATAGCTCTCGGGATCATATGACCACAAAAGCCCCACCACTATGCCAAAGTAGGGATACCTGCGGGGGGTTTTATTAATATATATCCTATTTAATATAGGCTTAAATTGTGAATTAAAAAAATTTTTTTTTAATCGTGATCATATCTCGAAATCTTACGAATGTGGTAGCATACGGCGTGGAGACTGATATTAAGCTATTAAGTGCAGTCAATAAACATAAGATCTTATTGATCAGTCAATTTAGGCGAAAGCTGTTATATTCTACTGTCACTGGACTAATTTTGACACTGACACTAATGGGCTTATGTTACTGTGGACACTTTTTTTGTTTCCGAAGTACATATTTGACTGTGACTCGTAACAAGAATACAGCATAGAACCCTGAGTTCTGTAGGAATGACGGTAACACTGACTATGTAAGTTTTGACTTCCGTATCTGGGATCGGTATAAATAAAGCTACAAATTAAGGTTTGGGGTTGTAATAACGGGTTTATTGCACAAACTAGGAGTTTTGATAGATTCGTATGGAGCACCATTAGAATGATAAGTGACGGGTAAGAATGGAAATTATCGGAAAATAAACCTACGCAATTGTCGCTTTATAAAAAATCTCTTGTAGAATTCTGTGAGATTTAACCCGGCTGTCTGCGGTAAGAAGCAACACTTTAAGCTCCAGAGCTGTCGAATGGCGTGGGCAATGACTACATTTTTATCTTCTTGGTGGTTCAGAAAATAAATTGACACTGGACATACGTATCTTTTTTTTCCAGATCCAACAAAAACAGTTCACATTTAACTGTAGACCTACTGATATACCACTGTTTCTCCACACAGTCCTTGCATTTACCACGTCTTAGGACAAGCTTCGCTGTTCCTTGTTGATACAAGTCAGTTTTCTGTGTTGCCAGCCATCGTGTCACTCTGTTATCCTCGCGATTATGTTTAAACTTCCGGCCGAAAAGATTTTGCTTCATTACTGGGTACAGTGGATAATCGTTCGGCGACCATTTTTCCTGGCATAATCACGAACGGTGTAATTATTTAGTCACCAAGTTATACGCGCTTAAATATATATTTTTGGCAGACCCTTGTAAGAAAATGTATGCATTCGGCTTTATCATTTTTAGCAAAACTGGCGACACAGCAGTCAATATCTAGTGTTAAATAGCGAGCATTGTTAAGTTTAGTAAGAAGGCACAGAACTTCCTGTACGTAACATATTTAGTTACTTTTGTCTTCACTTTCTTATTTACATCTTTCTCCGCATTTTAATAGTTCTCTTCTGCAGTGTTCTTGACGTGCGCTATAAAGCTTCCCCCTTTTCTGTAACAAATGACACCGGTATAACAATTACATAGTTTGGCCTGGAGGTTACATTTTCAACCCCTCATTTATTTTCTCTCCTTCCCCTTTCCCAAGAGTGTTCACGTCTCAATTATTCTCTTTACTACAACTCAAAAAAGCGAACATACCACCCTCGCCCCTTCCCAAAATGCTCGGTTTCCTCCCCTACAGCACTTTAAAACAACTCCATGCCTTGCATTAAAGTGATCCGACGTTACTTCTGTATGACAAATGATAACGGCCAAACGATTTGATATGCCGATAGAATATCTGTTGGGGAGGACAGCATGTCACATTCGACGTAAGTTCACATGTGCGGGAAGCTGTCGTATATTGTCTGACATGTTTTTTTGGCGTTCCTCATATGTAGTATGAGGATATTAGGTGTAATTCCTCCATCCGTGACGTAATATCAGCGGCACACCCCGGTCAACTGACCGAAAGTAATATCAGTGATACTCCCGGTCAACTGACCGAAAGTAATATAGGCGGCACTCACCAGTCAACCGACCGAACCTAATAGCACCGGCACTGTCTAGTTAACTGACCGAAAGTAATATAGGTGGCACTCTTCAGTTAACAGACTGAACGTAATACGAGTGACAATCTCCGGTCAACTTATGGAACGTCGCGTTTATGCCTCGTAATTGGGAGGTACTGAGTTTTTCCTGGCAAGTGCTAAGGAATAGTCGTGAAAGGAAACGCAGTCACTTTCCTCTTCCGTTCCTTCCATTGAGTACATCTACACGTACGTAGTGATTGTCTCTTCTCTAGAAGTCCAGATAGGCTCTAAGGTCCACACAGCTTCCTGGCCAATGAGTACCGGGGGTTTCTCCTGGCGGTAAAGCGGCCAGGGCAAGATTATAGCTGCTGACACCTTTCAGCACCGAGATTAAGATTCAGTGGAACTATACCTCTATGCTTCTATACCTCTATACCTCTATACTTCTATACTTCTAATCCCCCTATGTGTTATTTTGGTGTGGACAGGGACAACTTACTAGGCCTAGATATCCGAAGCGGTCTCATCTGTTCAGGTTTCTGATTAGAATTTCGTATTCATTTCTCTTTTCTTCCGTGCATGCTTTATATTCTGCCTATTTTGCACTCGTTGATTTGACCATCCTAATAATGTCTTGTAACTGGGGAGACCTAGGCATAGATGGGTGGATAATAATAGGACGGATCTTCCTGAGGTGGGATGTGGGTATATGGACTGGATTGGGCTGGCCCAGGATAGAGACAGGTGGTGGACGCTTGTGAGTGCGGTAATGAACCTTCGGGTTCCGTGAAATGCGGGGAATTTCTTGACTAGC
>Ga0123357_10010805_pt1 | contig 11649 bp, 6 predicted proteins | sample TergutEmb28metaG_FD_89873 | JGI IMG/M metagenome (GOLD analysis project Ga0123357, IMG submission 89873) | Embiratermes neotenicus P4 segment gut microbial communities from Petit-Saut dam, French Guiana - Emb289 P4 | ecosystem: Host-associated > Arthropoda: Insects > Digestive system > Gut ...
AGCAGCTACTAAAGCTTCTGCATTTTCCTTTAGTGTATGTATGCTTCCTCCCAGTATATTAACATCATCGGCATAAGCCAGAAGCTGATGTGTACCATTTAGTTTCAAGCCATCCTGGTTTACGTGAACCCTCCTAATGGCGTACTCTAAAGCAAAGTTAAAAAGCATTGGTGATAGAGCATCTCCTTGTTTCAAATCTGCATTGCTGGTAACATTATATAAATCATCCCCACTGTCAGCCGGTATTTCAACTTCCAGCCTTTTATTGAAATAAAAAAGTATTGTTGGTACATTTAAATTGTTCAGTTTTGTGTAGTAGTACACCTGGGAAAAAATTTGAGAACCTGTTGTACAAGGTTTGAGGTTTGTGTGGCAGTGAGTGTTTATGTTGTGGTCATTTGTATGAGACCATGTGGCCTGGTAAGTGGGTACTTCTGTGAAGAGGGAGACAGTGGGTTTTTAAAAACATTGGTACCCATCTACCAGCATGATGTCATAACCTGGTAGACCACAATATAGAGGAGTAGCAGTCAAAAAGTAAGTTTGACGTATGTGTATGATGTCAAAACGTACAGTGCGTTCAGTGTTTGCATAGTTGTATCTGGAGCTCAGAATATTCCTCTTCTTCCTTTCTTCCTCCTCCTGGGCAGTATTGAAGGAGCTAATTGCACCAAGATGATAAGATTCTGTGTATTGCCATTGATAGGGTGATGTGTGTGTGTGTGTGTATGTGTATACCTATAATTCTCCCACCAATCCTCTGGCAGCTTTTCCCTATATATAGGCAAAAGCTGCCAGAGGATTGGTGGGAGAATTATATTCCCCCATGGATGGAGTTTTGGCTTCGTCAGATTCAAAGGTGATGGACCTGGCCAGTCTTAGATTTGAGATGTCTGATACCAAAGTCTGAAATGGTACCATTATCTTCCAGGTACCCTTAATAGAATAATTTTTTGTGCCACCAATTCATATACTGTTGCTAGTAAAAGTTCTCTCTCATGATGGCTCCAGAGAGAAACAATTAAAATACACACTAATTTTTCAGCCTCATCCCAGACTGTGTAAGTTCCCTGTTTGCTTAAACAGCCTTTTTATATTCCACCTGTTGAACTAGTAGACTAACATCATGAAGTATTTAGGGCTTCTCATTTGCACTTGGTCCATCTTTCTGATTTTTTAGCATAAAAAATGCAGTGTTTCAGAAATAGATTCTTTTTTCTCTCTTCATGTGGAGAGGATATGAAGAGAGTTTTATTCCACTTGAGGTAGAGCTTGTCATGCCAGGTATGTTATGGTTTTTATGTAAAAGAGTAGGACTCCAAATAAATGGCCTTAACATGTAGTGTCATTCCACTCTCCAATAACTGCAATGTAGTTTAAAAAATACAACATTGAATAAACTATCTGTATTTGTCTTGGAACTGTCACAGGGACAGAATTTAGTAAAATCAACTGACTCTGCAGTGACAGAGTTGGTTGCTGAAACATGGGTTTATTTGTAGCACCTTGATGTAGCTGTCAGTCCAAGAAGATTTTACACAACCATCTGTATTCCCTCAGTTCTTCCATTTGGTGCTAAAACTCTTTCATTGCAATTATATCTTGCTTATTTCCATACACTGCAGGCTGTGCATGACAAGTTATATTGGTCCCTTACTTTCTCAAGTGATCACCATCTATTTTCAGAAGATAAGTAACCAACTTAAAGCTGTTGACAGATTTCATTGTATTCATCCCCCTTTTCATGGTTAAATTTAAAATGAACTTTTTTTTACATGTCAGAATTTGCATTTAATTGCATAGTTTGGAACATCCGACCAAATGCATCAGAACTGAGTATGGGCATTCAGATGTTGTGTTCTTGAATGTGGCCAGAACAGATTTCTTTTTTGCATAAAGTTAATGTGTTAATTTATTATGAACAGCATTTTTGGATTAATAATTTATAATTTTGGAAGAAACAAGCACTAATAATTAACTGAGAGCTGCACTCTTCTGGGTTATTATGCCCTGAGTAGTGATAATTTCTTCTAAAGTACTGTTTTGTGTGTCTTTAGGCTGTATAACCATATACATCACTGTAATGAAGATAGTAAAATAGTTATACTGAAATAATTGAAAACAGAAATGTTTCTGGCTCAGGTTCAGTAAGTTCACCACACTCTTGGTAATCTGTTATGAAAAAAATGTAACAAAACATTTAATTTCTACATGCAGAAACTGTAACACATAATTCAGTACCACTGGAAGACTTTCAGGACATGTCCTTTATTTTATGAGGCATTGTGAGTTATGAATTCACTGACAAAAATGAATCCAATAAAACATTTCAAACCATTGGTTTTGGATGATTTATTTTTGTAATTAATATGATTTTTATTTGATTACCAATGTTTTTATGTTTTAATTAACATGTGTTTTTCTTTGTAAACAACAATTGGGCAGTGAAGATTCAAGTGAGCTTTATATAATGTGAAATGTTGTAGACTATTCTTCTTTCTGCTTTATTTTCATGTCCCTTTGTGTTTGTTCATAAATTGCACTAGAGAAAAAAATAATTGTGGTTTATAACTTCAAAACGTAGATGTTCATATCTGCATACTCACACTGTTGATTGAATGAGCCATCACTGAATCAGTCAAATAGTTACAGTTTATATATTATCAGAGGAACTGACTGCACTTAATTACAGACTGTCTGTAAGAACTCTTCATCCACATTCACACACACATTTACAGTTGTGACACAGACTGATTTACTTGTCCTTTAAGAAGTGGATTCCCACAAAATGGTCTGGTTCAGTTCAGCAAAACCTGGCCTAAAAAGATGTGTACCTAGGCTTAGTAGAGGAAGATTTTTTTCCATGTATTGTCCATTAGTTCACTAGTGTGCAAGTCAGTTGTTTTTGAATCTACACAAACATACCACTTCTGGTGCTGAATTATCGTATAATATCACAAATACATACACAAATTTTGCCAGTAATACAACATTTAATATTTTTAGATGTAAGATGTTACATATAGTAACTGAGTCCTAATTGGAAGAGCCTGACAGGATTTTAAACAACTGACCTGCCCCACATATGCTACCTGACATTCCCAATATTGTTTGGAAATTATTTTTTTTTTTTGGTAACTTTAGGACCAATTACACAACTTTGCTGCAAGCAAAGTAATGCTAGGTGCAACCACTGGAACTCTATCTTACAGTGCAGTACCAAATTCTGGGAAAGCATGTCACCTACGAGTATTTCCTGTTCAGAGGGTGACAATTCCGAAACACTAGGGCAGTGTAGTTGAAACAGGCTTCTGGTATGTCTTCACTCAGAAGTGCAAGACCCTACAGCTGTTTGAAATTCATTTCTTTTTGACTTTCATAATCTCTTTTATAATTGATATTAGATTTGCAAGAAACAGTAGAAATACAGATTCATTTGCCAAATTTTTAATGAAATGTAAAACAGAGTCCAGTGATTGTTACAGTTCAGCTGCTGCCAATCATTCAGGGTGTTATTACTGTCCATGTGCCATGACATATGATCCGTTACAAATTTATCTTACCAGATTTACTGTCATAAATATCTATCACAGAAATAATGATTGTGAAGTTGGAGAATTTAATATTATCATGTTTATAATGAGGTGTTGCTTCATAAGACTGCCAACCTCAATCCAGATATCATACTAAGTGGAGATTAAATAAAAAATTAATCAGAAGGAGGGTAAACAATGTATGGTATGTGCACAGCGGTCTGTAAAAAGAAAAAAACTAGATATTTGGAATGTAGAAATTGAGTTGTTCTGTTGCTAGGCCTGTCAGCAACAGTGTAATTTGTATCCATCTCTGACCAACAATTTTAGCATCTATGATTGGCTTGTTCATGCCAGTTTAGTGAAAGATCTGTTATTAACCCTGGATTATCATTGATAGCTTCCTGAGTTGATGGACTTATATTCTTGGTTATTTTGTAGCTTATACTGAGATCTGCACAGTGTTATGTGTTTATGTTTTGAAATGTCTGCTGTCATTATTGTATGGAGACAGTTGTCAAGGATTAACTCTGCATTTTGTTCTTTCTGCTTTTATGTTACTAGTTAGTGAGTAGTTTCTGTTTAACAGCAATGGCACTTGCAGTATTTTATCTTAATAATCCTGTCATACTGAGGCTACAGAAAGAAATACCTTGGATCAAATCCATGCACGTCACCTTTGAGCTAATATGCTTCTCCCTCCAGCATACTTCTGTACATTCCCTTCTAGTCTAGCTGTTTTTTCACATGAATACTGGCTGTGATAGCCATATGATATATGTGCTACCAATAAGTACTTTGGACTTGATGTAGGTCAGAGAAGATTGAAGGGGTGCAGTAGACACAGATTGGGAACCTTGAAGCATCCTTATCCTCACCATTGATGGAACTGCTTTCCATACTCTCTGAGTACTCTATATGTTTTATATATTTTCCATGAATTAAACATATTATTTACTCCAACAAACAAACAGATCTGTAATGTTCTTTCACACTTCTCTGTGTGTCTGTCATTATTACACAAAACATTTAGTTAATCCAATGACTGCAGAGCAGTTTATTAAGCACATATATAATTGGGTCTGCAACGTGTATTTCAAATGCTACGTGTTCACTTTTGTGAACAAACAAGTATGCAATAAAAAAAAAGTTTTGTTACTTTAGGGAGTATTTCAGTAATAACCATACTAGGTATTTCCCACTAGCAGACTTTGGCTTCACTGTTGTAGTATGTTGTAGCTGAAGTAAATGATGGGTTAGTTTGTGGCATGGTTGTAAATCTGCACACATCAATATTGAATGGCTTGTAATGTTGTACACACTTTCTTAAGACATGTCTGGAACAAAATTTGTAGAATGTACATGGTAAAAGTGAAAAGGTGAAGTTGTTCCTGTCCACAACATGAAGACATATAGGGGGACTAGAGGTATAGTTCCACTCATTCTTAACCTTGTCAGTAGATCGTGTTGAGTGGTCAACTTCATGCCCCAGCCACTTTTCCCCCAGGGAAAGATTCCCTGTACCCATGGACATTTACAGTGTTAAAAATTTGTGAGAATTTAACATAAATCTGGGGTGACACTTCCATGTTTTAAAACAAGTGCAGTTTTCACTTTGCAGTATGAGGTAGAAGTGGCATTGATATTTCAGACAGGCAATTGAAAACTCTGTAGTCCATTATGCACAGATTACATTAGATGCACAAATGTTATTAACTCAAAACATTAAGCAAAATTTCTCACTGTAAATTCTGATATATTATGTTATTAAGCAACCACAGTTTCCTGCTCTGTATTTTAATGTACTACGTAGAAAAAGTTACTTGCACTGCATGCCTTTCTTCAGTAGTCTCCGCAGTTTTATTTTAATCAGTATGTAAACACTTATGCAGTAGGTAAATGCAAGTGAATATTTATGTATCTGTATTATTTTAAATCAGTTCATTGTTTCCAAGCATACAGTACAACATGGAGGGGGATGGGGGACATGGTGAGAAACCAGAGATAAAATGTCCATATTTTAATGCTGAGGTCTTAAGGTAAGCACAGAGAAATTTAAAAACTGGAAATTGTAGCTGCCATGAAAGCCTTTTTCTTGTCATAGATGATGAGATATGGACTCTGGTGCTGTTCATTTACTATATCATTAGATTTGTTTCAACACTTGTCTTCATGCAGCAGGTTAATATCTTGTAATTGCAGGTGTGGGTGCATAATTTGTTGTAAGCCTTTTGGCTGTTCTGTTGATCGCTGATGTACTGTACAAAACATGCTGTACTGTACCATCTTGTATGGGAGCATACTGTAAGATAATGCAGCCATAAGTTACTTGCACAGCAGGTTTGAAATCCACAGAACAACTGACATAGCATGCCTGTTCACACTCTTGCAGCATACTTGATTGAACCATACAGTATAGGATTTCATAATTCAACATTTGGTGATTACATACTTTATAATACTGGTCAGCACAAATTCCTCCCTGGAATAAGTCTGATATATTTTTAACAAACTCGAATGTATGAATAAAATTTTTATAACACCATCCATTTGGACGATACCCTCTTATACCTTAGTTGAATGAAAAACAATTGAAATATGGGGCTCGGCCAAAGGTTTTTATGCTGTTCATTTATTTTTACTGATTTAAGTTATTTAAATACCTAGAATAATATTGTCACAAACTGTATCTCAAACTGAAAAGGCGCAGTTACTTGGATCATGACTTAAACAGTGGAATTGTCTTGAGAAGGGTGTAATGGTATTTTTTAGGAAGAAGCAGTCAGACATAGCAATGTTGGATGGTGAGCTAGTGCACTAAAATAGCATGCAAGAATTAATGGAAGAATTGTAATTTCAACATGCCTCTAGGCAATAGAGGCTTTGAATTGATTCATCTAATGTCAGTTTGAAGGTAGTGTTACTCCACAATGGAAATAAGTTGCTGTCTATCCCACTGGCTCATGCAGTTCATATGACAAAAACAAATGAAAACCTTCAGGTTTTGCTGCAAAAAATATGCTAAAGAGAATATACATGCTGACCTAAAAGTTACAGCAATGCTGACTGTGCCAGAAGGTGGATACACTAAATTCTGCCGAGTGAGGGAGGGACTGCCACTACAGAATTAAAAAGTTGCCACTCCATTCAGAAACAATACCAAGTCAGAAGAATGTGGAACATCCTGCTTTAGGGGACAAGTCACAAATCTATTTGCTTCCATTCCATATCAAGATTGGTTTGATAAAAATATGTATGAAAGAAATGAATAAAGAAAATGAAGGGTTTGCCTATTTAAGGCAAAATTTTTTAAAATTTAATCCCCTGTCCCTTAACACGGATGGGTGATAGGACAATTTGGTTGTTATATTTTTCTTTTTTTGCTGACCAGTGTAATCTAAAGAGCAGTATATGTTATTTTTAAAGGAAGTGTGCATAACTTTCATCCACGTGGATAAATAATAATTCTACTTTTTTAAAAAAGCTATATTGATATTATATAAAATAGTTATATTTGTTGACCATTTTTTATTTCTTTATAATTATTTCATTGTTGAATTGTTTTACTGTTTTGTAATATAACATGTTTAATTACAGTAAAGCATAGTGTGGGAGAATTAAAACGGAGCATTTTACTGTCTACAGGTGGTGTGAATAGTAAAAGGCAGCAGAACTGCTCTATTCAAAGGTGGGTGGGTTGACAGGTGGGTGTGGAAGTTGGGGGACAGTATGGTCACAAACACTGAAATATTACCCTGGCAGATGTCTGCTTTTTCATTAGATACCTTCATATCTGTATGCTTATTGAGATCTGTATTCTAGTACAGAACAAGGAATTCTTGAGTTTTGTTGTATATAAGACCTTTCTGTTTACATGTGTAACCCAAGCAAAAGCAAAATCAATTTTTTTTTTTATTTGACCTTAATTGTAAAGTACCCGACTTTGTAAGTAATTTGCGTAATGTTTATAGTTAATATAGCTGTGGGTGTAGCAAACATTATTTTTAAGTTATTTTTCTTGAGATTATTGTAGTTAAGTTGCCGAAGCTGACTTTGTATGCCTCTTTATTTTGGAAGTGTAGCATTTGTTTAATATATCTTTTGTTTGTATATATGGGTAATTGGTTTCATGTCTCAAAGTCCTCATTTATACCAATCACATATGAAAACATAAACTCAATTATCATTGTCACGAAAGGTCGTTATAAATTGCAGGCTAGTTACAGTGCAGTGTCACAACCTTTTAAGAGATATTACCTTTTCGTCTATAATGAATACTTCATTATTATATAATATGCTATTTCATTTGATTATAATGCTGTCTTAATGGCTTCATTTATGTCCACTATTGGAGTAAATGCTGTACCAGTCTGTTACAACATGTTTCAATTTGATTGTGAATTTTTCATCAAGAAAATTATCAAATTACATTACTCTTATAAATTACATTATCTTAATATGTGCTTTATATTTATTTATTCGTAAGACTTCTGTTGCAGCTGAGATGATAGTTATAGAATTGCATAACTTGCACATTTCTGAACTATGGAACTGTAAACATGCAGAGAGTGATGCAAAATTTCTAGTAGGTCCTGCACCAAGCTGCATTTAATGATGCAATTCATTGTGACTTTGGACTTCTTGGCAGTGACTATGAAGATGATTATATTCTTGCTTATGACACACTATAGCCTGGGAGGTGTATGCTAATGGTAGAATATGAAGGCAGGACTTTCTCAGAAATGACACCTATCACGCAAATTACACAGCATCGCATGCCTTTGGTTTCCAAATACTCATTATACAACAACAGGCTAGCAGATACTGCTCAGGAGGGAGTGGAAGTTGGTGGTGACGATGTGAGTGTACTACAGGTGACAGGTGAAGATATAACAGTTTGTTATCCTCATTTGTAGGAGGAAAAACGATAGTGAAGTTATGCCATCTTACCCCGTACGCCTGAATTCCCGTGTGGGCTTCAAACTTCAAACTAAACGGAGTAGCAACGAGCAGCAGTAATTATGGTTGGAGAGGTGATAAGCAAAAGAAGTGAGTTCTGCTACTTGTATATGTAGGTGGAGTGGCTGACAAGATGAACGTCTATGTACGTTTTGTGTAGGTATGTGGGTTGCGGAAACAGTGTGTAGGCGGCCATTGAACGAGCAGTGGAGCAGCCTGGTGGCACGCTCCTGTACTCCGGGAGGGGTGGGAGACGGGGCATCTTCCACGCATGCTGCTCCGAGATACGCATTCAACCCCTTTCACCCTGTGACCCGGTTCATTCATACGACAGGCCGCCTGGGCGGGAGAGGGTGTACCATGTGGACCGCGAACCGTCAGCCTAGCACTTACTATTCCTTTCTGAAACAATCTGCATAACGAACAGCCTGCTGCCTTAGCATGACTGTGTCCTGACATCGAACCATCAGATTATCACCTGTTTCATCGTTCGATAAAAAGCCTGCGATTACACCATTGTGCCAGTAATGAGGGACCGCAGAACGCTGTGCTCCGGGGGCTGCAGAAGGCGGACAACTTTTACTGGGCGGGAATGCACGCTCTTGTTCAAGGGCGGAACATTGTGCACAACGTTGCAGACTACACTGAAAAATAACTATGCCTTCAGCGATGCTGCAGTGAAGTCCTGTGAAATTTTCACACGTCCAGCTTGCAAAGAGCATGAAATTTAAAACAATAATTTCTTCCAGACCGCCTCTTGTAACAATAAAGTGCACTAAAGCTTAAGGGGCCACGATGGGAGAGACGAGGGGTAGGTGAGGGGAACGTGGGTTAACATCAAGGATGGGAGGTGGATGTAACTAGTTCACATCATATTAAAACCGTGGGCCATGTCTTAATTTTGTTCAGCCTCCCATAATATGTGTTAACTTGTGATTTATGTAAGAACCCATAATTTTGAAAGAATTCGGCAACGGATCAAACTGTTATATAAAGTAAAAGGAATATCGGCTATGCGTGACATACCGAGGATACTTTAAATGCAAATGGCGTTTAAAACAGAGGATTTATACATAATAGGAGATTTTAACTGGCTTTGTATATTATGTCGTTCTAACACAGTTACCATGGGAGTGCAGAGTTTTCACAAACTGACACATATGGCAATTGTACGAGGTGCTACAAAAATGTTCCCGAAATTCCTCCGAAGTAGCTTAACGACTTACCGAAACTTCTATCCGTCTCCATCCCCTCGTAATAGTTCCCTTCTGCATTGATACGGCGACCCCAGCGGGATTTCCATGATGGGAAGCACTACTGGAAGTCATTTCGCGTCAGCGTCTCCATCACGTCCTGCGATTCGGTCTGGATCTCTTCAATGCTGTCAAAACGTCGCCCCTTGAGCTTAAATTTCATCTTCGGGAATAGGAAAAAATCACAGGTGGCGAGGTCCGGTGAGTAGGGAGGTTGGGGGATGACTGTCGTCTTCGCAGAAACCAAAAACTGTCGCACAACGAGCGACGCGTGAGCCGGAGCGTTGTCATTATGCAGGACTCAGGAGTTGTTGTGCCACTTGTCTAGAGATTTGCGCCGGATGTTTTCCTCACACGCCTCAGAACGTCGCAATAGAATTTTCCATTCACCGTCTGTCCTGGTAGAACAAATTCCTTAAGCACGAGGCTTTCAGTATCAAACTTTTGCCACATTTTAGGTCGTAGTTCCGGTCGAAGGTCGTCCAGAACGCTCTTCATCATCGACTGACATCCATCCGTTCTTGAAACGCTTAAACAATTCGTAGGTTTGCGTTTGGCCTAGAGCATTATTACCAAATGCTTCTTTAAGCATTCTGTGTGTTAATGAAACCGTCTTGCCGAGTATGAAGCAGAATTTGATGCACATCCATTGATCCTTCACATCAGTCATTTTAGCAGGTCGGTACGATCGCAAAACAGCACTAACATGACATCACAAAAAAGCACAGACAAAACACATACAAACTCACAGCAGACCGCCGCTTGGCAGAGTGGTTCATAAAGGGTACAGCTCGCGATACGTAGCGGCACACAACTGTACTATAAGCGGTTTTCGCGCGGCATTCTAATTTCGGGGACTTTTGCTTAGCACCTCGTGTGTCTGAAATTGTGCCTTCTGAAGTTGTAAAGATTTACATACGCATCCAACTTAATTCACCTTTTCAATGGAGAAGGGAGGGACGAAGATAAAAATACGAAATAGACAAAGGAAAGAAAAGAAGGCAATGAAGGATGAAGGTAAGACAGAAATCAGTCCCCGTTAAATCTCAGCGAGCCTTTTCTACTATTTAAAATAAATGTTTCAACAGCGCTGAGAACGATGTCGTGTGGTGAACTTCGACAGATGAAGTTTGGTTCAGGTCTTCAGTTGCCCTGAATTTGGTTCAAATAAGTAAGCAGTTCACTTTATTTGGATTGTGCATCAGAATGGTGTTAATGATTATTACAAATAACTGAGTTCATTGGAAGGTTTTCAATGTAAACTAACGTTAAACAATTCGGTATGATGTGAGAGTGTGGATAGCTTAATCTGCAGAGACGGTCTGTGATACGGTGGAGTTGTTCGGCCGAATAATGATGAAGTGGAAGTTTATAGTGGATTAGTACAAATGTTGAGTGAATTTAGGACAGTTTTACTGTATTACCATGGACATAATTTTGAGAAGGACATCGAGGCACACCCAGCAGCTTCGGTCAGCCAGGTTTAGTTGCAGAACAACATAGGCCTAATTCTGTCATTTAATGTCTCCCAAAATGAAGGCGAAATATGGAATAACTTGGAGGCAATAAAGGTGGAACCAGGTGTATATCATGTGACATATACAGCATAATTTACTGATGGAAGCGAGTTTATTGAGACGAAGGAGATCTGCCTTGTGCTAATAACATATCCTGTGATAAAGAGTGAAATTCAGAAGGATGAGATATGGGATTTTACCGCCATAAGAGAAATTCCGTCAAGAAGTGGAATGTGGGGAGTATGCAGGTGTGAGGAACTGGGTGTCACTCAACACGCGCGCGCACACACACACACACACACACACCACACACCGACCACACACACACACACACTCTCACACACACACATCACACACACACACACAACCACACACACACACCACACA
>Ga0123357_10010806_pt1 | contig 11649 bp, 11 predicted proteins | sample TergutEmb28metaG_FD_89873 | JGI IMG/M metagenome (GOLD analysis project Ga0123357, IMG submission 89873) | Embiratermes neotenicus P4 segment gut microbial communities from Petit-Saut dam, French Guiana - Emb289 P4 | ecosystem: Host-associated > Arthropoda: Insects > Digestive system > Gut ...
ACGGCGGTCGTGATCACAGTGGACTTGCGCTCGCCGGTTCGGCGGGTGAAGAAATCCAAGGCCGCCTGAACGGGTTCCGAGAACCGAACATTGGTTGGTGCTACCATGCACTACAGTGTAGCAAGATTGGTTACCGACAACCGGGGCGCTCCGAACCCGGCGCAGTGACTTACTAAGGAATCGAGATCTCTAACGGCCCAAACCCTGAGTCCAACCCCTGCTTATAACTGTTGAGATACAGCACGTAGGACAGTTCGTTTACCATTGCGGCCGCTCGCTGAAATTGTGATTCGGGCAGCCCACCGAGTAGCCTGCTACCACCTTTCTCACCTATCTTTCCGGAAAAGATGACTGTCTGGCCTGGGCTGACGGGGGCGTCTGGGCCGGAAGATGAGTGCGACCCGTCAACAATGGACACGGAATCGTACAGGTCGACGCGGGTGATGATTAGATCCTCGTTACTTGTCGGCAAATCCCGGTGGTATAGGGCGTACTCGCCCTTTGATATCAGGCTTGCGAAAGTACCGTCATAAAAGTCGCGCAGGTGTAGGGCTCCGCTGGCGCTTATGCTCTTCAAGGTGACCTCAAATGTGCCGGCTTTTGTCATTTCTAGGTAATAGCCCTCGTATTCCCGCACGATAAGGCGGATTGTGGGACTGACGATTCGGCATGAGACCTCGAACACGTAGCCATTGTTGGACTTCACGGTCTTTGCCCCGGTGAGTTGTTTTGCAGCACTCGGGGTCTTTAGCTTAAGGCTATGCAAGGCTGACGTGATCATGATCACGGATAATGCCAATACCACCGCTGTCTCTACTGCCGCACCGATGGCGCCAGTGATGACTGCGGCGATGAACAGTGCGGCCGTAGGCACGGCAATTATCCAACCAAATACTAGTCGAACCTTCATCGGCGCATCGTCCCTTCACTCTTGTGGTGCTGTCGTCCTGCCCCAAAAACGAGTCGCTATGGTCGCAGGATCTGCTTGACACTCCTACCTGAGGATATCCAAATTGGGCGGCGGGCAAGGGTTCCCTTTTACCCGGAAATTCCGTCTCCCGGGAGACCCTAGGGTTCCCCAAACCTCCAGGATGCTTAGGCGTCATTTCATGTATGGCCAGACGGCCAGGCCCATCACCCCGGCGTAACCGAATGCGGCGACGACGCCAAGAACGATGCCGGAAATGCCGAGCGGACGGCCACGTTGCTGTACGGTGGCGATGATGCAGCCGATCCACGCGTCCAAGCCGATGACCATGCAGAGGACCGAATACAGCGCCTGGTGCCAGACGGTTGACGTCACCTGACCGGCCGAAAATGGCCCGCCCCACCGCAGTGTCAGCCAGTAGTTCACGGCGATGGACGCCGCCAGTACCAGCAGCGAGACGATGCCCGGCAGTGGCGACGACGATTCTGTCACCACCGGCTCGGGCGATGGTTGTCGGTGCAGTATCTTGGACACCACACCATAGCCGCGATCGCCTTCACCGACTGTGAAGAACCAAAGCACGAACCCAACCCCGAAGAGGACGCCGAAAACTGGCAGGGTGCTCGGGTGGAAACTGCTGACCAATGCAGAGTAGCCCGCGCCGATGATCAGCAGTGTCATCAAAATGACGCCAAGATCGCGTACGAACACACGCATGCTGTGGTTTAGCAGGTAAATCAGTGCGGACGCAGCCAAAGTGATCGCGCCGATGTACAAAGTTCGCCGAACCATATCACCCCAAAGCGGGCTCAATAGCGCGAACCCTGGCGTCAGCTTGTAATGGTTCAGGTTGACGAATACGAGCATTCCGTACAAGGCCGTTCCCAGAATGGCGGTATGCCCAATTTCACGGATGTAAAGCCTCATCGACCGGACGAAGATCAGGTATGCCCCGGCAAGTGCGGCCAGAAAGAATACACAGAAATACAAGACGCCGAACCCTGCCGACATCGGGAAACCGCCGAAACTGCTGGTGTTGGTCTGAAAGTTGCCGTTTGATTTGGCGTTTTCGGAATCAACGACCTGATTTGTCAACTGCTTTTGCCAGACCAGATAGGCGGCCAGGCTTTGGCGCTGGTCTGGCGTCAGCGGTTGCCCGTCCCATAACAGATCGGCATTGGCGACGGTATTGATGTCGACGTCCGTCACGTACTGGATCTTCACGCTGTAAATGTCGCGGTCGTTGAACTGCCCGAACAACATACCGGCTAACGACCGCACATATTGGTTGTTCAGGTTTTCATTGAAAATGCGTTCGCCGGTCTTTGTTTGCTGCTCTTGGGTGATCTGGTCAGCCGAAACGCTGGCGACGTCGACGACCACCGTCGGCTGCGGCAGTAAAGCAAAGGCTGCCGGATGGGCTGCCACAGCCGCCACCGTCATGAGCAGAGCGCCCGCGGCCACGCCGACAGCCAGCATATTGGTGATGTAGCCAAGGATCTTCCCAATACCCCAGTTGACCCCGGCCCGAATGCTCTTTTGGCCAAGATCAGTTTCAACAAAATGCTCAAGAGACATGGTTTCTCCTCATGGGCGCAGCGCCGCTCGTCGCGGAGCAATCGTCCTGCGCGTCAGTCGCAGGATCTGCCTAGTTCCTCCTACCAAAGGCTATCCAGACGCGGCCACCGGGCAGGGGTTCCCTTTTTGCCGGAAATTCCGTCCCCCGGGAGACCCCCCATAACAACGATGCCGGCTTGGCCTTATCCGGTAGGCTTCTGCGCAAGGATGAACGGCAAAGTCTGCCGTCACTCAGGGGGAGGAAGATGGGACGATGTCTACTGATGTTGAAGGCGCCGAAGCTTTGGCACCAGCCCTGGGCGACAGCCTAGAGCACTTCTGCGCCGACTTGCGCCAACTCAGGGACGACTACCCAACCAAGGTCAGCCTGAACACGCTGGCCGAGCGCTCAGGCGTCCCGAAATCGACGCTATCGTCGGTTATGGCCGGTAAAAAGTTGCCGACCGAAAAGACATTGACAGCGATCGTCAAGGCCTTGGACGGGAACACGTCACTCTGGTTGGCCCGGCGTGAGCGAATGCGTCTGGCAACATTTGGCATCATGGGGGACGCCGCGGATCCAACCGCCACGGCCACACCGGACGGTAATCCGAGCTCCAGCGACAATGATTCCGCCGCCCAGCCGTCCGCTGTGCTCAGACCACGTTGGCTGCTGGTGCTTCTATTGGTGATCGCGCTGCTGATCGGCGGGGGTGCCGGCGCCGGCATCGCCTGGCGGGTCATGCCGCCTAAAGACCCGCGCATACCGGGAATCGTCCACACCGGCGACGACCCCGCCTTACAGCCGCCCTGCTTGGCCGATGTGGTGGTCGGCGCTTCTGCCACCCGGCTGCAGAATTACCTATTGGAGATCAAGTGGTCAGCCACTTGCCGCGCCGCTTGGGGTCGCGTCAGCCGATACGACGACAAGGCACTAGGTAACCGCATCATGGTGACGCTATTTCTGCGCGACGATCCAGATGGTCCTGCTACCCAGCGCTCCGATGACGCCGACACACAGGTGTCGTACACATACTTGATCGCTGACACCGGCGTTGGTGGCACCATTTGCGCTAAGGGTGCCGTCACCGACGGCCCGGTAGTCATCGACCTGGGCGAACCGATCTGTCTATGATTTAGCGCTCATACACAGCGGTGGCCCCAGATCGACTTCGGCAGTGCCGACCTGTGCGCTACCAGTGACGCAGATAGCTTCGGGACGGCCGGGATCCACCAACATAGGGGTGTGGACCGCCTGTGAGTCGGGCTTGGTGATGCTCTGCTGAATCATCTGCTCGTGCTCGCGGAAGACCGTTACCGTCAGCGTATTGCCGGTATATGAGCCGTCAAAACGGGTGACTTGGCCCCATGCCGCCTGGCAGGTTTCCGACCAGAAGAGTTCCACCAAGTAATGGTCGGCTCGGGTGCCGGATTTCGCCGGCACGACGTCGGGTTGGCAGGCTGACTCGGTCCATGGGTCTGTACCGCTGGTTGCGTCCGCCGTTGGCTGCGCGGACGGACTGGGCGGCGTGGCAGGTGCCGGACGCCGCATCGCAATACCGACGCCAAAGCCGACCGCAAGGCAAAGCAATCCAATCAGAGTGGTCAGCCACCAGTTGTTTCTAGGACGAAGTGTTTGAGGCGGTTGGTCGTCTAGCTCGTCATCCAACGGCGAACCGGAGGCCGCTAGCCGCAGCCGGGTCCACCGCTTGACCCAGGCGTCCTCGTCGCCGTCCAACGATTTGACGATGGCGATGAGCGTCCCCCGGGTGGGCAGAGTAGTGCCACGGAAAGCGTCTGACAAGACAGTGCGACCGCGCCCAGAGCGGCTAGCTAGTGCCTCCAGGATTGGGTCGCCGGCCGCTTTCCGTAGTTCGCGCAGATCGGCTGCGAATTGCTCGACGGAGTCGTAGCGCGATGGCGTCATGCCCCCTGATTCTAATGCAGCCAAGACTATGTTCACGCCCGGGTACAAAGCCGAACTGCGACATCGTCGAAAGAGTTATTAGCGACCCTGCGTAGCCGTAACTTCACTTACCTACCTAGCAAGGCTAGAGGAATGACCGCTACACCGTCTGGACGACGGAAGGCGCGGTCGCCGGTGTTTAGCACAACTTTGTCGACGACGCGCCCAGGCAGTTGTTCGTCTAGCCAATTCAGGTGCGCGACGTCGGCTGGCCGAACAGTCGGTGAGACCTTTGCCTGAATTGCAAGCACCTTCAGGTCGGCGCGTTCCACAACGATATCGACTTCATGGTCGCCCCCTTGTTGGCGCATGTGGAATGTTCTGGCTTGGTTCGCCTGCGCGAGCACCCGAACAGTTTGGACGGCGAGCGATTCGAACAGCGCACCAAGAAAGGTGCTGTCATTAAGCGAGGGCCCCTCGCCCCTGACAAGTGACGCCTTAGTGGCGCCGACGAGACGCGCAGCCAGCGCTGGGTCAACCAGGTGATGTTTTGGGGATTGTCCGAGTCGATCTAAGTGAGCGAATGTCGGCGTCCACGCAGGTAGGGGGTCGAGTACAAAAATACGCTGTAGCAAATCCCTATAACCCATGGCTGTTAGTTTGGCTGGTTTTACGTCCTCGGCCGGCGAAGCGGCCTGAAGTATTGACGCATAAGACGCGGTCGTTGCGGTGACGGCGCCATAGGTCGCTAGCCATTTGCGTAAAATTTCAGGACGCCTTATCTTGGCACCGGACTCGACAGCATCATGATAAATAACACGGTCAATATAGCCGTTTAGCAATTCATCGCGAATTGACGGTGAGGCTTGGCGAATTGCAGGGAATCCGGATTGAAGTATTTCGTCGACATATTCCGGCGTAGCTAGATTTGTCGTTCCATTAACCTCCGGGCGCTGGCCAGATAATAACGCTGCCAGAGACACAGTCGGCATTTCAATATTTCGTTCAGGCAGAGCCATTGGGCGCATCATTAATTTGACAATTCGGCTGGCTCCGGAATGCACCTGAGTGTCTATGGGCAAATCAGCTGACCCTGCAAGCAAGAATCGTCCGGGTAGGGCCCCATAGTCAATAGCACGACGGACCACATCCCAAACCTCCGGCACAAGCGGCCACTCATCAATGAAAGTGGTGCCTTCGCTTACCAAGACAATATCGGGATTTTGAGCCAAATTAAGTTGAGTATTCTTTTGGTCGAGTGAAAAGGTTTCATTTGCGCGTCGGCTAGATGTCACCGTTTTACCAACACCTTTAGCGCCTTCTATGGAGACGGCTGGCAACTCGGGTAGCCAAAAATCCAAGGCCTCATCGACCAGTCTAGGCACATAGTCCATGATACAAATGCTACCATCCGCAGTAGATGAACGTCACCGTTTGCAAGCAACAAACGTTACCATTCCCGGGTGGTAACCATTGCCATTACAGGTGTTAGACAGTCCTCGAGTACATTGGCCGCTCCGCGTTGGGCTCTAGGTAGGCGTCGAACACCATTGCCACATTGCGCAAGAAAAAGCGGCCCAGGGGCGTGACTCGGACGCTGTCAGGCGTCAACTCGACCAAGCCATCGGCCGCCAGCGGTTCAAGCTTGGGTAAATCGGCAGCGAAGTAGCTGTCGAAATCGACGCCCAACTTAGCGCTGAAAGACGGTTTGTCAATGACAGTTTGGCAAAGGATATCGCTAATCGCCTCGCGACGAATTACATCGTCCTTGGTCAATTCGCAGCCGCGCATGATCGGCAACGTGTCAGCGTCGACAGCGTCACGCCAATGGTCAATATCGCGCCAGTTCTGTAAATATGAGGTGCCGACCTCACCAATTGAGGTAATTCCGAAACCGAATAAGTCGGCGCCGGCCTTCGTGGAATATCCCTGGAAATTGCGGTGCAATGTTCCATTTCGCTGAGCAACGCATAATTCATCATCAGGATGGACGAAATGATCCATACCGATATATGTGTAGCCGGCGGCCGTCAATGCAGCGACAGCCATTAGGAATATGTCGACTTTTACGTCTGGTGTCGGCAGCATGGGCGTAAGCACCTGTTGGTATTTCTTGATCCACGGCACATGGCCGTAATTGAAAAGCGCAATGCGATCTGGGTTTAGCTTTACAACGGCAGAAACAGTTTTTGCGAATTCGGCAGCAGTTTGCAAAGGCAGGCCATACATCAAGTCAATATTGATCGATTCAAAACCTAGCTCGCGACAACGCGAAACCATGTCCTCCACCATTTCAAGGGATTGAACTCGCTTAACGGCCTCCTGCACCTGTGGGTTGAAATCCTGCACTCCCATCGAAATGCGATTGAAGCCCAACCGGTGCAGTGTTTCCAAATGTTCGGGTGTCGTTACGCGCGGATCAATCTCGACACCGATTTCCGCGTCGTCCGCGAAATTGAATTGCGCTTTAACGCAATTGAATAAATCCTCCAATTGTTGCGGTTCGAAATAGGTTGGAGTACCGCCACCCCAGTGGAATTGAACAACGGGACGGGCCTTGTCAACAAGCTTGCCAGCAATTTCGATATCATGCTTGAGTGTGGCCAAATAGTCACCGGCACGGTCGTTGTCTGGGGTGCGGCCAGCCGTCTTGGGGTGAACGATCAGGCTGCACCCGCAGAACAAGCACAATTGCTCACAGAACGGTAAATGGGTGTACAGCGAAAGCGGACGCACCACCCCGTCGGCCGACTCGTTCGAGGCGGCGATGACGCGTTCGGCGTCGGCCACCCCGAAATCGTTGTTCCACATGGGTGCCGTCGGGTAGCTGGTGTAACGCGGGCCCGGCACGTCATAACGCTCAATCAGCTCGGGCGTCAATTCGACCTTTTGGCCGTCAATAACGATTGTATGGGTGGCTGGCATATCATTCCGTTCTGATCAACGAGCGGGCGGCCGGTTCGGTTGAACAGGTCGCATTAGCTTTTGCTGCCTCTCGGGCGTTGGCCCTGGTGGCAAGAATGTGTTGGTGGAGTTGTGCGTGGATTGGCCCGCGCACGCGTCGAGTGATGGCATCAATATCGATGTCAGTTTCGCCGCTCTGCTTGGCCGACTCAACGAGCTCGGCCACCCTCGCCGCGATATGTTCGTCGGCCCTCGCGCGCAATGCGACGACAGCGGCGTCAGCCTCGCGTCCCAACCGAGTTTCCTCGAAATCGATCACGGCCTCGTCAACAATGCGTTTGGCTGCCTCAATAGCGGCAGAGTCGGCGGCTGGCGCTTGTGCCGTCAGCTCAGCGAGGCCCAAAAGATTGATTTGATCGAGTTCGCCGACAGCCGGGTCGATGTCATTGTGTAACGCCAGATCAACCAAAGTCAGGGGGCGGGCCGCATCAGCCAACACTGCTTCGTCGATTACATAGCCGCGCTGGTGAGGCATCGCCTGGTTATGCGCACCACTGCAGGCAAGCACGATATCCACGTTCATCAATGTTGCAGTCAAATTGTCCACAGCAAGTGCTTGATGTTTCGCGGTGAAGGCCGCGGCCCGTCCCGACGGCGAGAAAACGGATATGTTGGCACAGCCCCTAGCCGTCAACTCGGCGAACACTGCGCCAGCGTAAAACCCTGTCCCGACCAACAGCGCCCGAACAAGTGGCCACGATGGCAGCGATTGGCCCACCACGTCAAGGCTATGCGTAACGATTGAGCGCCCAACATGCCCCAAAGCAGTCTGTTCGGCGACCCGTTTCGACGTGCGTGCTGCCCGCTGGAACAACATCTCCAGTAGAGGCGAGCTGGCACCCGCGTCATGCGACGTAGTCAGGGCCCGTTTCACCTGCCCGGCGATTTCGCGCTCACCGACGACCATCGAATCTAGGCCGGCAGCGACGGAAAACAGGTGAGCCGCCGTGTCAGTGCCCGTGCTGATCCTAAAGGACGCCAAGGCTGTCTCAGCGTCGACATCTGATTCGACGGCGACCAAACCGGCGATATGTCGCGCAGCATGGATGATGCCGGCCTCAGTGAGCTGCGCATCAATGTCGAGGTAGAGCTCGAACCGGTTACACGTCGCCAGCACGACGCACCCCGTCACTGGTGCACGCTGCTTGATAATGTGGACGATGCGATCAGCGCACGCCGAAAGACGGTCGAGCGCGTCGAAGGTCAGCTCGTGATAGCTGGCGGTCATGGACATCAAAGACACAATGCTCACTAGTTTAATGTGTCCGCTAGAGTGAACCGTATGACGACAAATCATGAAGCATTTCTGCGAGCGAAGATGGTCATTCCCGGGGGCGTGAACTCGCCAGTGCGGGCATACGGCTCGGTTGGCGGTGATCCCCGGTTCATGACCGACGCGCACGGCGCGTACGTCCGTGATGTTGAGGGGCGCGAGTACGTCGACCTGATCTGCACCTGGGGGCCTGGCCTGTTGGGGCACGCGCACCCGAAGGTGGTCGAAGCCGTTCAGGCTGCAGCCGGGCGGGGGTTATCGTTCGGAGCCCCGACGCTCGGCGAGGTCGACCTGGCCGAGGAGATCCATGGCCGGGTGCCAGCCGTCGAGCAGGTGCGCCTGGTGTCGACGGGCACCGAGGCGACGATGACAGCGATCCGTCTGGCGCGCGGCGTCACCGGGCGCGATCTGATCGTCAAGTTTGCGGGGTGTTACCACGGGCACGTCGACGCACTACTGGCCCAAGCTGGGTCGGGTGTGGCGACGTTTGCGCTGCCGGGGTCGGCCGGTGTCACAGCCGCGACAGCCGCCGAAACCATCGTCGTCCCCTACAACGACATCGAGGCAGTCGAGGCGGTGTTTGCCGCCAAGGGTGATCGTATTGCCGCCGTCATCACTGAACCGGCTGCCGCGAACATGGGCGTTGTGCCGCCGGAACCTGGGTTTAACAAGGCGTTGCGGCGGATCACGTCTGAGTATGGGGCGTTTCTGATCTTTGACGAGGTGCTGACGGGCTTCCGCGTCGGCCCGGCTGGCTGGTGGGGTTTGGAGCGGGACGCGTCTATTGCAGCGGGCGAGCCAGTCTGGACGCCTGATCTGTTCGCCTTCGGCAAAGTTGTCGGCGGCGGCATGCCGGTGGCGGCGGTCGGCGGCCCGAAGGCTGTGATGGAGCAGTTGGCGCCGCTGGGGCCCGTCTATCAGGCTGGGACACTGTCGGGCAACCCGGTGGCGGTGGCGGCGGGGTTGACCACGATGCGGCTGGCCGCCGCAGCCGTGTATGCCAAGGTCGACGCCGTTGCGGCTCAGTTGTCGTCGGCGGTCGGCGAGGCGCTGGACGCCGCTGGTGTGCCGCACCGGGTGCAGCGGGCTGGGTCGTTATTCTCTGTGTTCTTCGGCGAGGCGGCGGCGCGCGACGGGGTGCGCAACTACGCGGACGCCCAGGCCCAAGACGTCTTCCGCTATGCGCCTTTCTTCCATGCCATGTTGGACGCAGGGGTCAGCTTGCCGCCGTCAGTCTTCGAGGCCTGGTTCTGCTCAGCCGCCCATGATGACGAGGCAGTATCCAAGATCATCGCAGCGTTCCCGTCAGCTGCCAGGGCTGCGGCCTCGGCGACGGTCTGACAGCACAACCGCCCAGCCGGTAAGCTTGGGCAGGCTAATTGGCCCCGTAGCTCAGGGGATAGAGCGAAGGTTTCCTAAACCTTGCGTCGGGCGTTCGAATCGCCCCGGGGCCGCTTGTCAGAAGCATTTTGACTTGCGCCTGTTCGTTGTGTGGTCGGTGTGTGGTCGGTGGAGCAACACGACGACGCTGTCTTCGTCAGTGGTTCTGATGGTTTTCATTGGCCCTCCTGGCCTGTTTGTCGAGTAGCTTTGCGACGTTGTCAAGGTCGTCAGGCCACCATCCGACATAATGTTTTAGTGACACAGACCCGTCACGGTGGCCTAAAAGGGCGGCCACACTGGCCACGGAGGCCCCGTTTTCCACGGCAAGCGAGGCGGCCGTGTCGCGAAGGGCGTGCGGTGTGATCCGAGGAACCTTCGACTTTTCGAGTCCAGGTTTCAGCACTCGGCTGCACCAGTTGCCATAGCGAATCCATGTGTCGTCAGAGCTTGCAAAGAGCAGTGGGTCGTCACCTGGTAAGGAATTCGCCCAAGCCGTCAGGTCGGCGGCGACGGCCTCAGCAGGTAGAACCACAGTTCGGGCTTCGTGAGTCTTTAGGTCGCCCTCGTGGATGTGCCCGTTCACCTCAACTGCCGCTGTGGTCAGCCGCAGGCGATTCCCGGTCAGCGCCGACCGCCGCAACGCGACCACCTCGCACCATCGCAGACCGCCGTATCCCATTACCAGCACCATCAGGCGGTCTCTGGGGGGCAGAGCATCGGCGAGCCGGAGAAGCTGGTCGTGCGTCAGTGGACTCGGTTCTTGGCGGGGCACACCAGGGAGTTTGATGCCAACCGTCGGGTCTCGCGAGACGATGCCGTCAGCCAGCGCCGCCTTGTAGCACTGGCGCAGGAAGCCCAGAGCCTTCCTGGCTGACGAGGCGGAATATCCAGTGGCTATGCCGTTTGCCCATTCCTTGATATCGCTCGGTGATAGTTGCGAGAGTAGTCGTCGCCCGAGTTTCGGTAACACCAGTGTGCGGATTGTGCTTTCCTCCCGAGCCAGTGATGAGGGTTTGATCGGTCGGCGGATCAGAGCCCATTTCTTGGCGAAATCTGCCACCGTAACATCGGTCGTTGCTTCCGACACCCATGTACCCATAGTGAGAGCTCGGAGTTGTTTCGCTTGCCAATCTGTGGCGTCCTTCTTTCGAGAAAACGTGTCGCCGCATCTGTACTTGCCGCGCCAATAGACACGCACTCGCCAAACGTTGCCTCGCTTCTCGATCATGGCCGAGCCTCCCCAGGTGCCGTCACATTGGCGGCGACGTAGTCATCCAGATCGACGCGACGATATCTAATTGCATGACCCATTCGGGCGTAGCAGGGCCCGCCACTGCCAGCGGAACGCCACTTCTCCAGCGTTGCCGGTTTCAAAGCCAAATATGCCGCCGCCTCAAATGTGCTGAGCAAGTGATTCTCGGTGATGCTGAGTTGCTGACGGTTTTGTGCGCCGGAGATTTCGGCGTCGTCAACATTCTTCTCGCCGACAGGTCTGTTCGCTAACATAATTGGATTGCTCCTCGTATTCTCTTAGTGACCGCTGATAACGGTCGTGTTGGTTGTTCTTACTGGTGAAGTGTTGGACAATCGACTGCAAGGGTGGAGGGCGCAGGACTGCGCTCCTTGAAGCTTGGCTTC
>Ga0123357_10010807_pt1 | contig 11648 bp, 11 predicted proteins | sample TergutEmb28metaG_FD_89873 | JGI IMG/M metagenome (GOLD analysis project Ga0123357, IMG submission 89873) | Embiratermes neotenicus P4 segment gut microbial communities from Petit-Saut dam, French Guiana - Emb289 P4 | ecosystem: Host-associated > Arthropoda: Insects > Digestive system > Gut ...
GCACCAAGCAGGCCTGCGATTTCCGCGACAGCCTCGCCGCGCTCGCTGGCGCCGGGTTCGCCGTGCTGGGCGTCTCCAAGGATTCCCCCGAGAAGCTGGCCAAGTTCCGCGATCGCGACCAGCTGACCTTCCCGCTGCTGTCCGACCCGAGCCTCGCCGCGCACCAGGCGTGGGGCGCCTATGGGGAGAAGACCAGCTACGGCAAGACGATCACCGGGGTGCTGCGCTCGACGTTCGTGGTGGGCGCCGACGGCGCGATCGAAAGCGCCCAGTACAACGTCAAAGCCACCGGCCACGTGGCCAAGCTGCGCCGCGAGCTGGGCGTCTGAGCCGCGCTTGGGCGCAGCGGCGCCAGTGCCTCGCCGCATGGCTCGATCGGCTCACCGTAGGGTGATGGCGGCGGGTGAGGGGCCGTAGCCCAATTGGCAGAGGCACACGGTTTAGGTCCGTGCCAGTGAGGGTTCAAGTCCCTCCGGCCCTACCCGGGCAGGTGTGTGGGAGCCCCGGTCCGGGGGCGGTTTCGCGGATCACGGGTGCGGGTGCTGGGCGGACCATGCAATGGTCCGCGGGCCGTCTCGGCGCGCGGTGCCCACGGAAGGTCAGCGGGCCGCCTCGGCCTGCTGTTTCGCGATTCTGCGGCGCTTGCGGCGGCGTCCCGCGGGCATCGGCGGCGCGCCGGCGCGGATCTCGGCGAGCAGCCGGGCGGCGATGGCGGCCGCCGATTCGTCGGGGCGGGCCGGCCCGCTGCCCGGTTCGAAGAACTCCACCCGCAGCCGCGGCCGCTTCGGGAAACGCACCATGTCGGTGGCCCCGATCACCCGAACGCACAGCAGCATCGCCTCGGGCACGTCCTTGGCGAGCCGGCCCGCGCCACTGTGCGCGCGCAACGGCACGCCACGGCTGATCGTCCCTTCGGCGAAGATGCCGATGCACTCCCCGGCGCGCAGCGCCCGCGCGGCGGCGTCGAGCGCGCCGCGGTCACCCTGGCCGCGTTCGATCGGGATCTGGCCCACCCCGTTGAGGAAGGCGGCCAACACCCGGTTGCGCCACAGCGACGCCTTGGCCAACGCGCGCATGTGCCGGCGCCGGCCCGCGACGGCGACCGCCAGCGGGTCCCAGTGGCTGTCGTGGTTGACCACCGCGAGGATTGGCCGGGCGGTGTCGAGCAACTCGGCGCCGGTCACCGACAGTCGCCCCCACCCGCGCACCACTGGGCTGACCAGGCGCAGCGCGGTTCGGTAGAGCGGTGGGGGCCGGCGATTCATGGCGCCATGATCTCAAACGGCGCCCGCGCGGGCCGGTCGAGTTGATGCCAGCTCCGACCTCAACGAGTGGGCGCTGCGGCGCCCACGGTTGGATGGGGCTATGGAGATTGGCTGGGCAAGGCTGAGGCGGGCCGCGCTGGAGGCGATGGGCCGCGCGTACGCGCCGTATTCGCAATTCCCAGTGGGCGCCGCCGGACTAGCCGACGATGGGCGCCTGATCGTTGGCTGCAACGTGGAAAACGCCTCCTACGGCGTCGGGCTGTGCGCCGAGTGCGGCCTGGTGTCGCAGTTGCACGCCACCGGCGGCGGAAGCCTGATCGCGCTGGTCTGCGTGGACGCGCGCGGTGGCACCTTGTTGCCGTGCGGGCGGTGCCGGCAGCTGCTCTGGGAGCACGGGGGCCCGGATCTGCTGGTGGACACCGATGACGGGCCGCAGCCGCTGACCGCGCTGCTGCCACTGGCGTTCGGCCCCGCCGACCTGGCTTGAGCGGGTCGGCGTGAGCGGCACGGCCGAGCGGTTCGCGGCGGTCGACGTCATCCGCGCCAAACGGGATGGCGCGCGGCTCACCGATGAGCAGATCGACTGGGTGATCGACGCCTACACGCGCGACGCGGTGGCCGACGAGCAGATGTCCGCGCTGGCCATGGCGATCTTCCTCAACGGGATGGCGCCGGACGAGCTGGCCCGGTGGACCGCCGCCATGGTCGCCTCCGGCCCCCGGACGGGCTTGCCCGCGCGGGCCCGGCCGACGGTGGACAAGCACTCCACCGGTGGCGTCGGCGACAAGATCACTTTGGTGCTGGCCCCGCTGGTCGCGGCGTGTGGGGCGGCGGTGCCGCACGCCGCCGGGCGCGGGCTCGGCCACACTGGCGGCACGCTGGACAAGTTGGCCGCCATTCCGGGCTGGCGGGCCGAGCTGTCCGCCGACGAGTTCGAGGCCCAGCTGGACTCCGTGGGCGCGGTGGTGGGCGCGGCGGGAGACAGCCTCGCGCCGGCTGATCGCAAGCTGTACGCGTTGCGCGATGTCACCGGGACCGTCGAGTCGGTGCCGCTCATCGCCAGCTCGATCATGAGCAAGAAGATCGCCGAGGGGTTGTCGGCGCTGGTGTTGGACGTCAAAGCGGGCTCGGGGGCGTTCATGGAAACCGTCGCCCAGGCCCGCGAGCTGGCGCGTGCGATGGTGGGGCTGGGCGCCGCGCACGGGATGCGCGTGGTCGCGCTGCTGACCGACATGGCCACGCCGCTCGGGTTCGCCGTGGGCAACGCGGTCGAGGTCGCCGAGGCGGTGGAGGTGCTGGCCGGGGGCGGGCCGCCGGACGTGGTGGAGCTGACTTTGGCGCTGGCCGGCGAGATGCTCGCGCTCGTCGGCTTGGGTGACGTGGACCCGGCCGACGCATTGCGCGACGGCCGGGCGATGGACTGCTGGCGCGCCATGATCCGCGCCCAGGGCGGCGAGCCGAGGGCGCCCTTGCCGACGGCTCGGGAGCGGCACGTGGTGCTGATGCCGGCGTCCGGCGTGCTGGCCCGGTTCGACGCGCGCGCGGTGGGCGTGGCGGCGTGGCGGCTCGGCGCCGGCCGCGCCCGGCGGACTGGTCGGGTCTCGGCGGTGGCGGGTGTGGTGCTGCGCGCCAAGCCGGGTGACTCGGTGCGCGCCGGGCAGCCCCTGGTCGAGTTGCACACCGACGATCCGGCCCGGGTGGACGGGGCGCTCGCCGCGATCGCGGACGGGATCGAGATCGTCGGGCACCGCGACATGGCGCCCACGAGCCGGCCGCTGGTGCTGCAACGGATCGCGGAGCCTTGACCGCGGGGCCCGGCGATCCGTTCCTCGTGCCGGCGGATGCCCGTCGGGTGGTCGTCGCGGCGGACCGGTTGGCGCGCTGGCTGGAAGGGTTCGCGGCGCGGCACGAGGGGATGGTCGCGGCGGCTGATCCGACCGGGGCGGTGGTGACGCTCGCCGGTGGCGACGGGGCGGCGGCCTGGCTCGAAGTGCCGTTCCCACCGCTCGCGGCAGATGCGCCAACCGTTGATGATCTAGGGAAAAGCGCAAGTCACTTGCGCGAATCCCGAGATCATGACGCGGGGCCGGGTGGGGGACCGGATGCCGAGTCCGGCGCGGAGCCCGACACCGGGCGCGATGGGGTGGCGGGCGACGCGGATCTGCTCGGCTCGCTGGTCGCGCACGTGGCGCGGCGGCGGCGGGTCGGGGTGCTGCTGGTGCGTCGCGGCGGGCACGCGGCCGGGGTGTTCGATGGCGACACACTGGTGTCGTCCAAGGTCGGCTCGGCGTATGTGCAGGGCGCGACCAAGGCGGGTGGCTGGTCGCAGCAGCGGTTCGCCCGGCGACGGGACAACCAGGCGCGCGCGGCCTTCGCGGAGGCCGCCGACACCGCGGCGCGGATCCTGCTCCCCGAGCGAGCGCTGGAGCACCTGGTGTGCGGCGGTGACCGGGCGGCCATCGCCGCCGTGCTCGCCGATCCCCGCCTGGCGCCGCTCGCGCCGTTGCGGACCGGCCCGTTGCTCGCGGTGCCCGATCCCCGCCTGCGGGTGTTGCAGGACACGCCGCGCCAGTTCCGCGCGGTTCGCATCGCCTTGCTGCCCTGACCGACCGGCCGGAGCGACCCGCTGAGCTGTCTCGTCGAGTCGCTCGAACTGGCAAATTGATACACTTCATGCGTGAGGCGAGCTGTTGAGGAAGCGTTGGCCCTGCCCGCTGGCGAAGCCATCAGGGTGCTCATCGCCGCGCCCGAGGACCAATGGCACGACCGGAAATCAGGCCGCGCCCAGGCGAGGGACCTGGCGGTGCCCTTGGTGGCGCTCGCCAACGCCGAAGGCGGCTACCTCACCGTCGGCGTTCACAACGGACGGGTTGATGGCGTGAGCGCGGAGCGAGCCAATGAGGTGCGGCAGGCCGCCCTGGATTTCACCGAACCACCGGTGCGGATGCGTGTCACCGAGATTGTCGCGCCTGACGGACAAATGGTGCTGGTGCTGCGGGTGGAATCGGATGACAACGTGCATGTGACCGGCAAAGGGGAATGTTATCTGCGCGTGGGCGACGAGTCTCGCCGGTTGACCTTCGCGCAGCAGAAAGAACTCGAGTACGATCTCGGCGCGTCCTCGTTCGACACTCATCCGGTGGCGGCCGGGCTGGCTGACCTCGATCAGGCGGCGTGCGCCGGCTACCAGGAATTGTTGGGCGCGTTGTCGGTTGAGTCGGCCTTGCGGGCGCGGGATCTGCTCACCAAGGACGGTCGGGTCACGGTGGCCGCATGGCTGTTGTTCGCGCCTCGGCCCGGCATGCTCTTTCCCAGCGCGCACGTCCGCGTGCTCAAGTACGCCGATCGCGAGCGTGGCACCGGCTCCCGCATGACGCTCTTGGCCGATCACGACACCCGCTTCGACGGCCCGCTGGGCCGGCAGATCGCGCAGACCATTGACTTGGTCGCGGATTGGGTCCCGAAGCTTCGGCGGTTGTCTGAGGACAGCGTCTTTCGTGACGCGCCCATCATCCCGCGAAAGGCTTGGGAAGAGGGTGTGATCAATGCCATAGTGCACCGCTCGTATTCCATGCAAGGTGACCATGTGCGAGTGGAGATATTCCCGAACCGGATTGAGATAAGCAATCCAGGACGGTTCCCCGGTCTGGCTGACCTGCGCGCGCCGATGGCAATTCCCCGGTTCGCGCGCAATCCTCGCGTCGCCCGCGTGCTAGCCGATATGGGCGTCACCAGAGAACTTGGCGAGGGAATCAGACGGATGTTCGAGCATATGCGCGCGGTGGGTCTGGCCGATCCGATCTACCAACAGTCATCAATGGGGGTGACGCTCACCCTGCTCGACGAGCCGATGCCGGCGGGGGTCCGCGAGGGCTTGTCGACGAACGCGCGATCGGTCCTGCGCGCGCTGCAAGAGGTGGGGCGCCCCCTCGGCACGGCCCAGGTCGCCGAGCTGGCCAAGGTGTCCCGGCCGACTGCGGCGCGGATGCTCAAATCGTTGCGCGAGCGTCGGCTGGTCGTGTGGACCGGATCCGCCCCGAACGACCCCGGCGCCACTTGGAGCCTGCGCTAGGCGTGGCCGCGCCGAGCTCGGCTGGCCCATTCGGTCGGCAGTAGCGCTGCTTGGCGCTTGCGCCGGGGATGGTCGGGCGGTCACAACGGGCGACAGCAGATGGGTCTTGGCTGATACCTCTGCGACAGAGGTATCGTGTTCGGCGTGTGGAGCGCCGAAGCGAATGGGGCTGACGGACCGGTGCCTGCGGCGGACACGACTGCCGCCGGCGCGGGAGCAGACGGCGACGCTGATCGTGGCGCGGCGGCCGCGTCCGCGCGCGCCGCGGTGGCGGTGCTGGCGGGTCGGCTGGTGGGCGCGACCGGACTGTTGCGCCGGCGCATCCGGCGCGGCGCCGGGCGGCCCTGGCCGGCGGCGGAGCTGACCGAGGCGCAAACCGAGTTGCTGCGCCATGTCCGCCGCAACCCGGGCACGAGTGTGACCGACGCGGCGGCGGCGCTCGGGCTCGCGGCCAACACCGTGTCCACGCTGGTCGGGCGGCTGGTCGAGCTGGGGTTGATGCGGCGCGAAGCCGATCCGGGGGACCGCCGCGTCGCCCGGCTCACACTGACCGCCGATGCGCTGGCCACCGTGCGGGCGTGGCGGGACCGCCGGGGCGCGCTGGTGGCCGTCGCGCTGGGCGAGCTCGACGCCGCGGACCGGGCCGCGATTGCGACCGCGCTGCCGGCCCTGGAGCGGCTGGCGGAACGGATCGAGCGCGGAGTCGAGCAATGAGCACCGAAGACGACAGCGAGCGAGCATCGCAGGCGCGCGGCGCCGAGGAGCGGAACGAGCGCGGAGTCGAGCAATGAATGAGGCGATTGACATCCGGGGCGTCAGCCACCGCTTCGGCGAGCATCTGGCCGTCGACGAGCTGACCCTGGCCGTCTCCCCGGGGGAGATCTTCGGGCTGCTGGGCCCGAATGGCGCGGGCAAGACCACGACCATCCGGCTGCTGAACACGTTGCTGCCGTTGCAGCGGGGCGCGATCAGGGTGTTCGGACTGGACGTGTCGCGTCAGGCGATGGGGGTGCGCCGGCTTCTGGGCTATGTGCCGCAGCAGTTGTCCATTGAGGGCGCGCTTACCGGTCGGGAGAACGTCATGTGGTTCGCGCGGCTGTTCGACGTGCCGCGCAGGGAGCGCAAGGACCGGGTGAACGAAGTGCTGGCGATGATGGACCTCACCGACGCGGCGGACCGGCTCGCCGGCAATTTCTCCGGTGGCATGGTGCGCCGGCTGGAACTGGCCCAGGCGCTGGTCAACCGGCCCGCGCTGCTCGTCCTGGACGAGCCGACCGTGGGCCTGGACCCGGTGGCCCGCGACAGCGTGTGGACCCGGGTCGCGGAGATGCGCGACCAGTTCGGCATGACGGTGCTGCTCACCACGCACTACATGGAGGAGGCGGACGCGCTGTGCGACCGGGTCGCGATGATGCATCGCGGCGCGTTGCGCACGGTCGGCCCGCCGGCGGAGCTGAGGGCCGCGCTGCGTCCGGGGGCCAGCCTGGAGGATGTCTTCCGCCACTTCACCGGCGACAGCCTCACCACCGACGAGAGGGGAGGGTTGCGCAGTGTCCGCTCTGCCCGCCGCACCGCACGCCGCGTCGGCTGATCGGTCGTCGACCGGCGCCGCGCCCGCAGGCGCTCCGCCCACCGAGGCGCCGACGGCTGGTGCCGCGCCCTCCGGGGCCGTCCCGGGGCTGGCCGTGCTGGCGGCGTCGGCGGGTTACGCGCCGCCGGCTGGATTCGTGTTCCTGGCGCGCCGCCTCGGCTCCCGGATCGTCACGTTCTGCCTGGTTGAGCTGCAAAAGCTCAAGCACGACCGAACCGAGCTCATCACTCGGGCCATCCAGCCGGTGCTCTGGCTGGTCATCTTCGGCGAGACGTTCAGCCGGATCCGGGCCATCCCGACAGGCGGGATCCGCTACTTGAACTACCTGGCGCCCGGCATCATCGCCCAGTCGGCGCTGTTCATCGCGATCTTCTACGGCATCCAGATCATCTGGGAGCGCGACGCCGGGGTGCTCACCAAGCTGCTGGTCACGCCGACCCCGCGGGCCGCGCTGGTCGCCGGCAAGGCGTTCGCGGCCGGAATCCGCGCCATCGCCCAGGCGGTGGTGATCCTGGCGGTGTCGCTGCTGCTGGGCGTCACCTACACCCCGAACCCGCTCAAGCTGCTCGGCACGCTGCTGGTGGTCGTCTTGGGCTCGGCGTTCTTCGCCTGTCTGTCGGTGATCATCGCCGGCATCGTGATCAGGCGCGATCGGCTGATGGGCATTGGTCAGGCCATCACCATGCCGCTGTTTTTCGCCTCCAACGCGCTGTACCCGGTCTCGGTCATGCCGGCCTGGCTACGGGTGATCAGTCACTGCAACCCGATGAGCTATCAGGTCGCGGCGCTGCGCGGGCTGCTGATCGGGGTGCCGACCAATCTGTGGCTGGATTACGGGGTGCTCGCCGGTTCCGCGGTTGCGGCGATCGCGGTCGCCTCGATGCTGCTGGGCCGCCTGGCCAAGTGACGGCCTCCGGCGGGGGCGGTCTGGGTTGCTGGCCGTCGCGCCGGGTGACGGGCGTCGCTTGGGCGCAGCGCCGGCGGGCTAACGTGCTGGCATGACCGCGTCGCTCACCTTGGAAAACATCCGCTCCGCGCCCAAGGTCGTGCTGCACGACCATCTGGACGGTGGGCTGCGGCCGGACACGGTGCGCGAGCTCGCCGATCAGATCGGGCACCGGCTGCCGCCGCATTGCGAGATCGGGCTCGGCCAGTGGTTCAAGGACGCCGCCGACGCCGGCTCGCTGGAGCGGTACCTGGAGACGTTCGCGCACACCGTGGCGGTCATGCAGACGTCGGCCAGCCTGGCCCGGGTGGCCCGCGAGTGCGTCGAGGACCTGGCCGAGGACGGCGTGGTGTACGCCGAGGTGCGCTGGGCGCCCGAGCTACATGCGCAGGCCGGTTTGACGCTCGCCGATGGCGTCGACGCGGTGTTGGAGGGTTTCCGGCAGGGTGAGGCGGCGGCCGCCGGGCGGGGCCGGACGATCCGGATCGGCGCGCTGCTGACCGCGATGCGGCACGCCGCGCGCTCGCGGGAGATCGCCGAGCTGGCGGTCGCGTATCGGGACCGGGGCGTGGTCGGCTTCGACATCGCGGGCGCCGAGGCCGGGTTCCCGCCCACCCGGCACTTGGACGCCTTCGAGTACCTGCGCCGCGAGAACTTCCATTTCACGATTCACGCCGGCGAGGCGTTCGGGCTGCCGTCCATCTGGGAGGCCATTCAATGGTGCGGCGCGGACCGGCTCGGCCACGGGGTGCGGATCATCGACGACATCGCCGCCGACGGTCAAGGACTGGGCAGGCTCGCGCAGTATGTGCGCGACAAGCGGATCCCACTGGAGATGTGCCCGTCGTCGAACGTGCAGACCGGCGCCGTCGCCTCGATCGCCGAGCACCCGATCGAGACGCTGCGACGGCTGCGGTTCCGGGTGACTGTGAACACCGACAACCGGCTGATGAGCGGCACCTCGATGAGTCAGGAGATGGGGCTGCTCGCCGAGGCTTTCGGGTACGGCTGGGCGGATCTGCAGTGGTTCACCATCAACGCGATGAAAAGCGCGTTCATCCCGTTCGACGAGCGGCTGGCCATCATCGAGAGCGTGATCAAGCCGGGCTACGCGGCGCTCGGCGCGCCATAGCCCGCGCCTGCGGCGGGTGTCGCCGGGAAGGGGCGGCTACAGCAGCCCCATGGCGGCTTTGGCCTCCAGCACCCGCAGCGCGGCGGAGTCCACCTGGGCGCGGAACGCCGGGTCGGTGCGCGCCCGCTGCGCCACGGCGGCGGTCATCGCGGGGATCTGCGTGGCGTCCACGGTCAGCACGATGTCCCCGCCGGCGGCGATGAAATCCACCGCCCGCTCGCCGATCCCGTACCCGCTGACCGCTTGCGCGGCGCCCAGGTCGTCGCTGATCACCACTCCGCTGAATCTCAGGTCGCCGCGCAGCATGCCGGTGATCACGGTGCGCGAGAAGGCGGCCGGCTGCGACGGGTCGATGCGGGTGTAGATGGCGGTGGACACCATGACGAATGGCGCGCCCGCCGCGATGCCCGCCTTGAATGGGGCCAGGTATGGATCGTCGCGGGTGGTTTGCGTGTCGGTGACGCCGGCCGTGGTGTCGGTGTTGGCGGAGACTCGGCCCAGGCCGGGGAAGTGTTTGAGCGTGGCGGCCACGTGGGCCTGCGCGAGCCCTTTGGTGACCGCGACCCCGTGGGCCGACACGGTGGTGGGGTCGTATCCGAATTGGCGGTCCAGCGCCCCGATCGGCGGGTTCTGTGGGGCGAACGCGGCGTTTGGCACGGTGTCCAGCACCGGGGCGAGGTTGACGTTGACCCCGGCGGCGGCGAGCTGGCGGCCCCAGTCGCTTGCTTGGGCGGTCAGTTGCGCCGCGCCGATGGCTCCTTGCTGCAGGGCGCTGGGCAGCTGGCTGAATCCGTCGCCGTTGAGCCGCTGCACCTGCCCGCCCTCCTGATCGGTGGCGATGAACAGCTTGCCGCCGCGGGGGTTGGACTGGCTGGCCAGTTGCTGCAGCTGTCCGGTGATGTCGGCGATCGCGGACGCGCCGTCCCAACTGTTGCCGTCCAGGATCACCGAGCCGACGCGGTAGTCGCGCAGCGCGCTGGCGGTGGCGTCGGTCATCCCGGCGGAGGGGCAGTCCACCATGAACAGCTGCCCGATGCGTTGCGCCTCGCTCATCCGGTTCAGCGCCGCGCGCGCCGGGTCGAGCGCGCCGGCGGTGGCGCCGCTTTGACCGGTGCCGCGCGGGCCGGTGGTGCTGGGGTTGCCCGCGCCGCTACTCCTCGGGTGGGTGGTCTTCGGGTGACCGGTGGGCGGGGCGATCGTCGCCGGGGGACCGGTTGTCCGGCCGCCCGGCGACGGGCTGACTCGTCCCGGGCCGAGGTCGCGGACGCCGCATCCGGTGGTCAGCGTCAACAGCAGGGCGGCCGCCAGGACCGTCACTCGGGCGCGCATGGACCCACTATTTCAGCAGCTGTCGCCGTGTCTCAGCCGGACGCGCCCACCATGGCGACTGACGGAGGCTGATGCGCGAGCGTAGGTCACCGTTCGCGCGGTTGGAGGCGTCTCAGGTGGCCGCTCGGCCGTTGCCTCCGACAGGTCAGGTGTGTTCAGACGGTTCCTGTCGGCATGTCACATCACCATCAGTAATGTGATGAAACGACCAATACGTGAACTGGCGAGTGAAGTCACCTAGTGGGCTGCCGGTGGTCTGCCGAGATGACCCGCTACGTCGTGTGCCGAACCATGTGCCAGGCGGGAACGTCAGTTTTGCGGTTAATCGCCTGTATAGGAGAATATCTAGAGAGTGGAGAGGGTTGCGTTGTATATGCCACTCGGGATGGGTAGTGGGACACAGATCATCGCCATCAACAACACTGGGTTGATCATCAGTGACGGTGAGTCAATGAGAGCGCCAACTCCGGCCATCGATGTCAGGTGGCCGCGACTCGTGCGCCCGTTCTGGTCCCTCTCGCCACTTTGCGGAGTTTGAGCGTTCCGTGATGGAATAGTTGCTCTTAGGACGTGGCGGGGGAACTGTCCCTTGGGGGTAGGACTCCATCCCCGCCGCGTCCCAATACTTAGTATGCGACGCCGGAGCGTGCTCATGCCACGTGTTTTGGTTGCAATTTGGTTTCGTTTCGTGATGAAGGAGCGGCCGTGATGGGATCTACGCTTTCCGGGTGAGTGCCACCGGGAAACCAGCGCCGAGGTCGCGCTGGCGGGCGTGGCTGAGCGCCGCCAGGCGCCCGGACTGGCGGCGCCCACGCTGGGTCCGGCTGGGCGCGTTGGCGTTTTGGGTGCTGGCGCCGCTGGCCTGCCTGGCCGCGTTGGGCATCGGTGGCAATCGGCTGGCGATCCATCTCGACGCCCGCCCGTTCGGGGATCTCGGTTCGTTCGTGGTGACCGAGCACGGTTGCGCTGGCGGACGGTGCGACACCTATGGCACGTTCACCTCCGACGATGGCGCGACGGAGGTGTATGGCCTGGAGGCCGACAACAAGTGGTTGCTCGGTGAGGTGCATCGGGTGTCGTACGCGGAGGGCTCCACCGGGGTGGCCCCGCTGTGGCCGGGGTGGGACCCGACGCCAACCGCCGTCGGGATGGCTGGCGCGTTCGTGTTTCTGGTGGCGTGGGCGGTGCTGTTGCGCGCTGCCACGCGCGAGGCCGGTGATCGCCGCTCAGCGATGGTCTCGCCCGGTTGACCGGTCACGGACCATCGGCGTTCCAGGTGGCGTCCAGCCGGTCGGCGAGCAGTTCCCAGTAGC
>Ga0123357_10010809_pt1 | contig 11647 bp, 4 predicted proteins | sample TergutEmb28metaG_FD_89873 | JGI IMG/M metagenome (GOLD analysis project Ga0123357, IMG submission 89873) | Embiratermes neotenicus P4 segment gut microbial communities from Petit-Saut dam, French Guiana - Emb289 P4 | ecosystem: Host-associated > Arthropoda: Insects > Digestive system > Gut ...
GGAGGGACGAGGTAACGGGGGAATGGAGGAGATTGCATAACGAGGAGCTAAATGATCTGTACTCCTCACCCAATATTGTGCGGGTGATAAAATCGAGAAGAATGAGATGGGCTGGGCATGTGGTGCGTATGGGTGAGGAGAGGAGGTGTATGGGGTCTTGGTGAGGAAACCGAAGGGAAAGAGACCACTGGGGAGACCTAGGCGTAGATGGGTGGATAATATTGGGATGTATCTCCAGGAGCTGGGATGTGGGTATATGGACTGGCTTGGGCTGGCCCAGGATAGAGAGAGGTGGCGGACGCTTGTGAGTGCGGTAATGAACTTTCGGGGTTCGTGAAATGCGGGGAATTTCTTGAATAGCTGCAAACCAGTTAGCTTCTCAAGAAGGACACTGCACCATGGAGTAAGTAGGCAAGTAATAACATCTTCAGCCAGCTGAATCCAGTTTACACCCCTAAATATCAACAACTGCTCGAAAATGTAAAGTGACATTCCAACCACCGCACAAAACAAGTCATCCCTGTGTATGCAATGTACATATATGAGGAAGTGGAGTTATTGTCCCACGTATCCACGCACCCTTAACTTCAGCAGTAGACAGAGGTCAGCAGTCAGCTTCCCTGTCCGGCCGCTTTACCCCCTGGAAAACCATCCCTGCTACCCAACCAACAGGAGGCTGTATGGGCTTCAGAGCCAATCTGGAGGTTTTGGAGAAGAGAAAAGAATCCAATACCGTACAACATTAATTTGATTTATATTGCAGGAAACATGTAACTTCTTAACATTTCAATTCAAAGCACTACTGTTAGAATTCCCGCATCTATGAGCTTGTAAGCCACCGTCACGAAAGCAAGACTGTGTCCGTTCGTTGGCCGTAACAGCATTCCAGTTTAATGCTGATGGAACTTAACATCCTTTTGTTTTCAAAGACGTAAATTCTCACCAATTACATCTATTGAGAATGAAGACGTGAAAGGTGTTGAGTTTTGAATGTAAGACAGGATTCAACAGCATGTCTGCTAAGCTACTAGTAAAGGGATGATAGATGGTTGTAAATTTTCCACGCCCACCACACGTAAACAAGACATTTCCATTTGGTCATCAGAAATCAAAAGAAGACGCAGGTCCCACTTCAAGTTATTCCACATTCCATTAGGTGGCAGCTTCTTCTGGGAATCCCCAGCTTACAGAAGAGTCTCAATATAACACTGTATGTCTTGTAAGTTTCACTGATTTAACGCACGCTTTTAAGTTTCGAAGAACTTAATTACTGGCGTTATTTTTCGATTTTGGTCCTCGTCATTAAGGTAGACCTTCAAGATCAAAAACTCTGTGTGCATTTCTACTCTCAAGTAAGCACGGTAATAATGAAATTGTGTACAGTTTTGGGTGGAGAACCTCAAGGGAAGAAACAGTATGAAAACCTAGGCGTAGATGGGAAGATGATATTAAAATTGTCCGAAAAATCAGGATTTGAGGGTGTGGAATGAATTCGTTTCATTCAGGATTGGGACCAGTAGGTGACCTAACGTTGGGTTTCATAAAATGCGGGGAATTTCTTCATTACCTGAATCACTGTACTCGTGGTTTACTAAAAAAATGACTTTTCTCTGTATGTTAGTACAGTTCGTTAGGACCATATTATTTGTTCAGACCATCTATTTCTTTGTCCAACAGATGAGCGTCTTATGGAACGATACTCGTAGCCTGTCTTGTATCATCATCATCATCATATGCTTTCAACAGCACAAACTAGGCATAAAAATTATCGAATGGTGATTGGATTAGAGAATCATCAATTGGAACCTTTGCGGAAGGATGCAGTCGTCTTATAACTTAAGATACTAACCCAGCACTTCCCCGCGTAGATACAGGAAACCCATAAAAAAAAAATCTCAGTAATGCCGGCCTTCGGTTTTGAAATCAGAATCCGCAATACGAAGCAGCAATGCTGGACCAAAACTTTTGGTTCCTGTCCTTTTATCTTATCTTCCTCCTTTCGTTGCGTGTGTGGGACAATCAAATTTTTATATATTGTTAAATTGTATTACGTAAGGTACACTTACACAGTTATTCTGTAACTGACTCTTCTGTAGTTGTATCCATATCTCAAATACTTCATCTCGACTGGCTGAATTCAATTTTCATTATTCGTTGTCTCTGTCCAAGTTCCACTGCTACAAATTCATGTTCTCACTTCCATAACTTTGAAGTTTAATTTGGCTGGAGCATGAATCTCTCTCTTCCAGTGCCGTGTAACTTCCACACACACATGTTGACATAATTCAACCGTATTTAACCTTCTAATAACTTGCTCTGCCAAACGCGAACGCACGTAGGAAAACACCCCTAAACATCCACTTCATATATTTAGGCAACAAGTAAATTTACTGCACTTTCACGTCATGCTGCCTAATCTTTGATTTATTTACCACAAAATGCAATTTATTTGACAACTTTGCATTTTTATGTTCAAATATTATTGAAGTGTTTCCTAAACCGTGAGCTAAAATTTAAATATGCGCCTCGGTGAGGAAAAGGTTGTGCCTGTAGATGACGTCGTCTTCAGCAATAAATAATATTTGGCACCCCAAAAATTAAACTTTGTTTTTGACAATTTGAATGAAGTCATCCCGTTGTGTTATCCGAATATTTACTTTATTACAATACGTTTCCGTCAACACAACTAACATTTAAAGTATAACATTAATGCAACACGTTTCGACTTGTGACAGTCATCATCAGGCTGATCTAAGAACCTTTTAACATTTCACAGATTTTATTTTGTGCATTTGGGATCCCATATGCCTTACACCGTTTAATATTGTGAGGTAACTTATCTACGATACTATTGGATGTAATGTTAGGCACGTGGTGTGAGCGATGCTATTTGCTGGCCGTTGTTCTTCCACTTTGTGACTCTCTGCAGGGGTGGGCCAGCAAATAGCATCGCTCACACCACGTGCCTAACATTACATACAATAGTATCGTAGATAAGTTACCTCACTATATTATACTGTGTAAGGCATATGGGATCCCAAACGCACAAAATAAAACCTGTGAAATGTTAAACGGTTCTTAGATCAGCCTGATGATGACTGTCACAAGTCGAAACATGTTGCATTAATGCTATACTTTAAATGTTAGTTGCGGTGACGGAAACGTATCGTAATAAAGTAAATACTTGTTTTTGACACTTTTTAGTGCAGCGTTTTAGCACGTCATTTAATTAAATGGACTTAAGTCTGCCACCTCATTCTCAAAAATTATTCTCTGATTTTCATCATATTACTTATAGTAATGCTGTTAATAACGTTGTGCCAACACTTCAACGTTCAGGGCGTCGTAAATCAGCATGTTCAGTTCGCAGTTGTCAATAATATTGAGGCGTGCTTGAATTGTTGCACGAGGTTTCGTCCACTTTGTGGTTTGTCCCTCAACACCGTTAATAAACCTGACTGTACTATACGTCAGTCTATAACACAACGTCTATTTTGTACACACTGGTATATATGTTAGGGCGACATGTTTCGACCTAGTCGCTCATCCTCAAGCCCTCCAAGAAAACAGATCCAAGAGTTGTTAGGTTTTCTGCATTGTGGGATCCCAAATGCTCACAAGTTTCAGTTACAGAAGCAAAAGTATACAAGCTTGTATAAATTTAACTTGTCGTGTGACGTCACACAAGTTCAATTTATACAAGCTTATATACTTTTGTTTCTGTAACTGAAACTTATGAGCATTTGGGTTCCCACAATGCAGAAAAACTAACAACTCTTGGATGTGTTTTCTTGGAGGGCCTGAGGATGAGCGACTAGGTCGAAACATGTCGCCCTGACATATATACCATTGTATATAAAACAAAAGTTGTGTTATTGACTGAAGTATATTATTTATTGTATGCTGTAACACTTCGAGATGGAAAACTTCAAACCTGACTGTGTAAGGGAAATGTTAAGTTGATTCATAAATGATTCGGAAGGAAGCAGTCGTGGTCCACAATCGAGGTACTGGTGTGGAATTTCCCCAGAGAGACTAACTAAAACCACAAGAGAACATCCGTCAGGACAGCCGGAGTAATGGTCGAGACAACTTTGCATATTTCCGACGCATCTTCAGGCTAACAGGATTGATTACATCTTGAGTAGGACTGAGTTTAAAACACGTTAATTAAGAAAAAATAGAAGGAAATATTAGGCGAGGAAGAAGACGTAAGCAGCTACCGGATGCCCTTAGGTAAAGGAAAAGATACTGGAATTTTAAAGAAGAAGCACTAAATCGCACTCTCTGGAAAACTCGCTATGGAAGAGGCTAGGGGCCTGTGGCCACACAAACTACGAAATGAATTAATCTCAATTCATATGATTTCATCAACCATAGCTCGACACTTCAAGACGTTCATTTAACACCCATCAATTGACATAAATGGTTATGTAACGTAGCTGCAATTCAGTGCCTAGAGAGCAAGATATTCCCAAAGGACAGTTGGGCACTGGTTCATTTGCTTAAGGAATGTGTCACACGACATAAAAAGGCTGACAAGATGTATTGTGTGCGGCTCTCTTTTGTGCTGAAGCAAAGAAAGGCAATGGTACTTCTTGCCCTCCGGTTTTGTCTTTCATACATGGGAGATCTTTCTTTTCAGTTGATTCCTCTTATACATTCACATGACAAGATGGCAGGCAGCTCTTCATTCAACAGTTTGTCTTCGAATCGAGACGGACAGAAATTATTTGTTTACAATCAGCTTCCATGTGCTTAAGTTACGTTCGGCTGTATATCTTCAAAGAAAACGCTATCTTTCTTCGAGAGTTCAGTTAGGATATGCCCAGAACGACAAACACCGAACAATTTGACAACCTGCAGATCTGCAGAACTGTAACATTGCATATTGTGTTGTCTTTCCGGAGCCGGGAGACTCCAGTGGGTAAAGTGACTAGCCTGCGGGCTCCATGACAGAAAGATCGGGATCCGATCGTAGGCAGAGACGAAGTTTTATCTTCTTCCAAAAAGTCCAGACAGACTCTGGGGCTCACCGAATCCTCTTTCTGATGGGCGTCGGGGGCTCTTTTCCGGAGACGTGAAGCTGAACACTCACATACATCTAGTGTTGAGATTAAGAATGTGTGGATCTGTAGGTCTACCTCCACCTCATACATCATAGAGGTGTGGTGTTTAATCAAGCACAGGAATAACGGTATCTATACTTTATTTCTTTCACCAAGAAATAAATCACATAAGGAGAAAGTTTCGAAGTACTGAAGAGTATTTATGCCAAAGACAGAAGGTCAGAGGGTGCGAAATGAAGCAAATGGAAATTGCATCATCTGTATCAAATTTATTGACCCAAGTTCGGAATTTCAAGAGGTTCAAATTCCGATTTTCGGGTCACCTGAAGGTGGCGTGATTGTAAGTTACTGATGTAATTCCTTACGATGTTGAACTTCGTAATTGTTTAAGAATATCTCTTTCTGCTGCTTATTTTCAAACCTTACTTCCGTCAATACCATTAACACATTCATAAACCCACTGACTGCAGCTGGAAGCTGGCCAATTTAAATCCATTCCTCCTCCTTCTCCTCTTCTCCTCTTCTCACCTGATTAGCACACGAATCGTCATGATGCTTGGGAAAAGTCAGCAGATATGTCCACCACGAACTCATTTTATAAAATTATATAACTGAGGATAATATGTTACAATACGGATTATGGTAGATCAAAATCAACTGGAGAATTTGGAATATTAAAATATTTCTGTAGCCTGATAACAAATTATGCAAGATGTATAAGTGAATTTAAAGCCAGGGTTTCAATGACAAAAGCGGCATTCGGGGGGGGGGGGGAACTCCCCAGAAGATTGGACTTAGATTAAGGAAGAAACTAGTGAAATTCTGTATTTGGAGCACAGTATTTTATGGTGCTGAAAATTGGACACTTCGGGAAGTACAGTACAAATACGTTGAAAGTTTTAAGATGTGGTGCTGAAGAAGGATGCAGAGCAGTTGTACCGATCGTGTGACAAATGAAGAGGTATGACGTACTGTCAATGAGGAGAGGAATATACTACATACAATAAAAAGAAGGAAAGTTACCTGGGTTGGTCTTATCTTGCGTAGGAACTTGCCAAGTGACTCTAAAATTATAGCAAGTTGTGTGTTGCACATCCTGACGTTTATCCAGAATTAATAAGCTAAATCTCTAAATTTTATATTTTACCCCTCCCGCTCCAAAAATCACCTTTTTACCACCAATACTCGACATTAAGCAACAAACTATTCGAACATAAAAACTTATTGGGTAGCAAAGTCGGTATAGTGGCTACGTTTACGGACTAGACCGTGGAATCTTATTTCGATCCCCGGCAAGAAAAAGAGTCCCCCCCCCCCTCTCTCTTCTCCAAATCGTCCACACCGGCTTGGGGCTCACCCAGTCCCCCTATTCAAAAGGTACAGGAATCTCTTTTCCTAAGGTGACGCGGACGGGCAGCCAAGCTGACCCCTCACCCCCACCCAGTGACAAAGTTAAGAAGGCTCCCCCATATACCTACACGGTGTGCATGGGGACAAATTTATCTTACTTTAATGACTGGATACAGAGAAGAAGCCACGGCGATAATTTCATTCCTATGTCTCTGCGCTAATGAAAGTCGGCGATGGTTTGTCATTTGTAAATTAACTGCACTGTTGCAGCGATTGGAGAACAAGCTGAACATCTCTTCAACTGAACAACATCGTAATTAACGTAAGAGCCTCTTGGGGTTGCAAACCCGTTGCTGGAGACGTCAGTACGCCAGCATATTAGTGTCTCCTGTATGTCAGTCAGGTGGCGTACTGCAACACAACGTTGTTATGAATAATTCTCATTGCAAACTAGACACCAAACATGAAATCACTTTGTCTGGGCTGGGTGAAACAAAGAAAGGGGGAAAGGCTGATGGCAGATGACGTCCATTTGGCATGACAGAGACATATACCTAACACATGAGAATTAAACCTTTTTTTTTCCTTTCAGCTTTTTTAAAAGGGCATGTGCGATACTGAGGCGACAGGGGTATGTTTAGAATATCTAGGGTGTTTATGATGTGCGCGTGTTAAAAGAAACGTAAGGGGGTTGAAATGGAATTGTTGTGAGTCATCTTGAGCCCTCAGCATCCCCACCCCACAGCCCAACTCCCCGTTTACATAAGCCGATCATGTGACCTCCCCCCCAAATACCCTTACTGTCACCCCTCAAACAAACTCTGTATATCCCCTATGATGCACTTAACTGAGGCAGCAGTCACATCGGAAGCCGAAACTTAGTGCCATTTCAATTGCAGATTTCCGACACCCACACCCATCGTTGCATCTTTGATGGCTTTAACCTCCCCCTCCCCCCCACCCTCTTGTAGGCCTCATTCATATTTTTATGTCCAAGTAATTTGTTTCAATTTAATGGGATTTCGGTGACAAGTGATGTCAGTTTAATTCTTGTTTTCGGGGTGTGGGGTGCTGATTCGGCAGACAGAAAGGGATTTGTTTAGAATCTCATGTTTCAGAAGACGATCTATCTACTGAGTTATTGTCACAGTTCAACCGATGGCAAAATTTCTGTAACTAACATCCAGCATAATCTACTACTAGAATAAACGTTAAATTCAAATCAATGGAAGAATTTGACAAATCTCACCCCTAGCTAGGATTTCCAGAGATAACACACCATCAATCCACTCTTACACGCTTCAACCCTGAGGGAAACACTGCAATTGCAGTTCCGCTATTTTGTGCACTATGAATTTTAAAAGTCCTGGAAAGACAGCGTCATTTTGATAACAATAATGAAGGGTGTACAAATTTTTCAAAAATGCAGGAAACGTCTCAAAATTCTACGCACGACAATGGTGACAAGAAGCAACAGCTAAACTGAGGATCGACACACACACTGGTTTTAGGCACCTACTCACAACCCACCCAGAACTTGTGCACCCCTATTATTATTACTATCCTTGTTATCACCTTTATGCAGGGTATTAACAATTTACAATTCTCATTACCGGTTCACAAATGCACCTTTTCTGAGACACAACCCAGTCCACGGCTTTCCATTCTATTTCACTAAGATCTATTTTCATGTTATCTACTTGTCTATGCCTACGTCTTCGAGGTGGTCTCCTCGTTTCAGTTTTCGCCTCGGACACGTTTTAAATATTATTATTATTATTATTATTATCACGAGGGTGAGTCAAATGAAAAACTTAAATATGTTTTATCCCGCAATTTACTGAACACAAAAGGTACACAATGACTTCATTTTTCTATGTAGTATCGTACTGCCACCTTTCGGCCACTCTTCAAACCATGAGTATCATTGTTGAAACTCACAAGACAGTCGAGCTGTGGTTCGACTTTTTATCGCACTTTAAGGTTTTCATTTGACTCTCCTTCGTATTATTATTATTATTATTATTATTATTATTATTATTATTTAGGTATACTTATTCCGACAGAGGTTTACAATACGATACCGACCGAAATATTACTATTTATAACTGCTGTCTTCTGCCTGTATTTGTAACTGACGCAAGTTTCTTATGTGGTGTCCATGGAAAAGGCTTGACGTAACATCCCGATGCCCTAGTGCCCTGGTACAGTACACACTGCCTTGTTTAGGTCACAAAAATTAAAAAGACAAGTAATAACAGCTTCAAATACAGCGCATTTATTCCACTGCATTATCAGTATTTTTCAATATACTTGCCACGTGCACTGGTTGTGGTCCATTGGCACATTGCGCAGTAGTGAGAAACTGGAAAAGGCCGTTCTTGACCGGTATCGAATGCAATAACACGAGTTCTGCGACGACGGGTTTCGTGCGGTCATGCCAAGACGGGACAAAGTCATCGATGTGCTCGGGGATTATGTTCAACAATAATGATACTCAAAAGGAATAAATGAGTCACGTTTAATGTTGTAATTCCTTAAAATCCGAGAAACTGTGCTCATTGAACATCCTTCGTGCCAACAGTATTATGGTGACCACAAGTTAGGCAGCCACCGGTGTCCACCATTATGTGCGTGTTTAAACACACAGTTCATACCTCCAAGAGACTAACGTAATCGGTACGACTCGCTACGGGCTGGACGGTCTGGGGTTCGGAACCCGGTGGTGAAGACCAGGTTTCACGGACCCATCCAGACCGGTCCCGTGGCCCTGTACAATATATACCGGGTCTCTCTCCCGGGGGTAAGGTGGCCGGGGCATTGCGCTAACAACTCACCCCCTTCCAGCACCGGGCTCTGTATGGGTGAGAGATATATCTGTACTACCCATCTCTGCTTGTTTGATATGTAATGAGGCAAGTTACCTTACGTTATAAAGACAGCCGTCTGATTTGTAAGGGCCAAACCGTTGATGTTGTAGGGGAATAATCGCTGTTTATTGTGAGAATCACAAGAAACTATGTAGAGCGTTGCATACTGCAGTTGGCTTTGAATGTTGCATCCGGTGGCACACACGAGTTAGTTTCCCCTAGGCTAGGTTCAAAGCAATGTGCAACTATTGCACAAGATGTTTTTGAAAACGATTCGAATTCACATTACCAGCCACTTCATTACATATGAATAACTCTTAATTTGTTTAAGTATTATTTTGTTTTATAAATCTTCTACTACTCTGTGGCAATCCATAATTCTTTCGTAATAGCCCTCCTCCTACCGCTGTCCTGAACAAGTCCATCCTTGCACATATTCTCGCGCCGTATTTATTTATTTAAGATATATTTCAACATTATCCTCCCACATAAACCTAGGACTTAAGGCAATCACTCCCCTTCAGGTGTTCCCTCTAAACTGTTCGTGCTACGTACCGCCTAGGTCGTCATTATTGGTACGACAATGATAAGAATCTGATGACGAAGACAATCAGTGAAGTTATTCTGTATCAGTTTCACTACCTCCTCGATTCCTTTAACGTTCATTTTTCTAGCCAATCGCGCGTTGTGGTGCAAAGTTAAGTATGCTGTTACTGTTTTCTGGCATATTAAGCAGTACAGCTTGGTAGAAGGTTATCGACGTTTCGGGAGAATCTTAATCTTCCGAGAAGAATATTCTTCTGCTCTAAAAATGTAGGCAGCAGGTCCACCTTAACGTCAGCGAAAATACAAACGATCACATGGCACCACATTTCAGCTGCCATCGTGGGAACTTCACAGGATACGCTCATCACACTTATCAATACAATCTCTTTCTAAATGTACGGAAACTTAGCATCATTCCCGTTTTGAAGTGAACGACATAGACCATTCTGCTTGCTATTCTGGGCAGAGGAAACTCTGGAATCCGACCAACTTTTATAATAAACACACATGGGCACTGCCATGATTATTGTCAAAAGGGGGTTGCCATAAATTTTCTCAAAAACCTACGTTTAAGTCAAAAGGGTTAGGCTTTTTTATGTAGTTTTTAAACGTTTCTTAGCCAAGAGAGAATAAAAGTTCATTAATAATCCCTTTTTAAATTCTGGTAAAATGTGGTATATTGCCTTCATTTTCATTCATTTATAATTCTAATTTTTTAAATCAGATGCCAGCATTTCTCGCTCCAAACCCCCCCCCTTTACGACTTTAATGGCTCCGCAATGGATGGGCTAAGAAACGGGAATTTTAAGACCATTAATAACTGCATTCTACCGCGTGGCTTCAAAGGATTTTCTTCCCGGCTAAAGATTTTCAAAGAACCGTTATTACTTAAAAATTAGTCAGTTTAATTTTATTATCAGTAAAGGTAAAGGTAAAGCAGTCCAGTTACAGGCCTGGAGTGGCCCAGAGGGTTCCAAGAAGTCAAGGTTCCCAGGTTTCATGACAACGGCACAGGATAGTGGTAAGGTTGCCAGCCTTAAGCACCGGCCGCCTTTACCCCCAGGAAATGCTCCTGGTACTCATTTCTGTTAAAGGCTGTGTCGAATCCAGGGCCATAATGCGATCTGTAGGATTTTATGCCAATGAAAAATTCCAATGACACCAGCTGGGATCGTACCAGCGACCTTCCGATTTGTATCACAGCACCTTAACCACTGCGCTACCGCGGTCCACAATTTTATTACCAGTACTGTACCAGCATGAAATTCAAAAGAAAATAGATACTCATAAGATTTGTTCAGCAAGTGGCTTATTTGCGCCTCTAGATACACAAGCATTTCACTTACAAACATAAACCTCGTACTGTACACCTACAATACCTAACCCAAATATAATATTCTGCAGTCTCTTTTAACACCAGCAACAGTGAAATGTGTGATATCCGACATTGGATAATCCAGAAAACTCTGTCAACTGGAAAATTGCCAACAGGTGCATAGCAGTACACAATTTCCTTAACTGACATCCTGCCCCGACTACGAGAGTCCGGCCATCAGATATTTTTGGTCTTTGATTTTTTACTTACTTACTTACTTACTTCATGGTGCAGAGTCCTTCTTGAGAAGCTAAACGGTTTGCAGCTAGTTAAGAAATTCCCCGCATTTCACGGAACCCGAAGGCTCATTACCGCAATCACAAGCGTCCGTCACCTGTCTCTATCCTGGGTCAGCCCAATCCAGTCCATATACCCACATCCCACCTCCTGGAGATCCATCCTAATATTATCCACCCATCTACGCCTAGGTCTCCCCA
>Ga0123357_10010811_pt1 | contig 11646 bp, 11 predicted proteins | sample TergutEmb28metaG_FD_89873 | JGI IMG/M metagenome (GOLD analysis project Ga0123357, IMG submission 89873) | Embiratermes neotenicus P4 segment gut microbial communities from Petit-Saut dam, French Guiana - Emb289 P4 | ecosystem: Host-associated > Arthropoda: Insects > Digestive system > Gut ...
AAAGTGTGTTTTATTATAGTTCATTGTTAAAAGATTACTCTGAAACCAGTTGGTTATTTCGGTCATTACTGAATTAATATTATTCTTAAATTCCTCTGGATTAATGTTTGATATAATAATGGTTGTATCATCAGCAAATAGAATCGGGTTAGCTAATTTGTTTATGCTTAAAGAAAGATCATTTATATATATCAGAAACAGTAAAGGACCCAATATCAAACCCTGGAATGCCATGCTTCACATGTACCCATTTAGAAGATAGTTTATTAGGTTTACTATTATTCACAGATACTCTCTGATATCTATTTTCTAAATAAGATTCCATTAATTTGCCAGCTATTCCAGAGATCCCATAAAACTTCATTTTAGCCAAAAGTATTTCATGATTAACACAGTCAAATGCTTTTTGTAAGTCACACAATAAACCACCAACAAGATTCCTTCTATCAAATGATGATAATACATTGTTTAGAAGTGTGTATATAGCTGTTTCTGTAGATAATTGCTCTCTGAAACCATACTGATCACCAACCAGTATATTATTATCATTTAAGTAATTATGCAATCTTTTAAAAATAATTTTTTCAATTATTTTAGAAAATGAGGTTAGGAGAGAAATTGGTCTGTAATTAGAAAATTCAGTTATATCTCCCTTTTTGAATAAGGATCTCACTTCTGAAAATTTTAATCTCTCAGGAAATATACCTTTTTTCAATGATTTTAGAAAATGAGGTTAGGAGAGAAATTGGTATGTAATTAGAAAATTCAGTTATATCTCCCTTTTTGAATAAAGGTCTCACTTCTGAAAATTTTAATCTCTCAGGAAATATACCTGTTGATAGAAATTTATTAAAAATATACGTTAGTGGAGATAAAAAATAAGTAGCACTAATTTTTAAAATTCTTGATGATATTTCATCATAGCCATAGGAATCTTTACATTTCAAAGAATGAATTATTTTGTTGATTTCATGCGTAGTAGTATTATTTAGTTTTATTGAAGAAGAAAGCTGACTAAGATTCTGTCATAAGTTATTGGATCATTATTAGTAGTATTCTTTCCAGAAAAGTTTTTGATAAGGAGATTTTCAGCTACAGATGAAAAGTAGCTGTTGAAAGCATTTGCAATGGCTAGTGCGTTACTAAATAATTTATCATCAATATTCATTGTTGAAATAGTATTAATGGTATTTTTATTATTGGTGATAGTTTTAACTATGTTCCAAGTAGTTTTTGGTTTATTATTAGATTTCAATAGAAGCTTATTATAATGGAGTTTGTTTGCTGCCATGATAACTGTAGTCAAAATCTGACAATATTTCTTGTAATATTCCTTGTGATTGGGATCATTACTGTTTCTGTAAGTTAAATAAAGTTTCCTTTTATTGGCACATGAAATTCTAATACCATTAGTTAACCATGGTTTTTATTTATAGGAGTTTTGTGATTTAGTAATTGGAAAAATTGCATAGAAGATTCTGAGGTAAGTGTTAAGGAAATTATTAAAAATTATAATGACATTTTCTTCAAGCAAAACATCTTCCCAATTTTCAAAGCTTAACATAAATGTGAATTTACTAATTGAGTTACTATCAATTTTCTTAGTATAGGAAAATACATGTCTGGGAATAGAAATGAAAATGTATAAGATAATAATTTGTACATCATGGTCGGATAGACCATTAATGAGGGGATTCACAGAGAAGTCATGTCTGTAAGTATTAATATAAATATTGTCTATTAAAGTGCAGGAGTTATTGAAAATTCTTGTAGGAAATTTCACAGTGCTAAAAAGACTAAAAGAAGCTAAAAGAGAGTCTAAAAGAAGTTTTCTAGAATTGTCATTGAAATAGTTTATGTTAAAATCACCATATAAGATTAATTCAGTTGATGTTTTATACAATTTATTTAAAATGGATTCCAATTAATTTAAAAAATAAGTAAAATTTCCTGTAGGGGATCTATAAATACAAATTATAGTAAAGCTGCTTGATAATAAGCGTAATTTCAAGGCACAGATTTCCAGGCCTTTCTCTTTATTATATTGATCTAGATTAATAGTATTAAACTGGACATCTTTCAAGATGTAAATACATGCACCTCCAAGCTTATATGTTTGTCTACAAAATGAAGCTCCTAAAGTATATTGGCCTAAATTTACATTTCCTATTTGTTCAGTCATTAAGTGTGTTCTGTTAGACAAATGACTTGGGGTGCATTAGAAGATAATGAAATTAGAAATTCATCAATTTTGTTAGATATTCCTTGTATATTTTGGTGAAGTAACATGAATTTAGTTGTATTGTGGTTATCATATGTGAAGTTATTCGGTAATTGGTTATGGTTCTTATAAACAGTATCATAATTTAGCTTAAAATATTCTGAAGTTTTACAAGAAATATGTCTATTAACATTAAATAAGTTATTCCCATCCGTTTGGTTAGTACTTAGATTTGCCATAAAAAATCATTCGACCTGGTTACTGGTATTTTCCTATTATGGATAGAATTCCTGTTGGATGGTTTAACCTGATTTACATCACAAGTCTGATTATTATCATTTTGTGTCTCATGCCATCTAAGAATTATAGGAGAAGAAGATTTTTGTTCAAAAGTGGTGAGAAGAAGAGAAGCTATCTGGCGATTAACTAGCTGTTTACCTAGTTTGTTAAGGCATAGTCCATGATCAGTAAATAAATTCCTATTATTGTCAATTTCTAGGAAACGGGCGTGGGGAAAAACTTTTACCAGTTTCTGTAGTTTCCTATTCAGAATTGATATATTCCTTTTGACAGATATTGAATTAGGTAAGTCATATAGAAATGGGACATTCATCAAAATGATATTGGTATGATTGTTATTTTTTACAAAGTTTGTAATGTTTTGCAAGGTTAAAGAAAGTTCATTCAATTCATAGCCATTAGTACCACTACAAATTACTATTAAATCATCATAGGAGAGTTGACTGATATCTTTTTTTGCTTTTTCCTTTAGTTCATTGGTAGTGGATCCAGGTTTCATAACACTATATAGCTCATAGTTACTACTTAGTAAAGGCTTTAGTTTACACACATACCCCTTGAAGTTACTGTCGCCAATTAATATTACTCTGTGTTTTTTTGAGCGTGAACACTTCTCCTTGTTATATACATTAATGGTTTCTCTTAGTTTGTTTATAAGATTACCGGTTGACTCATTATATTTCAGTGCAGTCTTTGGATTAGGATTTACACTAGTTATACCATTAACTAAGGCTGGAATAGAGCATGCCCCATCTTCATTATTCATTGGTTCTTGAAGGTTAGGTTTGTGTTGGTGGTTTTTTATTTGCAGTCTAGGTTGATTCACGGGTAGGGTGTTCTTCCTTCGTAGTCCTTTGACGTACTTGTGATTACTGACTGGCACAGATCTTGTTGGTTGTTCAGAATTAGAAGAGAATATCATGTTGTTGGGTTCCTGTGATTCATAATGATTTGTAAGAACAGAGTACTGATTTGCAACTGGAACAGCATGCTGACTGGTAACTCGGATCCCATGAGTTGCATGCACTTCTTTGGGTGGTCGAACAGTAGCTGGACAACGTGAGTTACTTGATTTTGTAGTTGACCATGTATTGCCAGGATTAAAGTTAATATGAGATGTCTGTTTCAAAATCTTGATTTCCTCATTTAAAATTTCAGTTATTAGTTTCACTGAACTTAGTTCATTTAGTGCTAATTTCAGTTGGTTATCAAGTTCAGAACAGCTATCACACTGAAGAGCACTTATTTTAGGTTTTGCTTCACACACATTGTTCGGCAACCGATCCTGTTTCGTGGCACCATCATACTTCAGTTCATCCTTCAGAACATTGATGATTTCAGTCATTGATTTTAAATCATTCACTAAATCATTCCTTTTTTAAAAGAGAACAACTCTGACACTGTGAGACATGAAACACACAATCACTTGTAACAAAACTAGGAGAGGCTTCTTTAACGTGATATTGATGTTATTGGGATGATCAAACCAAGCAGGCTGAGATGGACAGGTAATGTAACACACACAGGAGAGATGAAAAATGCACATAGAATTTTAGCTGGAAAACCTGATAGGAAGGACCACATGGTAGACCTCATCGGAGACGGAGGATAAGAGTAACATAAACCTTACAGAAACAGCACGTGGCTATAAGAACTAAACTGCCGTAGCTCACAACAGGGTCTAGTGGCAGACACTTCTGAGTACACTAACAGCTCAAGGAATTTGCACCATGAGGTTTGTTACCTGAGAAATGCATAATATCTGATCATTAAATCACAATCGACACTGATGACCTTCAAGAATTATGTCTACATAACATGACCTTGACTGAAGAACGTTTCATAAAACATTACCTGGAGCTGGTGAGTGTTGCTGCTGGTTAATTACTACATTTAATTTTATTAACCATCTGTATATATTATTTTTATTGCTATTTACTCCAAACAATGCAGAATGTTTGCCCTATTTTACAAATACAGTGGGATGACTCCCCCATATGTCTTCCTGCCATGGTATTTAATTAAGCATAAGTGCTACTTTATTTTACGTGGAAAATTCAGGTAGGATACAAAATGTTTGTCCAGGGTATTCATGCGCATAGAAATTCCAGGTTCACTGGTTTTGTTCTGGTCAAATATTATAAGGATATAATCTACGAATCTTCTGTAATATAAAATTTCTCCACTTTCTAACCAGTGTCCAATTGATAATTCTTCAAAATACTGTAAATACAGCTCTGCAACAATGCCAGAAATAGGCAACCCCATGGCTATACCCTTAATGGGCTTAAAATATTTACCATCATATTTGAAATAATTGTAATTTAGAATGACATTAAGTAGTGCCATGGATTGTTCCATTATTGTGGGGTCAATAGTGTTTTTTCTCAACCACTATCTTGTAATCCTTAGCATACCTTGTATGGGAAGATTTACATATAGATCTTTTACGTCCAAAGTGACCATTTTGTGATGGTTATTAATTTGGATATTGGTTAGGTCTTGTGCCACTTCTTTTGAGTTTTTTGTTGAATATGTATATGGTAAATATATCGGTTCATTAAGTTACTGCTACAAAATCTGGCAAGCTTATGTGATGGAGCTTGTATGCATAATTACTGGTTTGATTGGGTTATTAATTTTAAGTATTTTAATCATGGCATTGAGTTTGGGGGCTGCTGGTTTTATTTGTAATAGGTATTTCTATTGGTGTCTGTTATTAAGTTACATTTGTAAATTGCCTGTTGTATTAGTTTCTGAAAGGAGTACATGGTATCTTTGACTAATCTCACTATCTGGTTCTCCTGTAGGAAGGTTTCTATTTTTTGTTTTAACTAATGACATTTATACTGCATACTGTACATACTAGAAATATCGCTCTATCTTACTATCTTATAATACTTACATTTAAAGTTTACACTCTGTGGTACTTTACTGCATTTCTTGCATTTTAATAAGCATTTGACTATATGTTAAATTGTAAAAACTAAATATTTATGCCTTTATATATCTTTTTATTCACTTTTTATATTTACTTTTATATGTTTTAGAATAACTTTCATTATAATTTCAGTGCATTTACTCCATCTTATCACACACATTATGATTCACCATAGTACCATGCACACTTGGACATACCATTATACCACACTGCTTGTACATTACAACTGACTTCCTGTTGATGGACCTTCATGGCTCAAAACACGTAATGATGTTTTTTAAAGTTAAACTATAACAAGAGTGCATTTAGTTGGTTGTAAATGTAATAGTTAAATTGGTGCATCTTTTGCTGTGTATGCATATGGACAAATCAACAAATCACCATCTTAGGGCACAACGGCCACTATTGCAGTTATTAAGCACGCTACTTCCTTGCCTTTTTCTGTTTCAAATCAATTCTAGAGGAGCCCCCTGATTATGATCAATTAAACCCCAAACGTGTAGGTGTTAAACAAGCAGTTCATTCGACTGACATTGTGTGCTAAGATCATGAAATATTGACTAGACATGTAAGACAATTTCATAATTTCTACAAACACCTGATTTACATGGTAAACAGTTTTTTGCCCTGAAGATGGTGGTAGAATGTTCCTCTGAAACATTAGTACCTAATTTCCAAATTACATAACATCACACTCCAAAATCTGTCTACATACTAGTACCGGTATTTCCTCCACATCAGTTGTATCACTAAATCTTAACATCCAATATCTCGGTAGGGACAAGAAGATGTACTGGATGTAGGTAAGGCTATAAAAATGTGCATTACTGTACGGAAGACCTTACATTGTGAATACTACAAACTCTGGTCAAGTAGATCTACGTGGCAAGTACTGTAAGTTAGGTTTATTTTTGGAGCTGTGCCTAAGACTGAACTGTGGGGGAATGCTACCAATGACTATAGGTACAATATACTTACCAAACTTTCTGATATCAATATGTTGCTTTCTATTATGCAACTGAATACGCATTTCTTCATACTGCATACCTCTAACAAGGATTTCGTTGCATCAACTTCTTCACGTAACAATCGAAGTGTATGTTCACACTTATCATATTTTCCTTTCAAATAATATTCATCAGCCTCTGATAGATAATTAGAAATACGAAGTTGTATTGCACTTTCCATTTCAACGTTTACAGTTTGCTGTCTCACCAATGCAGCTTCAAATTAATTCCAAATGATCCTCCATTCTATTACCGTCCACAGCAGTGTCACCAACGGGAATTTATTATTTCCCACCAGATTCATACTGAAACCCCAAAAGCATCCCACTGGACCGGTTAAAAAAAAAAATTGTTAGAAACATGTCTCTGTCGTTGAAAAAATTAGTTACCTACACTTTTGCATAATGTCGCGCTTTAAGCTCTCCCATTCCTCGTAAATGGAACACGAAATGCCCCTCATGAGCGGAAGCTCGCGTGAATAATAGCCATATATTAATTGGGTTACACACAGTTGCTACGGGGAAGGAAACACTAAAAAAATCTTAATCATCTGTTCGTTTTAAGTATTCTACCTACCCTACAGTTGTCATTTACCTACTCAAGGGTCGTTCACTTCCTAGAATAACCACGCATAGCCTTAATAACAGTCTATTGTAGAAACCTAGATCAACATCATTTAGCATACCTAGTGCGACAGATTCATGCACGGTGTACTAAATCATGGATCAGAGTACTAGATGATCTGTGGACGGTGTTGGATACTCATGCAATGTGCATCCATGCCGTTAAACAAAAACTGTTCCATGCTCTGTTCCATGGTTAAACATAACGCTGTGAGTGTCAGATCTGTTTGTGAGGCAAGTGACAAAAATACACCGTTTAGTACGAAGGTCGCATTATTAAGGGTAAAGAGAATTGTGTAAGTTAATTTAAAACATTTAAACGAAAGGGAGATTAATTGTAATAAGGAAGACGAGGGTAGGAATTGATTGCAATGGTGAAGATTACGCCAGGTTTCTTGTAACGGTATGTTATGACAAATATTATGCACATTAAAAATGTTTTGTCAGGTGTAGTGAACAAAACTCTGCAGAACCATGCAGTTTGCCGAGAGTTTTTCAAACGAGAGGCCACGCCCGTCGGTATTTGGACAGTTCATGCCTAGTGGCTGTCTTGATCCAGCTGGTTCTGGAAGTTGGTCCCAGGTTCCACCAACACAGATTCCTTGGGGCATTCCTTTGGCTGATCAGCCTCAAGTTATGAGGTAAGGAGAAGAATTATATTGTACAGTATCTCAGTTTATGCCAATACAATGAAGCATAAACTTTTGTCATAAATTCGAAACATTAGAGCCTAATGTGGTGCATTAAATGTTTGTGGTTTAGTTGTGGGTCATTGATACTGTGACGGGAGTTTTGCAGGCAGTCCTTTTGTGTCATAACATAGCATGAAGACAAGATGTAATGTATACAGTGAGAAACCTTTGTATTACCACTGTTATGAAAATACACAAAGTCACTGATCTGAGGTGTGCTAAATGTGGTGTGTGCAGCAGTTGTCATTGGATGTTTGGTGGCTGTAGTAGACTGTTAGGGTGTACAGTAAGGATTTTGTTTCTCATAGAATTTTTCATGGTGTTCATTTTGTGACTTACTGCAAAGAGAACAATCACAGAAGGTTGTTACTACAAGATAAATTCTGTTGGTGGAATGTGTGTTTTGGTGGAATGTGTGTTTTGCAGATTTTGCTGAACATATGCTTTGTGGCTGTGTCTTCTCTATGAAATCCATGCATTGACATACTGATTCTTGTTGTAATTATTTAGATTTACTGCAGGATCTTCCCGAGACATGAAGACATCAGGGACATGTGCTCACAGTTTTACCCAAACCAAGAGGAAGTTCAATTCAGAGGACTATACGTATGTAGCAGAATGATTTTGTTAACATCAGTGTAACTGTATTAAACATCCCACGTACATGAAGGCTGATTGTGATGTAAGATGCAAATGTGGCTCTTCCCACTCGAGGTAAAGGTACTCCATGAAAATAAGTGGACAATTCATATGACATATATACTTTGTTGTCCTTTTATGTAATGTTTTACTTATTCTCCAAGCACCTTCCTGCCTGTCCATAGCATACATATTATGTTCCAAAGTTGGCACTCATTTACATTGCTCATAGTTTAGTTCATGTCAGTGACTGTAGATGGCAGGAATGACATTCGTACTGTAATGGATGGAATTTATCTGGCTGAGGAAAGGAACAAGTGGCAGGCTTGTGTGAACATGGTGATGAACAGTTGGTCTCTGTAAGATGTGGGGAATTTCTCGAATAGGGGAGGACCTATACTAAACTCACATGGGGGTTATGTTCTTGGAAGACTGTGGTGCTGAATCTAGGACTGATGAAGTTAGTAACATAGGAATAATGGGGTTTGGTTCCTCAGCAACCAGATTGTCACATTTCTTCCAGTATCTTGGGGGTTAAATGTTTCTGACATTATTGCAGTAATTATAGGGAATGTGGTTGGGTAGTGTGAAGTATCTTCCTCTTCTTCCATCTATCAGTTGTATGCTCTCTCTGTTTCTTTTTCCTCCCCACAAATCTCCCCCCACCCTGCACTTTTTTTTTAATTCTGCATTTGCTATTGGGCATCTATGTCGGAACAGCAGAGGGGGGGGGGGGTTGATAAACCTCACTTCTGACCGGTTTTGAATTGGTAAATTTATATGATTGTTAACATTCTGTATGTACGTTAAAATATTCATCTACAGGATAAAAGGAATGGGTATGTACATAATTTTTTAATCCAGATTTAAATTGTTTATTATTATCAATCAGACTTTAAATGTATGGTGGAAGGTTATTAAACACCTTTATGCCAACAGAGTAGATTCCTTTTTGATATAGTCATAAATTTGATAAAGATTGGTGAAAATTAAGTTTTTGTGTAGTATTTGTGTTATGAACATTGAAAATAATTATGAATTTACTTCTGTTGAAGAGTTCCCCCAAAATATTATTCCATAATTCATAATAAAATGCCAATAGGCATAGTAAACCATCGTAAATGTTTCCTGTGACATAAAGGACTTGACTTAGCTCATTTCCTAGCACACTGTACTTAACCCTTTAATGCCGGAATTAAAACCCTCCACATAATGCAGCTTGCCGAGAATTTTTTACTGGGGATTTTAAATTTTAATGCTTACTCTTAGAAAAAAAGTATACTTCATAGACTTTTCCTTCAGATTTAATGAAATAAAATTTTGCACTCTGCTTATGAATTGGTTAATCCGGGAAAAATTGTTCACCTATTTTTGTAATAAATTTAGGCCTGTGAATTGCATGCATTATATAAAATGTGGTGTAAATAGTTCATTACTCATGTAATTCTGGTTGCTGCAAAATGTCTGTGGCACCTTGGATCACTGTTTTATTACGACACAGCTTTCACAAATTTACTTTGGTTTGATATTCCTCAAAACAAGGCACCACACACAGTTCCGTGTCACATCTGGTGCACTTATACACTGTGCCCTTTCTTTGGCCGCAAAAAAAAAACAAACGGCAACGTTGCTGGGTTTAAGGTATCACTGGCCAGTGTTTGTTATGGCAACTCTCGAGTCGCAAAACATTTTTTGTGCCCGCACTTGGTCTCCCAGCCAATCTGGTGGTGGGGTGATCTTGGCTGTTTCCAGCTTCCTCAGTCAAATTCCTCACCAGAAGGAGCCTAAAATCTCAGTGGGTATATTTAGCCCCACATGAAGATAACACTATCCAACTGTTGAGTATTGCTAACAACTACAATGGTCTGCCTTATTTATTTTCCTCTGTATGACTGGCACATTTTCAGAAACCTGATGCCACAGATATGAACATCTTCTACAGTTGCAGCAAAGCTACAATGTGACTACTGTATAAAATTCCAGCTAGTCGAGGGTGCCTAAGACTTTTTAGTAGATTGACAGCTGTGTGTTGCATGTTACTACCCCACAACCCCTACATTTTACCCCAGCACTACAAGAGGCACATCTTTGAGCGCTCCTGTAGCTGTAAACATCGATTTTTGTGGATATCTCCAATTTTTGAGCATTAGTTTTGTCTGAAGTATACTGGTACAGTATGCCACTGACAACCTTTCTGGTTAATTTTTGTTCATTTCATAGGCTACTGTTGATATTTCAACCCACAGTGAACTGCAGGGCAAGTGATAAACAAAGGCAAGCTGCGTCTTGAACAGCATTACTCACCGAAAGAACTGCGCAGTTGCTATGTGTCAACATATAAGTCGGGTTTTTTGGAGGGGTTTGGGAGGTGGAGGGGGTCCATTCTGTCTACACAGAGAAACCCTGACCTTCACAAGTCCTGCAGCTTACCAAAACACTGCGGTATTTCAGATAGGAATGAACAAAATTCCTCCAAACTTCGACACACTGTTTGCAATGTCTTTATAAGTCATTTGGCATTAAATGGTTAATTTCTGTGTAGTTTTCTCGGAGTGTGTTTTCCAGTACATTGTACTGTCTACATAAATCTAAGGAATTTTGTATCATTTACTTTGGAAATTAATTTGTTGTCATAACTAGTGTCCAAATCAATTTGAAGGCTGTTTTTATTTGCAAATTGAATGAAATTGATTTTGTCAGAATTTAGTGAGATTCTTTGTGCTTTTGAACCATTTATTTAAGTATTCAAATACTATTTTTCTATCATTTTTATAATCTTCAAGATTAGAGTGGGTAAATAGTAATCTGGTATCATCTGCATGTAAAGTAGGTGTAGATTTACTGTTAATAATCATTGATGAATTATTTATACAGAGTAGGAAAAACAGGGGGCCTAAAATTGATCATTGGGGAATACCATGTTTTTTTACCTCCTCGACTTGAAAGTGTATTATGGATTTAATCCATTCATTAGTTTTACCATCTTTTACATAGCAATTTAATTTTAAGAGTAAAATATCATGATTACTACAATCAAAAGCCTTAGCTTAGTCACAGAATATTCACCCACAATTAATTTGTCTCTTAGAGCACATAAAATTCCATTAACCCTTTCCCCTCCCTAACGCTCCAAAGCGCTCGGGATTTAAAAGTCCCCTCCCCCTCTAAACGCTCTAAAGCGTTTCTGGTATAGTACGTAAATTTAAATGTCCCGTGAAAAAAC
>Ga0123357_10010812_pt1 | contig 11646 bp, 9 predicted proteins | sample TergutEmb28metaG_FD_89873 | JGI IMG/M metagenome (GOLD analysis project Ga0123357, IMG submission 89873) | Embiratermes neotenicus P4 segment gut microbial communities from Petit-Saut dam, French Guiana - Emb289 P4 | ecosystem: Host-associated > Arthropoda: Insects > Digestive system > Gut ...
ATTCACATAAAAAATATTTTTATTGTAATTGTATGGGGTAAAGGTGGTAAAAACTTCACATGTGGAAATACACAGTTTAGGAAAGGAAGGGTTAAGTAAAATGCTGTCAGACTTAGGACAAATGACAGAAGGATGTGAAAAGAGAGAGAATTTAAGTTTACACAGAAAGGAAGATAGAGATGTAGTAGTAGCTTGTAACTTACCTATCATGAGTAGAGTAATATTGTTATTTGCAGTAAATATAAGCCCTTGAATACTCGCTTTTAACCAATATAATATTGAGTTTTTACATAAATTAGTACTCCTTCAAGCTTCTGTTGATAATTTACTCGTTGTGCTTTTGCTTAACATAGGATATATAAATGACGAGCGTGTGGAAGAAATATAAAATAAATTTAAGTGAAGTGCAGTTGCCAAGTGTGATACCGCGTGTGTTATAATGACACTTGTGAGGATGATTTACAGTATAACAGACAAGCTTAGACTGCCGTTGTTACAACATAATGACCCAGTGACAAGCGTTATTCCATATATCAATTTACTTTGTGAGAATTTGAATATTAATGTAGTTTGTATTCTATGACTATTCAAGTATCACCAGTTTATCCACATTTGCACAAGTTATTCATGTATTCATTTGTGTTTGTTTTTTAATTTTGATTGTTTACATTTCAATTTATTTGTGTAATCAATTAGCTTATTATTTTAAGTTCTTATCTGCTGTACTAATTAATGTGTTTGGATGTAGCAGTGGGAAATTTGGGCACGTAGCATAGAGGTCTTGAACCTTAAAGCACCATGAAGTAGTAGGGAAACAAATGAAGGGTATTTTTTTTTTGGTAGGGTTTGAAACCCAGGCAGAAGACCTAAAAGAGGCAAGGGTAGGTCAGTGTCCCATCAGCTGAGTGTGAAAATTATATACGAGTGTTTTACTAAACTCTCTAAACTTCAAGATGTCTATCCAACTGTCTAAGCAATTACAAGTTAAAAATGATATACGTGTAATACGTGTGTTTGTATAATTAATCATGTAAGATATACGCAGCACTGAAAGCGGTCAAACTTTAGCGTTGCGAAAGTTATCAATCTTTCACACACTTCTCTCTATAACCGTCCGTCTCTCCTTTCTAACTCATTCGGTTCGCATGAGACCAAATTTTCAGGGACTGCCGTGGTTTGATTTTGATGGGCTTGGTGAAGATAAACTGTTAATACGATTTTCCTGAATTAATAATCTGGACGAACTGTTGTGATTTTATTTTCAGTCACTTGGCGCTAATTTGGTACAGGTTTTTATTGCATACGTTAAACGTAGCACGGATCACTCTCTCACGTAGCGTACTCAGTGCATATTAACCTTGAAAGACCAATAAAATTATACTCTCCGAAACTTGGTAATACTGAGTGTGTCCAATTTAATATTATTTGTTTTAAAACTCTGACCCCGTAGAAACAATTATAAATTTCTTATTATCTAATTTATTCTCTTAATCTGGCCTAAATCTGGAACGATGCCCACGCGCGTCCTCCTCCTATGACATTCGAAAAACTTGTGTCTCGTTCGCTACATTATGCGAAGTTAGATTCCCTGTTTCAAAATTACCCCTACTCTAATTTGCCTAACATGTCTGATTGGTCCCCTGTAAATATGAGTCTCGTAATAGGCCGAAAACTTCATAATTTTGTATTCTCCTTCCCCATTGATTCTGATGACCGACGCGATATCTTTTAACTTAACATATGTAACCCCGTAGAAGCGTGCTCTACTGTACATTTTTAATGGGCTACCGTGACTAACACGGTATCCAACCCCTCGTGATTTACATTTCGAAAAGGTGTCACACCCACGAATTTTTTGACCCAGCAAACTTCAAACCCCCATTAAACTTGACGTTGACAAATACGTACCAACTAGAATTCTCTTTTGTAAATGCTTGCCGCACCTTCTATCCAATTCTAACCTCTACTTGTCCCTTCCTTCAGTTATCTGTCTATCCTACTTCGCACATCACCCTTTCTTACTCTCTGTCCTGTAATCATCCTTCTCTTCAACTGCCCTTTTGTATCCCTTACCAGATGCTTCTGACTACCATCATTCCGAAACATACGTATTCCTACATTTCAGAAAATAGTTTTGTACCTTCCAACCAAATAATTATTCTCACCGGTTATAAGATTTACTTAGCATGCTTTCGAGGTCATCAGTAAAGGAGCCACCATATAGCTTCCCCTCATAGAGCTCCTTCAGAGAGAGATGCCACATTCCTAGAGCCTTGATTCATCTTTCAACGTCCCCGTTATACGAGCCCCCTTTCAGGTTCCCCAGCGGGGCCCCTGTGGGGATGCCCGTCTCCCAGAGCCTTTTCTGCATATCTTCTATGGTCCCCAATAATGAAGTCCCCCCACCATGTTCCTTCACGGAGTTCCCTCACATACCCTCCACCCCTAGAATCCCCTTTATCCATCTCTCAAAGTCCCTGGTAAATGAGCCCCTTCCAGTTTCCCCATCGGGTCCTCTGTGGAGAGAGATTCCCGTTCTTTTCTACATACCTTCAGGGTCCTTAGGAAAGGATCCCCCTCCAGGTTACCCTCACTGAGCGCCCATAGAGAGTAATGTTCCGTTTCCCGTGCGCACCTTCAACTATCTCTCAAAGTTTCCGGTGAACGGACCCCCCCCCCCTCCATGTGTCCCAATGGGTTCCCTATGGAGAGAGATGCCCGTCACCTCACCCTTCTACACATAAGTCCCCGGTAGCCTAGCCCTCTGCCAGACTCCCCGACGGAGAAACATTCCCATCCCCTGAGGCCCTTCACCCCATATCCGTTCCTGTAACATCACCTCTTTCGTCAACAACCTTAATACTCTCGAGAGGACATTTCGTATAAAGTACCTTGAAACTGAAAGCCGTCTCTCTGACGAACGAAGTTGTGTAGTATGCAACAAGTTTTAACTGTTACATCGCAGAAATCTGGGCAAAAGTCAATCGTATAGTGAAAATTTCTCCATTTATTACACACTATGCCAAATGCACATAACAATATTCTTCTTGCCCGAGTTAATCTTTAGTTTTATATGCGTCTGGCTACATCCAAATTTCTGCTAGAGTATGGTCGTAAAACATGTTGTGACAGAGCAAATGCCTTATGCTTGTGTAGCGCGCACACTGACTGCACCAGATCATGAGCAAGACGTGCGTTTTTTTCGCCGTCCGTGCTCACAGCCAAGGAATAATCGGCCGCTGCGGCAAAAAACCGCTCGTGTGCACTAACACTAAAGGAATGAGTGTATCTGTAACTGTACCTCCCCGTATGCCTTAACCGCGTGGATAGGGACAATTTTACCTTTTTTACTCTTATGTGATGCATTTATCTTCCAGGCGACCTTACCGCAGTCTGCTGTATCCCACGTAATAGCGTTAACATTTGGAGTAATAGTGAGGGAAGTATTCGCAGGCCTTCGGGGTTTTATAAAGATGACCTTATTGACTGACCTGTGTCTAAATCGTAACAGTCGTCATGGTTGTGTATGCAGTTGCTCGCATGGTACTTGCAGCTGTTCCGATTTCTCAGGGCTAGTTGAACATGCCTCAGACAAGAAGCGTTGGGCTGCATACGTGTACACTCAGACGGGATGTGCTCCTAGGCCATAATCCGTGAGGATACCATACTCTTCGCCATTCTGCTCACGAAGGTGCTTATACGTGAGAAAGCGCTTGTCGAGAGTAGCTGGGAGCGACTGTCAAAGAGTTTGTCTCAAGTGTGGTAGTAACAACAACATCAAAAACAACTCCATGGAGCAGAGTCGTTCTTGAGACGTCAGTGCATGGGCCACTCCGAAAGTCACAAGTCTTTTATATGGAAACGCTGGAAATGGAGTACATATATAGGTTTGCAGGCAGGTGAGCTTGTCAAGAAATTTACTGCAGTTCGTGGAAATTCAAGGCTCATTAATGTTTACAACCGCCAACCAACTCCCCCTATCCTGAATCAGATGAATGCAGTCCACCCCTCTTTCACGCTTTTTGTTTAAGGTACATTTTACTACTCTCCCATCTACGCATGTCTTCCAGATGGTCTCTGCTCCATAACTCGGTATGCTTTTCTCCTCTATACATTCCACCTGACCCGCACACCACATCCGCCTCGATCTCATTACTCTGGGTATGTTTGTTGAGTTGTGTAGGTCATGAAGCTCCTCATTGTATAGTTTATTCAGAATGTAGTAATAATATTTTCCATATTCTTGTTTTCGTTAACGACGACTGATACATAGTTAAATCAACACTTTTGTTTTGGAGTTGACGAAAAGTACGAAGTCCTTTGCAGAATGAGAAAATTGCCAAAATAAATTGATCGTAATGTCCTGTCGTATTAATCTATAGATGGCTTCCTGTAGTTACTTAGCTGATAATAAGTTGTCCAGCTCCATTATCGGATATGGGCGGTACAGTAGTTTGCTTATTTTTTAATTAAGTGTCAAACATTTATAAGAATAACCCCAAAGCCTGGTAAACAATTACGAATTCAACACTTGCGCATTCTTCTCGAATATCCACGTCCACTGATGCCATTCCTTCAGCCAAACATAAATCGACAATCAGTGCACGCTGCGGAACATACTTGAAGCTGCCGGGACGCCCCTTACGCGTGTTTCAAGTTTCGTGCTTTCTCGGTATACGGCCCGCAATTCTTTAAGGAGCTTTTGGGTCCTCGAGTAATATGTTTCTGTTTACACCATTGTTAAGGTTGGAGGACGATATAATCCAAATCAAGGATACGTGTGATTGTTGGTTATCTGTTTAAGAAATTTCCCCCGTCAGTGGCGTACGTCCGACCTTCAGTAACATGTGTGATTTTCATTGATGTTTTCTCCAAAGCAAGTACGATAGGCAACAGCTGCAAGGTGACTCTTAAAGCATTCACCTTTGTAGGAATTAGGGGAATGGGTGCTGGTCGCTACCGTCAGAGAATTTATGCCTTCATATTTTTGTTGTGCAGAGTTACTGTCTTGAATATAGCCTGAGTTAACTAACTTAAGGACTCCCTATAAACCTATTCATTGGCCGCATATTTTCTTAAGTGCTTCCAATAAAGCGGTTGATGACTACATTTGTCGGAACCCGACACGTAACGTCAGCAGTCATCTGACATAGGTCCGCTGTTCAAGTCGCAGCTTTGTGGCCCCTTAGGTTGCGGAAGTACATACAGCACATGAAAGGGCAAAGCCATCGGCTACCATATGTCATCGAGAATTTGTAGCGACACACACACTGGTGAATCTGGTGATACATTTTCGTCAAAAACATTTACTTGTCGCAATCCTTTATATTTACTTGACTTGGAACTTCTGTGTTTGGTTCCGAGACATGGAATATAGCAGCTTATTGCAGTGAGATTGCTCGGCACTTTTATTTGTAAAGTGTCCGGTCCGAATATAGATTGGGTTAACCGCTGGTTTGAACCTCCGAATATTTTCCTCTTTCCTCATTCTTATACCCATTCATGCCTACGTTTTGCACCTAACCCTCAGCATTGTTAATACCAAACAGTGCCATACATTGAGGCGAAACCTGTGAAAATTTTCCTTTCTTAAAACGTGCCTATGTTGCACAAAGCACATTGACATAATTGTGAACTGTAGATTTTTACTCAAAAGATAACCGGTTCGAATATGGAATATTAGTAATAATGTGTTTTACTATTTCCTCATTATCTTGCAAATGCAGCGATAATGCCGTTGAATAGATCACGATGGCGTGCTTTCAGTGTGGTTAATGCTTCGGTTAAACGGCGATGTTTATCAGCTGCTTCCCTTAAATAGCTTCTCGTGGGGAGATGGTCTGGGGAGAGATGAGGAAGGAGGTTTTCGATCCCTATTTTAAGATACTAAGAAAAAGCCTGAATCTGTATCTACTTATCGATGATGACCAGTTTCCATCTGATGTAACAGTATAAACTGTGCAGCCGAAAATACGCCGTGAAACTATTTAAGAACCAAGAAGCGAAGGATGGATGCGGTTGTGGGATATTTTATGACCAACTTTTTATTGTATGTTTGTATTTGTATGAAAGCCTGAACGATAACAGCCATAAGTTGCGGCGTAGTAATTAACACACCTGTTTCGTGCTAGGAAAGTGGGGAGCTCGATTCTCATTTCTGTGACCGGCTACAATCCTACAAAGCCATGGGGTGTAATATGTCGTTAAAGGTGGATTTCGTAAACTCTCAATCTTTTGCCAAGAGTGTCTTGGGGCAGTGGGCGATGAGCACGGAGAGCGATTTCACCACATTTCCACTGTGGAAAAGCGGTACAAAGGCAAGTGGAGTCCCACTATGCTGCCTGATTATTGCTGGACGCAGGAAGTCATCCACTGTTACTTTTTAGGTTCTGTCTGTCTCTCTCTGTCTCTCCCTCTCTCTCTCTCTCTCTCTCTCTCTCTATATATATATATATATATATATATATATATATATACACGCGCGCGCGCCCGCGCACACACTCTTTGTAATATAAAGTAAAATTAAGTTTTCTTCAGACTTTAACAACACGTCACTTAAAAGCCTTGCTTGATAAAAAAAAAGTAACGTTTGAATTCAGCACAAAAAATGCTTTTGGGTTTGCCTACTTATTTGTGTGGCAAAAAAATAGAATGCATTTTATTATCCAGTGTTAAATGTACGGATTCGGCAGTTTTCGTAACGAACTCTGCTACTATTATCAGCTTTTTTTGTTATGAACCAACATGCAATTCGTCTGTAAATGTAGCTGTGTTTGGTGTGTCGCATACACTTGTTCACTGTGTGAAAGAACACTCAGAATTAGTATAATAGAGATTTCTTCTTGGAATTCGATAAGTCATGTAATTGCGTGGTCCCATCTAAGTCGGAGAGCCCAGTCGAGTACGTGAGAATCGACAGTAGTTCCACAACCTCGAGCATGGACCTAGTGCATGTGTTCTAAACGGAGTGCTAGTGTCCCGAGATGGAACATGCGATAGTCCACTACGCGCTGCGGGCAGGCACATTTATTTATATTCGACTCAACTTACATCCGGAGTCAGGCTGGTTCGACACAACGTGCTGCAAATAGAGAAACTGTATATAGATAAGTGATCCTCGATACATTATATCCGTTGTGTCTGCTGACCGGACCAGATTGGTTGGTTTTCGCAAGCTGGTCAGACTGTACAGTTCACGTAGGAACTATGTTCTTTTTATTGCCACCCATCTAGAGTGACGGAAGCTCTGGAACGTAGTTGCAACAGTACAATCATCTGTCTGTGTACGAATATTCCATTATAACTGTTCGATTTTAGGAAGAACAAAAACTTACTCTTCCCCCCCCCCCACCCCTCCGTCCACAACGAATACACTTTGGCGCTTAGGAAGAAAGTGGTTCAAAATCCAAAAAACGTGCAACGATGTACATAACATCTCATAAAGAACTGTTTTTGTGGTATTGTTTTTAATGTTAGCCTTTCTTCCCTTCATAAATATAACGCTATGAACAACTATGAAATAGGTAAACAATGCTTGGGAGGCAAACTACAGGTAGTGCACAATATGTATATCTGTAAATACATAACTACAGTTGTTTATGACAATTACTACGAACCACTGTGGTCAGTGTTGCCTTGTTCCTGGTGATTTTATGCTGGGGGAAAGTGGGATAACGAACCAGTGATATTTTTCCCCAATTAAATAAGTGGGAACTCCGTTTTCAATTTGTGTATTTCACCTAACGATCAGTTGTCAAGTACCAGTTACCTTCATAAATCGATGGATGCCTGTAAACTTTATAGAAACTCCCTAGCTGTTCTGTGGTGAGTCTAGCAGTCATCACACCACCTGCAACTGTGTGTTCATTGCGGAGAGATCGGCCAGCTGTTTATCTGGTAACTACCATGGTTCAGTTCTCCGGTTAAAAATCTCGCGTTCACCACTTTCCTTCCCGTTTACTTCTCGGTCTTCTAAACGGGCGTTCTCAAAGAGTTTACCTGTCAGGATTCGGTATGTGGCATTTGTAATCCTCGTTTCCGGCTATTTCTTGTACAGTACTAAGTGGTCTGTATTCTTCGCCAGATTCATTTTAATTTCCCACTTCTTTTCTCCTAGGCCCAAAAGTAAATTCACAAGAATCTTCTTTCTACAAATCTGTAATGTTTTCCCCTTCTTCCAGTAAAAGAACAACGTTTCGAACAAATTAACTAGACAGGCAATGTACGCGTAACATAATATTAAAGCGCGTTCGCGTCACCATTTTTGCCGTGGAAAATCAATAATTAAATATGAGTGTGCGTCTGTATTCTTGCCCGGTTATCAGGAATGCAAATGAAATATTTTGTGCGCCTTATGTTATCGTCTGTGGCCTGTTGGCTCTACAGTATTTTTCCACATTGTCATAAACGCCACGATTTTCAGGGACAAAGTTACACAGCATGAAATGTGTTTGATTTTCTCTTCAAATTTCGTCTGAAGTATATTTCATTCTAAGAAGGTCTCATCGAGTTCTTATAATAAATGTACGTAGATACTCATGTAAAGTACCTGTTATTTTTGGCACGCTTTAATTAAACTTGAATTTTCTAGGCAAATTTTCGAAAAACCTTCAAATGCCAAATTAAACAACAATCCGTCCATTGGGAGCCGAGTTCTTCTATGCGGGGCGACGGACAGACATGACGAAGCTCATAGTCGCTTTTCTGAGTTTTGCGAAGGCACCTAAAACATCTTTTCCAGTTATAGTTCTAGTATAGTGTGTTCTGGAAATTGAAAGTGCGATAACAATCTACGAACAAAAACAAGCATTTTCGAAAATTTATCCTCTGTGAATTTAATCATAAGCCTAATTTGCATTCGTGTGTGTCTGTCCAGATAATTTATTTCTTACGTTAATTTACCAAAATTTTTAATGTGCGTAATTTTACCAGTATTTTTGTTTTGCGTATTCTTGTTTCTTGTTATTTTTATTATAGTCCCTTTTTAAGCTTACTTCCATATTTACTGGCGTTTAAGAGAAATTTTGCGTTATTTAAATGCAGTAGTGTAAAATTGCCCCCCCTAAATAATGAGATTTGGGGATGTTCAACCTGAAATAACTTCATTCGTATTTGTTTGTGAAACGTAACGTGGAAAGTTAATGAGGTCATGTTTTTGATTGTGAATAAACAAGAACGTGGTTGATACGACAACAATTGCAACTTATAAACTTCCAAAATACTAAATTATGCTGTCACCACATCAGCTCGTAAATAAATTTGAAGATGTACACTATTTATTATTTAATTCCAAGAAACATTATCTTAATAAAGCAGCATTACTAAAAGATGCGCAAGACCGTCTAGAACAGTAATACATACGTGGTTTGTCTCAAAAATAAGTGTACTGATTTTCCTATGTACGAATTGGTAGCGTAGCACCTCGTTTATGTATAATGGTGCGTAGGTAGTGACCTTTGCTGCATGTCATTACTTGTTTCAACTGCATTGGTTGAGTCAGTCGTGCGCTACTGCTGTTTGTGTATGGTCATGTTTTATCACCTCGTTACGTTTGCGATGCAGGAAATTATCGAACAACGGTACAACATCAAATTTTGTGTGAAACTCAACAAATCTGCCACATAGACATTTGCTTCTTTAACCGAAGCTTATGGAGATGCCACTCTATCGAGAACTATGGTTTTAAATGGCACAGAGCTTTCAAAGAGGGCCGAGAAAATGTTGAATGCGACCCTCTTTCTGGAAGACCAATCTCGTCAACAAATGGTCAAAATATGGAAGTGGTGCGAGCTGTGATGGCGACAGATCGCCGATTGAGTGTCAGGATGATTGCAGAAGAAACGGGCTTGGATAAAAGTGCAGTTCATAGAATTCTAACAGATTATTTGCACATGCGAAAAATTGTGCAAAACTAGTGCCGAAAAACTTTTCTGTGGAGCAAAAAGCGAACCGGTTTGGAAATTTGTCATGATTTTCTGGGAAGACTCGAAATTGAGCCATATTTTTTGGATAAAGTAATAACAGGAGATGAATCGTGGGTGTTCGACTATGATCCCGAGACCAAACGGCAAAGTGCGGATTGGCACACGAAAAGTTCTCGTCGTCCGAAGAAAGAACGCATGAGCAGATCCAGGGTGAAAACTATGATCATTGTTTTTTTCGACAGCCGTGGCATTGTGCACAAAGAATTTGTACCAACAGGACAGACAGTTAATCACGCCTTCTACAAAGCTGTCTTGTAACCACTTCGAAAACGGGTACAGCGAGTCCGAACGGACATTGCAGACGACTGGGTGCTGCACCACGATAACGCGCCAGCTCACACTGCGCTTTCAATTCGAGAATTTCTGTCAAATAAAAACATTCCGGTACTTCCACATCCTACCTACAGCCCAGATCTAGCTCCGTGCGATTTCTACCTCTTTTCTAAGTTGAAATTGAGTTTGAAGGGTCATCATTTCGGGACGATGGAAAACATACAAACAGTTGTAACCGATGAGCTACACACACTTACAGAAAATTACTTCCGGTACTGCTATGATCAGTGGGAAAAACGTTGGAACCATTGTGTAACTTCCCAAGGATCATACCTTGAAGGAGATAACTTGTAATTTCAGGTGAGTCCAATAGACATTTATATAAAAAATCAGTACATTTACTTTTGAGACAAACCACGTATAAGGTCTATGTATAACAGTGAAATCAAGGAATTTAGAGGGAGAGTTGTAACAACGCTGCCATTTTCTAAGTGTAGGCTATATAGCGTAGACGAATGTAACACAATTGTAGATAAATGGTGCAAGGATAATGACGTGGAGAAACCAAAGTGATTCGGGGGAGAAACTTTCCTCATGCCACTGTTTCAAAGTGCCTGTACAAGGGTGCACTTTACTTTACTTTTAATGACAAAGAAATTAAGTATGAAGTTCATTGACTTTCCCGTACACATTTATCTGTTCACCTATCTTTGTTCTTCCTAGATGTATTTGTAGGCCGTAAGTTACCTACTGTATCGGGTCTAAATCTGTTTTTACATCCATTTGTGTGTGCACGACTTTTATTTATACTTTTCAGTATACGGAAGGGCGCTCACACACGCACACACACCATTACATTTTGTCGAAAAGAAAGCGAATAGAAGGACGTGGTGGCAAACGGGAGTGTACGGAAAGATATTTGTGTCTTGTGGTACCAGTTAGCAGAATAGGAAGTTCCAAAAAGTATAAAAGTTTTACTTGATGAATTTAATTATTCCAAAAGTTGTGGAAGGAGACACCAGGCTTATCCCAGTCAAGAGCGAGTGGCAATAGCACAGCAGTTCTTGGCCACAGGATACTCGTACACCAGTCTGCAATATCTATGAAGAATTTATAAACAATTAGTGAGATTTTGCCGGAAGTTATTATAGAGGCACTGGAAGAAAACATGCAGTAGTAAATCGTGCATTTGTAAAGAGGGAACCGCTTTGCACGTACAGTCGATGGGTTGTAGCGTTGAAAAAGAAGTATAAAGGTAACAAAATATTTACTTACTTACTTACTCCATGGTGCAGAGTCCTTGAGAAGCTAACTGGTTTGCAGCTAGTCAAGAAACTCCCCGCATTTCACGGAACCCGAAGGTTCATTACCGCACTCACAAGCGTCCGCC
>Ga0123357_10010813_pt1 | contig 11645 bp, 9 predicted proteins | sample TergutEmb28metaG_FD_89873 | JGI IMG/M metagenome (GOLD analysis project Ga0123357, IMG submission 89873) | Embiratermes neotenicus P4 segment gut microbial communities from Petit-Saut dam, French Guiana - Emb289 P4 | ecosystem: Host-associated > Arthropoda: Insects > Digestive system > Gut ...
GTTTATAAAATTCCCGTTTGAAACATTTAGGGCGCCGGTGCATAGTTTCGCTCGAGTTGCGGGCAGACTCGCATGTAGTATTCCATATACACTTCTCGCTATTCTTTTCCAATGTTAACCACAACTGCTACAAACCTTAGTAAAACTACCCAATATCAAACATTGTCTAAACCCGTTCCGTAACTCTCCAGTCATGACATGCAGACAGGTACGCAGACAGCCACGGCGCAACTAACAGGCACATACTTTCAACTGTTTCTCGCGAATGCCACCAAAACCTATCAATCAGGCAACTAAAAATAAGTTATCATATATCCAAGCAGCATTCAACAAGAACAAGGCTCTTTTCGCTAGAAAAGTGTGCTCCAAACGTAGAATTTTGCCAGTTGCTTCTTTAAATTAAGTCAAGTCTGTTAGCGAAAAGAGTCTTGTTCTTGTTGAATGCTGCTTGGATATATGATAACTTATTCGAAAAGTAGATCAGAAATACTTGGAAGTTCTTGAAATCTGGTGCTGGAGAAGGGTGGAAATCAGTTGGAACGATCGTGTGATAAATGAAGACGTATCAGAGTCAAGGAGGACAGGAATATCCTACACACAAAAAATAAAACGAACTCTAGCTAGATTGGTCACATATTGCGTAGAAAGTGCCTTATAAAACAAAGTAGGAAAGACAGAAGAAGATGATGAAGACGTAAGCAGCTACCGAATGACCTTAAAGACAGGGGAAGAGACCGAAAAAGCGGAAGCACTAGATCACACTCTCTGAAGAACTCGGTTTAAAAGAGACTGCGGACCTGTCGTGAGACAGGCTAGGTGATGGTAACCAAGTACCCCAATTTTTGTAAGGATATCTTATTTATCCCGTCCGTACTACGTGTCCAATCCACCGTGAGGTGTTTAATGTCTCGTAACAGCATACCCTAACATTTATCTTTACGAAAGACCCTGGGGAAGGAAACGGAAGGGAGAAAGAGCCACCGTATCAACAGAAACAACACATCTCTGCCACGAAACTTCATAGCAAGGAGAGTTTGTAACCCGGTTTTCCCAGTCTCAGTTCAACAGATGTAGAAGCATTTTTCCAGGCAACCACAGTCTCTCTATTAGTCATACAATGCGGTACACCTGTGGTTCAGTTACCCATGTCACTGCTGAATTTCTTCGCAGCATTTTCCTAGTTCACATCTTTCAGCAACCGTGTTCTAACAGACCATTTAAAAAAAAAGACACCTACATATTACAAAACTAGGCCAAAGTTCTCCTTGCAGTTTCATTTCTCTTGTTGCAGTAACTACGTTACACCCGACAGAACCATTCACTGTTTCAGACCCAGCCCATCGGATCAAACTGGCACATTACACGAAAAGATGGATCGAAGTATGTTTGAGTCCGTGTGTCTGTAACAAACAACAATTTTCTTGCCCGTTGAATGATTATTAAAGGCACAGCAAATTACCCCATCTTCAGGTCGTTTTAGTTACTCAGTTAATTAAGTCCGTAGTCCATAATATTTTCCAACGCGAGTTCTCCACCGACTGAGAGCTAACGCTTCCTCGTTCAACTTCCAGTATCGTCTTGTTTCCCTAAGCTCATCAAGTGCCCGCTTATTTCTTCTTCCTCGTCTTCCCTGAACTTCTATCCTTCCCTATATCTTGCCTTCAATAACGCGTTCTAGGAAGCAGTTCTTACACAAGATGTGACCAAATCAGTTACCCTTCCTTTTTTATTGTATGTAGGACATTCCTCTCCTCCTTGACCATATGTTATACTTCTTCATTTCTCACACGATTGGTCCAAATGATCTTCTCCATCCTTCTCCAGCGCATTTCAAAACTCTCCAGGTTTTTACGACATATTTTCTGAAGTGTCCCAGTCTCAACACCACACAAAGCAATGCTCCAAATGCAGCACTGTACTAGTTTCTTCCTTAAATTTAAGTCCAACTGGCAAGTGAAAAGAGTACTATTCTTGCTGAATGCAACTTTTCCCCTTGACTTAATTTCCCGTATACGATCTCCATCACTTGTTGTCATGCTACCCCAATAATTGAAATATTCCACATTCTCCACTTGTTTCTGATCCATCATAATCTGTACTGGGGATGTTTTTTTCCTGATATTCTCGTTGTCTTATTTTTCCTCCCACATTCATACCCATTCAGTAGCACTTTCCAATTTCAATTAGTCTTTCAATCATGCCCTGTAACATCGTTCCTTCATTAGCCAGTAGTACAAGGGCATCTGCATATCTCGCAGTGTGAATTCTTTGTCCTTCTATTCTGAAGTTTCCAAACCCCTTAAGAGCTCCCTTGGTAAGGTTCTCGCTGCATAAGTTGGACAGAATCGGTGACAAACTCCACCCTTGTCTAATTCCTTTCCAATATTCACACATCTTGTCTCCCACTGGTCCAGTCCCATTCTAACATTCTGATCGATGTACAGTCTGCTGATCAGTTTTACTACGTGCAAATCGAAACCAGTTTCCTTTAATATCTGCATTAATTTGACCCCGTTTACACGTTCAAATTCCTTCTGCCAGTCTATGAAGCAAGCACACGATTCTACATTTACGTCCACAGTTTGTTCTGGCATTATTCTCAAAATCTCAACTGCATCTCTACTCCTTTTCCACTACTAAATTCCAAACTTATTTATTCCAATTACCTCCTCAATTTTCATTCCAATCCATCTTGTAAGTATCCGCGCTACTATCCCTGCTGTAGGTATGACGAGGCTGATTGCGCCATGTTAGCCGTATTCTGTAACTTCTGGCTTCTTCTTTAAGGCAACCATTCTAACTTCAATGAAATTCTTACCCTTAATAAAATATAAACATTGTTAAAATCATCTAAAAACCTCCCCGACATTAGGGAAGGCGAAGGCTGGAACCCCACTGCAACACCAAGATTAAACAGCTGAACTGATGGTACAGGTTTCCAACGGTCCGATCCCCCGTCCAAGAAGTCACATCGCTTGTCTCAGTAAGGCTTTACAAAACCACAACAACAGAAGAGACCAGGGCTCAAATCAGACTGCAGCATCGTCACACCAAGAAGCAGGCCTGTTGATCTCGATGTAAAGAAAGCGCACATATTCGTACACACCCATGGCTCCCTTACCCCGATATTTGCATAGACACAGCCAAAGCCCTGGGGATGCGGCAACTTGTTCTGTATAGAACCTGGCGCTACTGATATTATGGCGAACTTTTGAAGTCAACGCGGCAACGACGATCTATCAACTGTATTCGCGTACTTCTTCGTTGTTCAGGGATAAAATGTCTGCAGAATGACAACATAAAGGCCACGACTGTGCCTGTGGGTACAGAACTTCAACAGAGAGGAACACTTGCATGTGTTTCCTTGAAAAAAATCATAGACGTGCTTATGGCGAAGGCCGTCTTCTGAAAAAAACCACAATAATATCTTCAGTTGACGTGATGTCGTTTAACTCTCAGCAAGTTATGATTGCAGCACCTCAGTATACATGAGGACTCACTACTTTTCTACTTTCTACACATTCCTTGTACGCAGTGCAGAAAATGAACAAGAATGAGGAGGTCATGTCTATCAATCTACATACAAGTTCAAGGCCTCCGACTCCAGCTGTCAGCTACTAACAGCCCGTAATTAACACAGAGTTCCACATACACAACAAACATAGCGTATAGGTCACGGTTGTACGTGCGAAATCGGCATAATGAGGAGTTTCGTACCTAACTGGTAACCTTGGCCACCGTAACTATTATTAGGGCGATCATACGAGATGTGGATGAGAGCGGAATGTGACGCGCATAGAAGCACTGAGAAACTGATACAAAATTTTGGTGGGGAAACCTGAATAAGACAACTTGAAAAATTTAAGTGCATATGGGGGGATAATACAAAAATTGATCTTAAAAAACGAAACTGGAGGGCGTGTGCTGGAATCATTCGGTTTAGACCGACGGCCACAGTGAGGTAATTTGCATTCGGGTTACATTAAATGAAATTTCTTGACTAGCTGAGCAACTAACAGTTTTCCTATAAGGAATAAGCTCCATGCAGTAAGTCACTCAACCCTAAACAGCCTACTGGAAACAACACGAACCGCTAGGTTCGAAGATAACACCCTGCACTTTGCCCATACAGTGCATTATGTTCATCTGTTTCTATTACTCTCACAATAAACAGTGATATTCCACTATACATCATCAGTTAGTTGGTTATTCAAACAGAAGCACACTGTGTTCTATGTGAGGTACGACGTGATTTTTTATGTGCTGCTATGTAAAGGTAAAGCAGTCTCATTACAGGCCTCGACAGGCCCAGAGGGTTCCAGGAAGTTAAGGTTCCCATATTTCGTGACAACGGCACAGGATGGTGGTAGGTTCTCAGCCTTACGCACCGGCCGCCTTTACCCCCAGGAAATGCTCCTGGTACTCATTTCTGTTAGAGGCTGAGTCGACCCCAGGGCCATAGTGCGATTAGAAGGATTTTATGTCGATGAAAAATCCACTGACACCAGCTGGAATCGAACCAGCGACCTTCCGAATTGTAGCACAGCACCTTAACCACTGTGCTACCGCGGTCTACCCATGTGCTGCTATGTACATTAATTTTGTTTTCAAACTGTTAATAAGATATATCTAACAATATACAAGAACATCTAACTAATAACAACTCTGAACAGTGTAGTACTTCTACAGCGACACAGCCATGCTTACTCTAATAACAGTGACTCCAATAACAGTGACTCTAAGCACTGTAGTACCTCGAAGCAACTCGTGTTGTTTTATGGACAACAGCATGTCATTTATCGCTATTAACTTTAACCAATTTTTAAATGAAATCTGCATAATGTTGACGCCCCTTCATATAGCTTCTAGACTCGATACCCTCTCTTTAAATAAAACGCCAGTGAACAGCAACACGCATGCAAACTGCCGTACTATAGCCGCAAGACTGGCAGTGCAGTTGATACGCGCAGGAAGATTACACGATTTCTCGGTGGACCCAGCAGTAATAATGGATCTCACAGACAGCCCGTACTGTAAGCCAGTAAAAGCCACGAGTTCGTACACAAGTTCAGTTCCTAGCTCACAATAAACACAGTGCGTCTCCATTAGAAGATGCAGGCGCTTAATTATCTTTATTAGGGAAATATCCAGTTTATTACAAGAACCACTCTTACTCTTACTTAGTCCACGGAACAGAGTCCTTCTTGAGAAACTAACCGTTTCTCAGCTAGTCAAGAAATTCCACGCATTTTATAGAACTCAAAGGTTCATTGCCGCAATTCAAGTGCCCGCCACCTGTTCCTAACCTGAGCCAGGTCAATTAAGGCCATGCCCCCACATCCCACTTCCTGAAGATCCATCTTAATATTATCTTCTCATCTACGCCTGGGTCTTCCAAGTAGTCTCTTTTCCTCAGGTGTCCCCATCGAAACCTTGTTTGCACCTCCCTTAGCCCCTATGCGTGCTATATGCCCCCCAACCCATTCTTCTCGATTTTATCACCCGAACAGTATTTGGTACGGGTACAGATCATTAAGCTCCTCATTATGTAGTTTTCTCCACTCCCCTGTCACCTCGTCCCTCTCAGGCCCAAACATTCTCCTCAACACCCTAAGCCTACGTTCATCCCTCAATGTGAACGAACATGTTTCACACTCATACAAAACAACAGGCAAAATTATCTTAATCTTTATATTTTTGGATAGCAAACTGGAAGACAAAAGACTCTGTACCGAGTGATAGCAAGCATTCCCTGACTTCAATCTGCCCTTAATGTCTTCCTGAATAGAATTTTGAATCTTTAGGGTTGTTCCCAAATATTTGAACTCCTCCACCCTTTCAAAGGAACTATTATCAATTTTCATATTGTGGCTTCTTCCTGCCTTATGATCTCGACACATGGATCATGCACTTAGTGTCATCAGCATTTACTTCTAGTCCAATTTGCTAAAACTTCTGTGTTTTTCTTTAGAGTATTATGCTTCCGCTCAATACATTAACATCGTCAGCATAAGCCAAAAGCTGATGTGTACCATTTACTTTCAAGCCATCCTGCTTTACCTGAACCGTCCTAATGGCATACTCTAAAGCAAAGCTGAAAAGCAATGGCGATAAAGCATCTCCTTGTTTCAAACCATTCTTAATAGGAAACGTCAGACAAATGTTGCCTACCCGAACTCTGGTATGGGTTTCATTCAGACACATTTCTATTGGCTTTACCGGTTTCATGGGGATACCAAACTCGATGAGATTATTATACAAGGCCTAACTGAATCATAGGCTTTCGTGAAGTCTATAAATAGCTTATGTACTGCTGTATTCCCATTTTTTTCTCAAGTATTTGACGTATGCAAAATATATGATCAATAGCTGACCTATTGTGTTGAAATCCACATTGATGATCCCCAATCATTCCTCTATGCATAAGGAGTTAACTTGGACAGCAGGATCTTGGATATAATTTTGTACGTAGTTGACAAAAATGATATGCCTCTATTATTACTACAATCTGTTTTATCACCCTTCTTATAAATAGGTATAATAATGGACTCCTTCCACTCCTCAGGCGATTCTTCCTTATTCCATATCGAATTAATAAGTTAATGGATCTCAGAGCGAATTTTCCTACTCTCTGTTTTAGTCAATTCTGCTGGGATTTGATCAATGCCTGGTGATTTGTGTCTTCTTACATTTTCAATAGCCACGTCAACCTCAAAGGCACCCGGCTCAGGCACTAGTGACTCCGCTGTGTGTATTTCGGTCTACCTACTATCATTAACCCTGTGCAAATTCAATAGCTGAGAGAAATGGTTCCTACACCTACTGTGGGAGTCTCTAAGCAAATCACCCTTCTCTCCCTTTATTATATTAGTTCTATGCTGGTAACCCTTCTTAAAGTCACTGATACCCCTATACAAGTCTCTGATATTTCTGATCTTATCGTTAGTTTCAAGTTCATTAAGTTTAACTTTCAGATATTCCTTCTTTCTGTTCCTGAAATATCTACTAGCTTCACGACTTACGTTGTTTAGATTATCTACATTGCTTTGGTTTGGATTCTGCAACCAACGCATTTTAGCCTGCTGCCTTTGATTTAAAAATCGTAAACATTATTTATCAAGCCATGTTTTATGCTTTTTTAATTCATACAGACCTATAATCTCTTTAGCTGGGGTTTTGATATTCTCAAAAGTTTTCCCAAGCCCTATTTATGTCCTCGATATCATTTAAGTCCTCTAAAGCTGCAAACCTGCTTAAGATCTTAACCTGATACGTTTCCTAATCTTAAACTCACTTAGCTTCCTGTGATTAAATCTCTCCACATCAAACCTCTGTGCTGCTTGTTTACTTAATGCCAATCTTCAACTAACTTTTGCAACCACCAGATAGTGATCAGTATCACAATCAGCTCCCCTGAAACTTCGTACATGCAGTATACTAGAATGCCATCTCCTATCTATCAATATGTGATCAATCTGGTTGTGAGTCTTCACATCAGGAGAGGTCCAGGTGTACTTATGAATGTTTCGGTGTGGGAACATCGTGCTCTTAACAACTAGATTTTTTGACGTGGCGAAGTTTTCTATTCTAAAACCATTATCATTACTATCGTGATTTAAACTCTCATTCCCAATTGTCGGTTTGAAAATATCCTCTCTCTCCAATTTCGTATTAAAATATCCTAATAGAAATGTCGTACGGTACTTAGAAAAACGATAAAAAGAAACCTGCTCTAATTCCTCACAATATCTGTCTTTTGAATCATCACTTTTCTCCTCACTCGTTGCATGCACATTCAAAACAACGATATTACACCAGCGACCTCTCAGAACTATATATGACATCCTATCGCTAACAAACTCCACTCTTGTAACTGCTGATACTATTCCGTGGTGTACAAAAAGTGCTGCTCCCAATTGATTATTTTCGTCTCCTCCACAGAAAAAAATATAATCCCCTGCTCTTAGAGTGCCCCGTTCGTCCCACCTAACTTCCCCTACACCCACTAAATCTGATTTATACCTTAATAATTCCCTGGCTACTGTTGAAAGTGAACCTGCCCTATATAGGCTCTTCCCATTCCATGTATGAAATATATTATGCCCCTTTTCCATTGCTTAGGTAGTACCAAAGGATCAGTCCCATGTCCAACACCTTTTTGAATGGTTTGTAACTTGATATGTTTTTACAGCCAGGAGTTGTTAGCACCTCGCCCAACCAACCTGGAGGACCACCCCCTGTCGGCTGCCCGCGACTACTTATTCAATGTATTCGCAGCTACCCTCCATATCGGAGGCCGTTCCACCATCCGCAACCTGAGGACGCACCATGCCGTGGTGGCAAAGACCCACTTATCATGGATTACAAAAGCCACATGAACACAAAAACACACCGTCTGATAAAATGCAGCGTCGTTTAATTTTTGAAGCAGGTGGTAAATATAATTACCACTGCGCTTTAAAGGGTGAAGATGTCGGCCTGATTGGAGGTTTTCAATGCGATGACTATAGAGATTATAGTCTATAAATATAGATTATAGATTATAGTCTTCTAGTTGTGACTCCGTGTAATTTTGTAGAAATTTACCGACGTTTTCGAGGACAGTACTGGTTACACTAACCGTTGAAAAAACTGACGTTTCGGAGGAGGGTCGAACTCCCTTCCTCCCTTTTTCAAAGACGACGGCAGCAGTACGTTGTCCCGAACCTTAAGATGGCGGCAGTAGGTCCGTTCAAAGTATCGGTAAAATCTTACCACTCTTCATAGTGTCACTTTCTTTAAGACTGCAAATCTCTGTTAAGAAGCGTGTTTCGTGTTCAGTGACAAGTGGAATGAAGAGTTATTCTGCCTTATTTCATACCATTATTCAGGTATCTGCCTGTAGGCTCTGAGAACAAACCAAGCCGCAATTACCAAGTTGTGTTCGTCTCAGTTCTCCGTCTGCATAACAAATGCCAAGCTGCCATTAAGATACATTACAGGGCACGTTTGTTTTATGGGAACTACATTCCAATCAATGTGGGCCCGGTAGCTCAGTCGGTATAACGACTGACTACGGGCTGGACGGTCCGGGATCGAATCCCGGTGGGGACGAGATTTTCCGCCCGTCCAGACCGGACCTGGGGCACACCCAGCCTCCTGTAAAATGGGTACCGGGTCTTTTCCGAGGGTAAAGTGCGGCCGGAGCGTGCTGCTGACCACTCACCCCTGTAGTGCCGCGGTCATGGAAGAGCAGAGCTATACCTCTACCCTCTGGGCCACACCGGGCCTGTAACGGGATCACTTTACCCTTACCTTTTACATTCCAATCAATAATCGTTCACAATTGAACAAGTTAGGAAACGTATGCACATTGTAACTAATATATGATGCTCTCTGGTCTACGAATATGACGCTTCAGATAGTTTTCTCTCATATCACAGCAAAGGAGATATAATATTGCGTGGAAAAGAAGGGATGCGAACGCCCATGCGCAAAAACACTCACGAAGGTTTTCATGTAAAGAGGTCGCTTAAATGGTACGATCTCATCGGAAACCGAAATGCCACATTTTTCGTAAAATTCTTCATTATAGAAATTCATGAAGAACCACTGAGTGGTGCCAGCGCACACAGAGAGGAAGGGAAGGGCGGACGGACGGAACCCACTCCGTACTGATGCAAACAAGTTACAAAGGCTGTTGTCGCCTACGGGCAGAGAATATGCGCTACGTGTGTGTTCAAACTAACTGAAGCAGTCCGTCAAAATATGACAGTCGCCCAGCTAACCAACTCCCCACCCGCCACGAACTCTATACAGAGACAGCTGAATTCTGTCCAAACCCGACACCCTACTTTCTTAAGATCCATTTAATTAATATCCTCCTTCTACACCGAGTTCTATCAAGAGGTCTCATCCCATAGAGTTTTTCAACAAAGTTTCATACAAACTTCTGTTTTGTCCTTTGCAAGCTCGTCGTGCCTTACTTAATAATCCTGACATCTGCTCGTGAAGCAACGTTAAGTTCAACTCCAACACTACCTCATGCTTTGTGACTATTACACAGACACGCGCCGATTTACGCAGTAGTTGCGTTCCGGAAAATCACGCACAAATCGCATTTTGCGCCAGTCAGAATTCGAACTCCCAACACATTGGAACCTGATCCCAGTAGTATTCTTCCTCCAGCATCGTCTCATTGCGGTTTAATTCTCGCAAGAAAAACTTGGCGTGTGTTTAAAAAAAAAAACGCTTTTATTTCAGTGTCCTTTACTTTTCAGGCGCGTTCGTAAAATAAAGAAAAGCTGACATCACGTTACTCGTGTTTGTCTGTCCGTCCGTCTGTGTGTCCGCATGGAACAACTCGGTTCCCTACTGGATGAATTTTCATTACATTTTATGTGTGGCTGACCGTGCATCGTAGTTCAATGTGGAATAAGAAAATGACATCTAGTTGGTTTCTTATTCCACATTGAATTTTCATTAAATTCGATATTTCAGTAATTTTCGAAAATCCTTTGATAGGAGACATCCCGTTGTGTTATCCATCCACTGACATACTTCATTCACCTGCCTATGAAGATGGAACCGATAGTGAGTTCCGAAACGTCGGCTATTAGAACTCAGACGCCGGGGAATTACCCAAAAAGGAACAAATTACATTTAGAACACGGCGAAAGCTTAAAAACAAGAATGATAAAACAATTTGTTCAGTTTGACTGAATAAATGTCGAAAATCTGTCGACAAAATTCAAGTTCCATTAAAACTGCACAAGACATGAAAACGCCGGCAAATTAACGATAATATCGCGCCGAATTCTTCTTACAATGACATACGTTTCAGATAAATATAGTAGGGAAGATCAAAAGACACATTTTACATTCAAGAACTTTTTTTTTCCTCGAAAACCGTGCCTTTTATCAGATGTGGAAAAATACGGTAGACCCAGACAGGCCAAGATGAAAATATAATACGGCGCATGCGCCTTGCATGGTAGGCAACAGACCACAGAAACGCGCTAAGAATACGTAATACCTCTTGCTTTAGCATGACAACAATAGTCATGCGAGCACGCCACACAGTTACGCTTATACGCACATTGCCTGTCGTGTTTAAAATAAAAGTAAGTCTGAAATTGCGTAAGCAAGGAAAAGTTTGTCAGTGCTTCGTATTCCGACATTTCCCAGTTCAAATTCAGGGTCACGGACAGATTATGCCTCCTATGCAATCTTTCAGAATTTTCAACAAATCCCTGCAAGCAAATTTGGCCTTACAATCTCATGTTAGACCACGACTCCCCTCCAATTCATTGTGCAAGTCCGAGATACTGACAGCGACACTGAACAAAACATATATAAATAGAATGTAGACGTGTAAGTCAGTGTCTTGGCTGATGGGGCTTCAAATAATGCGAGGCAAAACGAGTGTGCGGAAGACGCACAGCGGTTTCCCACCGAGGTGAGCACTTCCCTGAATAATACACGCAGTTGACGGCATATTCTTTGTGCAGAACAGTCAACAGGTGACACCGGAGAATAAGGCGTTACTTACTTACTCCATGGTGCAGAGTCCTTCTTGAGAAGCTAACTGGTCTGCAGCTAGTCAAGAAAATCCCCGCATTTCACGGAACCCGAAGGTTCATTACCGCACTCACAAGCCTCCGCCA
>Ga0123357_10010818_pt1 | contig 11643 bp, 9 predicted proteins | sample TergutEmb28metaG_FD_89873 | JGI IMG/M metagenome (GOLD analysis project Ga0123357, IMG submission 89873) | Embiratermes neotenicus P4 segment gut microbial communities from Petit-Saut dam, French Guiana - Emb289 P4 | ecosystem: Host-associated > Arthropoda: Insects > Digestive system > Gut ...
CACCCCTCGTCGGCTGTCCGCGACTGCTTATTCAATTTATTCGCAGCTACCCTCCTTATCGGAGGCCGTTCCTCTATCCGCAACCTGAGGACGCGCCATGCCGTGGTGACAGGGACCCACTAAAACGGTTCTAAAAGACCCTGGCAAACTGAAATGCTACTGTAGCAGTAATTGCATCCACTGCTATAGCACACCCTTATCTTGAGAATGGACCTGCAATGTCCAATGTCACCGACATGCAATGCATGCATAATGCAGGTATCAGATCTTATATCCAGTGTCCAGGCAGAGCCAGCACTCTGAAAACCAGCTACATTCCTCAGCAAATAAACTAAAAATTATCACCAAGTAATTCCAGAGCCAGTTCTTTGATTTAATGATGTGTTAATGACGCCTTCTCAGCTGATGCCCTGTGATTAACGTTAACCCACATACCCTCAATTTGAAGACAAAACAGTTTCATTCAATAATTCTTTAACTGTTCTAGTAAATTCTAGACAAGGTGCTCCAAATTACAGAAAAAAAAAAACCTTATCCAGAAAACATCATGTACAAAGTAATGTGGATACAAGATCCTGTACCTGTAAATAGTAAGAGGTTCTGTATCATTGCTTGGCGATAGCCACACAACTCACCTCATTTTCTGTCTTTATAAATGGGCACTTCACTAACAGAGGGTCTTCTTCCTCTCTTACACCAGTTATCTCATTCTGATCATAAGCAGATGTCAGGTATGATTCACCATCTGGCTCAGGTTCAGGTTCAGTCTTTATGAACTCCATGTTCTGCTGCTGAACACAATCTTCATATTAATCATCAGACAACAGTATCGTTTCCCCACTGTGACAATCTGTATCAGTTCTATACCATTACACCACACTAAGTTCTTTGTACTTCTAAGTCATAACATGACAACCAACAGCACGTCCATCTGAGACGTGACGCTATGTTCTTGGGCATGTAGCTCCCAATGCCAGAAAGGATTATGGTACCTTCTTCTTCAGGGTCAAGCAGTCCTTTGCAAGGATGGAAATTACATGCCTTATGACAAAGCATCACATCCCAGACGACTTCAGGCTTTGGCACCAATGTGAGAACGTCAAATCTTGCAGGTTACGTTGTTGAAATACAAATCATCAGGTTCCCACACTGAAAAGATTGAAAATTTTTGAATTGTACATGTTTGGTGCCCAGCTGCTGCGTTCATACTACTGCATAAGCATGTAACAAAAAGTTCTGGAACTCTAAATCAGCATCTGATGCAACTTAAGAAGAGTGGAAGATCATTTCTGTGCTGAATCTGAATGCAAGTGTCAGGAAAACAATTGGTACCATGTGCAATCCTTATGCCCATACCTAGCATTTCAGGTGTGTGACATGTTATTGTAACAAAACTACTGATGAAGACAGGGTTGGTGATAGAAGGTAGAGGCCACAGCCCAAAAATTGGGTGAAACACCACCGCGGTGGCGGTGGCGGTGGCGGTGGCGGTGGCGGTGGCGGTGGTAGTAGTAGTAGTAGTAGTAGTAGTAGTAGTAGTAGATGATGATGATAATGACAAGAGTGTACCCAACCTCCTCACAATTCAATTCTAAGCAAGAATCAGATTACCAAGTTCTATAAAATACACTGAATACAAAACACTGTAGGCTGGGCAGTACATTACATTACATTTCCTGTAAACACAATTTAACACACCAAGGCAAACAAACTATACTGTAACTGTGGAAAAAGAAAGTGTCTTATTAGCAAATTTAATAATGTAATGCACAAATCAGACCATCTGTGAACAGGCTGCAGGTACTTTACAACCAAGAACAAACTCATAAAAACTTAAATTCAGTACCAAAATACATACCTTTACTTTGCCATATGTAACTGGTCCTTGAATTGTCACAGACTCTGTTTCTGTTGCCACTTGACTACAAGTGTGCGGCTGTATACAATATTTAGAATTTTTATGTTTATTTGCATAACTCTTTCTTCGCTTCTGTAATGCCAGTTCTCTTTGTTCCACTGTTTGAATCCTCTTGTTTCTGTGATAATTTTCTCTTTGCTTTTGTAGCATCCATTGTCTCTGTTCTTTTGTTTGATTACTTTTCATTTTGTGATAATTTTCTCTTCGCTTTTGTAGCATCTGTTGTCTTTGTTCCTCAGCCTGATTACATTTGTTTCTCTGATAATTTTCTCTTCGCTTTTGTAGAGTCTGTTGTCTCTGTTCCTCCCTCTGATTACTTTTGATTTTGTGATAACTTTCTCTTCTTTTTTGCAGTTCCTGTCTCATTTCTTCCTATGTTTGTTTACTTCTGTTTTGTTGCTTTTGTTCTTCTGCTTCATTATTTTTGTTTTTGCAATCACCAGAATATTTTATTATTTTTATATTTACTATCATGATATGCTGACTCTGTGTGGGCACTGCTCCATCAATACCAGGATTCATTACTATTGTTGTTGTTGTTGTTGTTACTCTGGGGTTACGCTGACTCTGGCTGAGCATTTACTAACACCTTTGAAATATTTGAAGCACTTTGTAGAAATGATGCATTGACCAGAGCTACAAATTTTGAAACAGTTATGATATTCAATCACAACACCAATCTGATTAAAAGATTTTAAAGACTAAACACTGTCACTTGAATATTATAATAAATATTCGATGTTACCTAAGGTTATTGTAGTTACCTCAACTGTTACTGCTTGTCCAAAAGACTTGGAAATTTTTATCAAAATTTCAGTATTTCAATAAAATTTAATTATTCAAATAACATGAAAAAGAACTCCAAAAAACAATAATGATATATTTTGTTAATTATGGAAGCATGACATATATTTACACCTTATAAAAGAACATAACATCATTAGAACCAATCCCCTAAACTTAACATAAGTGTAACTTCACTCAATAACTAAGAAGTTGAAACAATCTAGGCCAAGTTGTTTTTGTAAACACATCCCCAGTGAACACCGTATGTTAACAATGGAGTTTGGTAACAGCATGTGCAATACTAGATATTTCAGCCTATAATGCAACTATGCTACATGTAAAACTAATCACATCCATGCTACACATGTTAAGAGAATCATGTCACCTTCAGGCAGGGATGTGTGCACATTACTGACAATACAAAACGTTACTTATGAAACCGGTATTTCACTTGTCCCCAAAGGTAACAATCCAGTGAGTTCAGGTAGGGTGATCTTAACACAGAGGCACACAACACAATGCCTACATAAAGGACAACAAGAACAAAATAATGTAACACATTGTTATTCTATTATAAAAGAACAAGTAACAATACAATATATTACTGTTCTATTATATTATAACTGAGCAGGTATCAACAAATCCTGGGCACAAGGTTGCCATGGTGTCTACAATTTTTGTAGGCTGTGTTGTACATTAATGTCTGTTCTTTTCTTAAATCCAAGTTTAACAAATATTTCATTATGAAGCAGCTCATACATTGTTGTCAACAAACCATCTATTAACATCCATTCAGTGTAATATGAAAATCTGAGAAAGGCACTAGAATTTTTAAATGCCTCTGCCACAAGTGGCATGGAAGATGGAACAACTTGAGGGGGCAGGTGTTCAATGGCACTATGTGGGTTAAATCAGTTTGAAATTTAAAATGCAATAAGAACATTTAATATGACATATACTTCAATACATTTCCAAAGATTTTTAGTTTAGCATTTTAATTTTAAATCCTTGTCAAGGTGTCTCTAGTTTAAAAATTTTGCATCAAGTGGTACCCGTTTCAAAGAATACCCTCCATGTGTATGAATACCTTGTGAGACACACACACACACAAATACAAGCATGAGCAATTGTGGAGGGTTTAAGACCATTAGTCATTATAATTTATACCCACAAAACATAAATAAAGGTCCGGCTCTGAAATTTTTCAGCTGGTGCCTAGATTCTAAGGAAATATGCTATGCACTCTAATGGAATACCTGAACACTTGCTGCAAAAACAGGATGATAATGAGAAGGGAACCTCCAACACAGACAACAAGTGGATCACCATAACACCTTGTGAGAATAACCACCTACATAACAGGCAACACGTATTTTTCCCACCTAAGAGCAATTTTCCTGTCAGACAACCATACCAAAGTCCTGCTTATTTGTACAGACACTGTAAGTGTAGAAAGGTTGCCATACCACATCACACACTACTGTACATGAAGACCCATGTAACATTCACAATTTCATGGCTTTAAAATCATTTTAAACACTCAGATTATATACAACTGAGGTAAGTATTTAGAAATAACCTAAGCACAATAAATTATCAATAATAATATAAATAAAATACTACACGTCAGTCGTTAACACAACATTTTATTTATATACAATGGTATATATATCAGGGTGACATGTTTTGACCTAGTAGGTCACCCTCAGTCCCTCCAAGAACACAGATCTAAGCGTTGTTTAGTTTTTCTGCATTATGAGATCCCAAATGCTTACAAGTTTCAATAGTGAGCAGTATATAAGTTTGTATAAATTGAGCTTGTTGTGTGATGGTTTCAACTTAAAATTAGAGATTTATCACATCTGGTAGTGTATTAAAAACACTGTATAAAAAGATGACATAAAAATTATTTTAGTTTTAAAAGTTGCCCTGGAAGTTGGTATGTTAAAAGGTATTATATTAAACAGCAACAAAAAATACAAATGTGCAACAAGAGCACCACTCCGGTTCACAGTAATACAAGCTGTCAAGCAACCTACGACAGGTCATTCACCTTCACTTCCAAGGTCTACAGTAAAATATCAACACGAAGTCTGGAAACAACAACTTTCTCATCCGTATACAGGAGAACAAAGTCAACTCAACCACATGAAAAAGATCGACAAAGCCAGCTAGGCAGCAAGAGCACGTGACATTACTAGCAAATAATTACTAGCCTCACAAGACGAGTAATTTCTTAATATTTCCACGCCATCAAAGAGGAAGAAAAATCAGATCCTCACATCATCGACATATAATAAATACGACCTATACAGTCCACATTCTAAAAAACCAGAAACTAAAAGTGTTTTTTTTTTATTTTTTATGGCTGTTTAATATAATACCTTTTAACATACCAACTTCCTGGACAACTTTTAAAACTAAAATAATTTTTGTCATCTTTTTATACAGTGTTTTAATACACTACCAGATCTGATAAACCTCTAATTTTAAGTTGAAACCATCACACAACAAGCTCACTTTATGCAAGCTTATATACTGTTGCCTAATGAAACCTGTAAGCATTTGGGATCCCATAATGCAGAAAAACTAAACAACGCTTAGATCTGTGTTCTTGGAGGGCCTGAGGATGACCTACTAGGTCAAAACATGTCACCCTAACATATATACATTGTATATAAATAACATGTTGCGTTAACGACTGACGTGTAGTATTTCATTTTTATGTTGTAACACTTCGGGATGAAAAACTTTAAAAATATCAATAATAAGCCCACACCTAACATAAGGTGACACAACTGTGTCAAACAGCGTGGATGTGATGGAAATTTTACAAGCAGTAACCATATGTATAGTATAGTGAAAAATATACTGCTGATTTCAAAAAAACATGATGCACAAATACCTAATTCTGAAAGTACATACAGGAATGTATGGTCTGATGATATCCTATGAAGGTCAAAACATGTCGCTCTGAACTAATGAGACACTGCACGCAATCTGCGAAGTTTTTTGTACATGGAAATGTACAAAGGGAAATTCCAGCTACTATCTTTAGCTACAGGACTTTATTATAAGGCCATTCCCTGTCTAAAACATCACATAAAAAAGTCTCTGATCGCAAGCATTACAAATTTATCACTGTCTGAATGTTAAGAGCAAGACTTGTCGAAAAGAACTTACATAAAATTTTCATTGCTTAATTTACAATAAATGTTCATGACGACCATGCCAACCTCAATGCACACCTTCGTACATCTGTTAAATGAGTGTAGACTTACATCAGTTAATGAAGTCTCGTTGCAATATCCAACATTTGATTCGGCAGTACATCTATCGTTTTCACATTCTGCTGGTACACCAGTTCCGCCATGTGCCCCAAAGACAAGAATCTTGTGAGCTAAGATCCGTGTCGCCCGTGCTGTGGCCTAGCCCGAATGCTTCATGGACGAAGGTGGCAACGCTCAAGATACGCTTTCACAGACATACGTGTACTGATGCTTTTCTTATAGTGTTTAATATTTACTGCAAATTCGGCAATGAAGCTATGTGAGATGGCAGCCTCCTCTCATATATGGGGCACAGTTTACACAATGAACCTAAGAAATGGAACATCGACACACACGAATATCATACACGCCCCTAGCTTGTTGGTTAGAGTTTGGTTGTGCTGCCCATTCATCCTAGCGATGTTTACTGCAATGTACGCCAAAATGTGGGAGCAATTTCGACACACAATGAGGTAAACTCCAAAAGCCCCACGCATACATGATAAAGGAAATTAATTTCCAGTAAACGACGAAAATTACTGCTTACAACATGCTACAACGACGGCATTTCACAAACGAAACGGGCTCCCATCATACAAAACTAATATTAACGATTCTTTATACCAAAACTTCGATATAGTGTTATTTATGAAAGCGGAGCAATCTTTTATATGTGAGCGTAATGCAATGGGACTGCGTACCTGTCGTTTACACGTTGCTCCTTTCTTAACCAATTCAGGAACATCACATCCGTAGATGACCTGTGTGGTGCCAACATATGTATGTCGCGTTGCCAACACTTGCATCACTAAAAACGCCTGAATAAAGGAAGTTCTTGAATAGCAACTACATAGGAGGGGAAAAGTGCTGGCATGGTGAAACTGCCGAGACATTTTGAGTTTTAAGATGAATTATTTAGTAATTACTGCAAGCTGCGAAAAGGGAATAGTTTAATTGTGCATAATATCATAACAAATGATATACTAGCTACAGGATGCAACATCCAGAAGAGTGCCAAAAAAAAAAAATCGCAGTATGTTCGAAACTTTTATTGCAGTACTATATGCCACTGTATCCATGAAAGCAAATTAAGTTGCGCCTATTAAGAGTGAAAGCTTCAGGCGCAAAATTGCACATGGTAATATTCATAATGTGACTGTAATTCTGTCAGGAAGGGAATCAAGAGCTGAAGTAAGATAAAAAAAATATGTGATTGTTTAGAAAGGTATGCCAGAGATGGAGTAGGAAATGAAAGCAACGGAAGTGGCAAGATGGGAAGTGGAAGAATCAGTCACAGGAGATGCTTGTAATGAGAGGACTGGGAATCGGGAGGTGTCACACTTAGTAAAGATGCTTCAGCATCACACACTATATAAAACATCTCTTGACTCATAATGAGCTGAGATGTTGCACCGATTTTGCACTTGCATACAATGCCATGCAGAAAAGGCACGAGGGGTCAATTTTGCATTCGTCACTTACATTTTCACTTTCTAAGCTTCTCTTGCCAACAGGTAAAAGCAAAGATAAAGCAGTCTCTGTTGCAGGGCTGGACAGGTCATGAGGCTTCCAGTAGGTGGAGGCTCCCAGATTTCATGACAATTGGCACATGAAGGGTTACCCCCCAGGAAATATTCCTAGTACTCATTTCTGGTGTAAGGCTAACAACCTACCACCATCCTGTGCCGTTGTCACGAAATCTGAAAGCCTTAACTTCCTGGAGTCCTCTGGGCCTGTCCAGGCCTGTAATGGGACTGCTGCTGCTTTCTCATTTATGGTACAGGCTGAGTCGACCCCAGGGCCGGAAGTATTATGTCAAAGAAAAGTTCCAGTAACACAATCAGGAATTGAAACTGCAACCTTACAGCTTGTAGCGTGGTGCCTCGACCAACTGATACACCGTGTGCCCTAATGCCTTAATTTCTTTGCTCTTTTCAGCGCATCTCGATGGCATCTCCTAGGTTGCAACCATACCTCTTTAGCTGCAGTCCCTGTATGAAGACCACACAGTTTAACAGATCTCTCTTTTTATTATTCTCAGATACCTGACTACAGGAAACACTTATCAAACCAGAAGTTACAGCTGCAGAATGAGCAATCTAACAGTGTCACAGACTGTCAACTGAGTAGCTATAGCTACTGCTATATGGAAATGTATACAACCAATTTATGTGACAGGACCCACTCTTCAGCCTTGTGAAATCGTTGCATCTGAATTTGATCAAAAATGGCAATTCATCCACTTTATTCAGCCATAAATAGCAAAAGTATAACAATTAGAAAACTGTGGGTCATCATCCTTAAATTATACAGACAATCTCTTTGTTCTTTTAACCCTTTACCTGCTAACATGGAGAATATGGTGAGCTCCGAATAATGCTAGCAAAGGGCAGATTGGATTTAATTCAGCATTTAAAGGGTTAATGATCAATGTTCACACACACAGGCTATAAATTCATCTATGCATGTTGGTTCCATGGATGGATCCCAAGGTGGTAACATTTCTTAAGTGTTTTTTAGGGGGAGGGGTAAACTTTTAATAACATGTTACAAACTTGAGTACCAAAATTACTACCTGATCAAGAAGAACACCATACTGTACGTTCTTTTTCCTGATGAAGCATTTCCGTGTATAGAAAATTTAGTGTGTCCCTTTCCCAGAAAAAAAAATGCTGTAGCTATGACAATAAAATATTCAATTCAAAATGAATTTATGATTAACTTGACTTACGAATCCTGGGATAATATTTTTACTGACGATGATGTTAATACAATATTTAATAATTTTCTTCATACTTATTTAAGAAATTTTTATTCCAGTTTTCCTGTAATAACAACTCAGTATAAACCCAGTAACAAAGTCAACGGCATAAAGACCTTTTGTCTTAATAAAAGAGAACTTTATTTGATTAGTAGGAATACAAATAATCCAAAATTTAGGGAACATTATAAATCTTACTGCAAGATATTTTCTAATGTCATAAAAGCAGCTAAAAACATAATCATAATCGAAAGGTTTCAATTTCCAATAATCCAAATATTATAAAATCTGAAACACACAAAAAAGTTAGTGATAAAAGTATACACACACACACCTCCTAAATATACATGGAAATTTAACTAATAATTATCAAACTATTGCAAAATCTTTTAACACCTACTTGTTAACAACTGCAGATAAAATAATTTCTAATAATATGAATTCTTTATAATGCTAAATAAAATAATATCAATCCCCTCCATTATCTGATTCAAGCCTTTCAACACCCTTTTCCAAATATTAATTTTAACTATGTACCAACTACAGAAATTAAAAAAAAATATATTAAATCCTTGACATCTAAAAACTCATACGGATATGATGAAATTTTGGTGAAAATTCTAAAATTGTCAATTTATTACCTCTCCCTTGATTTACATATGTAATAAATCACTTTCAACAGGTACTTTTCCAACTCAATTAAAATTTTGAGTAGTTAAGTCACTGTATAAAAAGGTGTCAAAACCAAATTATCTAATTTCAGACCTGTCTCTTTATTTATATCATTTTTTAAAATCTTCAAAAAGGTTATATACTCAGGACATTATCAGCACACGCAACATAATAATATGTAAGAGTATATTAGCATACGAACAGTATGGCTTTAGATGTAATTCATCGCCAGAAAAAGCCTCATATAAGTTAGGAGATAATGTATTATCAGCACTAAATAATAAATTATTACTTGGTGGCATATTTTGTGACTTGGAAAAAGCCTTTAACTGTTTGAATCATGATATACTATTATCTAAATTGGAATTTTGCGGAATTACAAGTAAAGCTAATGCTGTGCTAAAACCTTATCTAAATGACAGACATCAGAGAGGTCGGATAGATAACAGATATTCTAACACTACCTTTTCTGGATGGGGCTTAGTTAAGCAAGGTATTCCTCAGGGTTAAAATCTTGGTCCTTTGTTTATCCTTCTATACATAAATTACCTTCCAAAAACTATATCTAATGTATCTAAACCAGTTTTATTTGCAGAGAATACTAGTACAATTGTCAATAATCACAATGCTAAAGAGTTCACAAATGACATTAATACAGTACTTGGAAACGTTAATGACGGGTTCAGAATTAATTTATTACCATTAAATTTTGAAAAACGTATTATTTACAATTTATGACTAAAAACACTCATAAAATTAAGATGAACATATGCTATGAGAACAAACAAATTATTAATACTTACAGCACCAAATTTCTTAGATTATTCATTGAGCATTCATTATCTTGGAATAACCATATTGATCAATTAATGTCTAAATTAAAAATGCATGTTATGCTATTATGTCTGTCAAACATTTCATGTCTCAAGAAACATTAAGGATGATTTATTTTTCTTATGTTCAGTCTATTTTGATTTACGGTATAATTTTCTGGGGTAATTCATCCTATTGTGATAATATTTTTAGGATACAAAAAAGAATAACTAGTTATTACAAATTCAAGAAATACAGATCCATGTTGTACAGTATTTAAGTAACTAAATATCCTCCCACCTAAATAACAATATTTATTTTCCCTATTACTCTTTGTACTCAATAACAGATAATTATATAAATCAAATTCTGAAAGTCATAGTATCAATACTTGACATAGTAGTTATTTAAACCCTCCTGTATCAAAATTAACAACATTTCAAAAGGGAGCCTCTTATTTTGCTGTTAAGGTTTTTAATCATCTTCCACCTAGACTTAATATCTTATTTAATGAACTGAAACAATTCAGACCGACTTTAAAACAGTTTCTACTAACAAACTGATTTTACTCACTGGATGAATACTTTAAATGGAAATGAATTAAGGATCTTGGTCTTTATATACTTTCAGAAATTTTTGTTTTGTAACTTTATAATTATTTATAAATAACAGTATTTTATATTCTTCATACAATTTATCATATTTGTAGTTAACATAGGTTAAATTTATTATTTTATTTTGTTATTTAGCTATTCAGATGCTTCAAATGAGCAAAGTCCACATTTACAGTGACTAATTTTATATCCCGTGGTTTCTTGTAACATCATCGGGATTTGTGGAATGTAGGTAAATTAATGAACGAATAAATAAATGAATAAAAACAGGCGTCACAAATAGTGGCGTAGTTAGGTTACTTTTTTGGCGCCCGGGGCGAGTAATAACAACGGCGGTCCCTAACAGAAATTACGAACTTAAAAAAATTAAAATTATTTATTGAATTGCCTTACATTCGGCTCAATAATTTGTAGAGTACTGACAATAAATTTTGTATGTCTACAATATTCACTTAGCCACACCTTCGACTCTGCTGCCCGGAGCCGCCACTCCATTTGCCCTCCTCCTCCCGATATGCTACCTGTCAAAAAGCACGACAAATAGGTGGGTGTGCATTTTGGATATTAGCATGTGTATTCTGAGCGTTCAGGCGGCAGCTTAAGAATACACTTGATTCAGCAATGAAGGCGGGTTGTGTACTGCACAGTCCCTTGCAGACAAACACTGTCAGTTGATATGTCAGAAAATGGCTAGACATATCCATAAGATAATACATACTTGGCAATTATTGCCCAACATTTATAATACAGCTAATTCTGCATCAGTTGCCATGGAACTCACAAATCTGCACATAAAACACTGCCATAAAA
>Ga0123357_10010819_pt1 | contig 11643 bp, 7 predicted proteins | sample TergutEmb28metaG_FD_89873 | JGI IMG/M metagenome (GOLD analysis project Ga0123357, IMG submission 89873) | Embiratermes neotenicus P4 segment gut microbial communities from Petit-Saut dam, French Guiana - Emb289 P4 | ecosystem: Host-associated > Arthropoda: Insects > Digestive system > Gut ...
AGCTGCTACCCAGCTGCCTGTTACTAAAATAGCATAGTTTTATGACCCAACATTCCATTCCACTAACTAAATGCAAGGCTGAACTAACTGCGCAATACGCTTTCAAGACTTATGACACTTATGTTTTCATGGCTAATTTGAGTAACCTAGGTAGCTGGCAAAGTGTTTACACACAACTGTGACACCAAAAACTATTCTGCATCGATTCAGTCTTGAAACATTGTGCAGCAAATAGACAGAGACGGCTTCAGCGTTGCCAAACGTAGGTCCATATATATACGACGTTAGAATTTCTGTCTTTACTAGGAGCTCCATATATATATATATATATACGACATTAGTAGGCTAAGGGCTAAGATGTGTCAAGTCTGGCGAAAGAGGTGCACAAGCATACCAACCTCCATGAAAAGCACAATGATTTCCATATAACCTCTTTAAGTACTCTTTTATTTGTCAACCGAAATGTGTTGTTCTATCATTGTATTTCAGCCAGACGTTCAGTTTGGCCTGGAAAGAAAATTTTCTGCGAAAAGGTGGTAGCTCGTCCTGCAGGAAATGCAGTAGTAACTTGCTACTCTGTATCACTAAGTATAACTAACAATCCAATTATTTGTTCGCCAATAACACACTACCGCAAGTTTGCCGCAAAGTGATGTTGGAAAGTGACTGCAACGGAAAGGTGAAGACTGCTGGGCGACCATACATGGGTACTGTGGTAGTTATATCACGTCAACTGGGATTCCTTACAAAACAAACTGTATTTCATGAGATGATAACCTTCCACAATCTAGCGAAGGAAGTTTACTCCAGTTGCGAAAATCACCAGTCGGAGAGCTTTACGACGGCAGCAATGGTAAGCACACAGACCTTCTGAAGAGACGTTCGTCGCTCCTGCAATCGGGCGTGTGCGAACATTCGCTTTCGGACTGCTCTGGACTCTTCGCTATGTCTGCAGTTGGTTCGTAACTCGCAGTTTGCCGCGCTCCATGGTACCTAAGGTGAATTATCCTGTATATCTGAATTGCTGAATAACGCAGCCACACACGCTGTGTTTGGGTTGATACGAATTATACACCGATTCATATTCAGCTACTGCCTATGCGTTCCCATTATAGAATCTGCAAAGGCTATTAATGTACCATTCACTTATGAACTGTAACTTCATCGTCGCTCAAGACACGGTCACTCTTCATGCAGAAGCCACAGAACAAACAACGTTCTCTCCACGACGACATACGGTAAATTACCCGACAAGTGGTAGGTATGTACACGAATACACTGTCTCAGCACTAGTGTAGGAACGTCGTAGTAGATACGTCGAACTACGTGTTTGTGATATTTTTCACCAAGGAAGACAACGAATAACAATCTGAAATCAGACAGAAGTTTCGTGGAATATCGTGTGTTGTAGCACTGGATTGAAAAAAAAAACTCTGCAATTTTCTGTATCGTGTGATTTGTATGATACTCACAGCGAGGAACTTCTAAACAGCATCAACCAGTTTGTCTCTGTAATATAAAGACAAAATATTTGTTTGATGTGTGCTAAGAATTAAATCATTAAACTTAATCCAGACAAATACCGTGCCTGAAAGAATTAATGATTAAATATTCAAATAAAAAATCAGAGTTGAAAATTTTCCAGTAAAAAATGGCATCAAGTGTGCCATCGACCAATCATTGTTACGTTAAACATTTAAGTAGGCGTTTTCTAATGGAGTATATATTTTATACACTTATAATAGTCACAAAAATATAACGCCTTCCGTTCCCCAGTGTTTCTTCTTATCAAAAAGTAAATCAGCCGCTAACTTTGGCTGTCCGCCATGTCCCTAATATGTAATTCCTTCCTCATCTAAATATAAAATTTTGTGATTTTGGTAGGCCTGGACGACCACAGTTTCACCCAGAACTGCACACCTCCAGCGATTGACGATTTCCCAAAAGACCTGTTCACCGAAAAACAGAGGGAAGATGGAGCCGTCGTCCTCCACGTCATTGTGTCCCTCTACCTGTTCTTTGCCCTTGCGGTCGTCTGCGACAAGTACTTCGTTCCTGCAGTAGAAAGGATCTGTCAAGGTACGGCCGAATTCTCTTTAATTTCAGCATTTCAATCCTTCCGTCGGGGGTTCAGCCCAACATTAGTTGAAATTACATCCAAGCCCCAATTAGCAGTCAGTCCAAGATGTCGAGAATTTTACAATTAAGAAAACAATTGGAACAATAGGAGAAAAATAAGGAAAGGAACCGAAATGATCTTGCTAAAATTACGGAGATGCAAACACACTTATATGGAGAAAAGCATGGGGCAGGCAATAACACGATAAAAGCACCAGCTATAGAAATACGATTCGTTAGAGTCGTGAAGGGATGTACTGAAGAGATAAAATCAAACATTAAATTGTAAGAGATGAAGTGCAGCCATGAAACAATAAGTGAAAACAGAAACAACAAAGTGTTGAGGAGTTGCGTTAAACTACGTATATTACCCATTGTAACGGTAGCCTGGCCGATGTCGGTGGCCGTGTGGTCTAAGACTATGTCTGTGGCAGCTCGATTAATTGGATTGCTGGCACAAATCCCGCTGAGGCTAGGGATGTTCATCTCTTACAATTATTTCATGTCCTGTAGATAGTGGCCTCTGCGACATGCTGGTCATTCCTTCAAACAATTCCTACTGGTGTACGTATCTAATTATGAGTGCTGTAGGAACCTCGGCAAAGAAGCGGCCTAGGAACGAGGTGGGCTGTTGCGCCCTAGAAGAGAAAATAGTAGTCTGACATTACAAACCTCCCTTAAAATTAGGCTACACAGTCTGTCCTCGTAAACTTTTCTGTTTTGAATCTGTCTTTGTACAGATTACCGCTTCTGTGAAGCCTGAAGATGGATGGTAGTGAAGAGAGAGCCACTGATCTTAGTGTTAGCTTTGATAGGTAGGAAACGTAATTCATGTCTTAGAGGCAACGACCTCTTGTTCAGTTTTAGCACGTATCTCTATCAGTGCGGACAATTTCGTTGTACTGAATAATACCACTTTTTTATATGTATTTGTTTTGTCCTTACTTGTACTTACTCCATTTTAGTTATTTATTTTCTGTACAAATAAACGTGGTAATTAAGTTCTCCATGTTCCTCAATTTGTTGATTAATAATGTAGACAAAATTCAAACGTGAACGCCTCTCCGTAATACATGTTCGGCTCCATCTAACATAGTTCCAGATAATGTTTCCTTTAAAGTGATTGTCTTGGAATATAAGGTATGTATACAATTATGTAGATTCATCCCCTTATCTTTATGTTTTTATCCCACCGAACATTTTTTATAAATAACAATAACAGCAGTCGACCACAAATTGTACATTTAAAAAAACTCATCTACATGCTTCGTTGAACACAGCAAAGGAAATAAAACAGTACCAGAAAAAGTGGCCACAACATGTACAGAGGATGGACACAAACAGACTAACAAAACAAGCACTACAATATAAACGAAAAGGGCGATGGAACATTGGACAACCGAGGAAGAGATGGAGGGACCATCTTCATCTTGAGGATCAAGGAAAAGGAAACACACCTAACCCTTCAGGAACATGGTGATGATGATGATGATGACATGCTTCGTTTTTTCGCATAAGCTAACAATAGGCTGTACCGTAACTTAAAGAGTGAATACACAACATATGTCAGGTAAAACAAACCCGTGTAAGTTTCACAGTTCTGCCCTTATTTCCTCTTGTAACTTGAGCAGTTGACACAATGGTTCTCTCTTTTTGTTCATGTCCATATATCTAGCAAATATTAAGAAGATGTAAATTCTGAGAAGCCTATTTCAAAATTTGTGTGTTCACACCACCAGTTAAAGGCATATTATTTCTAGTGTAAATGTGAGTGCTATGAAAGATAATAACGGCTAAGAATTATTAATTTCAATGTCTTGAATGAAGAGGTCTTCGCCTTACAGCGGAGAGATAACACTGTAACAAAATAAAAAAGCGGGCATAACAACAGTCGGAGGACTATTGTCGTATTTACTGTTAAAAATGCTGTTGTTGCAAGTGGGTTATAGACTTAAAATGTATAATACTTACTTAAATTACAAAAAAATTTCCCAGTCAATGCATTTCCAAAAAGCAATTCCCTTTGAGATGTGGTTGATTTTCATGTAATCTCTACAGCAGATACTCTGTGTGGTTCCCATGCATGTCAACGCAACTTTCGACTGTACTTCCCTTAAGAATTGCGTACTCTTCCAAAATTTCCTGGCTTTCTCTACGCCTTGCTGCGATACATTTAGGTCATTGATCGAGTCTGAATGAACCGAAGACTCTAGTTGATCACACAGCCAAAAATCCAAAGGATTAATGTCAAGAGATCGTGTAGGCTAGTTGACTGTTTCCTCACGTCCTTTCCGCTGTCGACGGAAGGTCTGGCTCAGGTGCTGTCTGAAACTGCGGGGAGACACAAAGACTTTAGTGTGGTCAGAGCCGGACAATGACGTAGTTGTTATAGCAACGGGTAGAGAATGCCTGAGTGGACATTGAAGTTAAAGTAGGAATTTTTAGAATAGGTACTTCTTATGAGAAGAACAATTGAAAGTTGCGTTGACATGAAAGGGAACCATGCAGAGCATCTTCTGTAGGAACAACACGAAAATCAACGTTACCTCAGCAGACATAATTTGCATGGGAAGTTAAAAGTCTGTAACACTTTTTTCGACACCAGGTGTAAAAGGATAAAAAGTAAAAATAAAAAAATAAACCATGTAAGAAAGAAGCTTTTTACTTACTTACTCCATGGAACAGAGTCCTTCCTGAGAAGCTAACCGGTTCTCATTTAGTCAAGAAATTCATCCTATTTTGGGAACTCGAAGGTTCATTACTGTTTTTAAAAGAGCCCGCCCACCTGTCCCTATTCTGAGCCAGATCTATCTTGTCCATGGCCGCCCCCCCCCATTCCACTGCCTGAAGATCCATTTTAATATTATTCTCCCATATAAGCCTGGGTCTTCCAGGCGGTCTCTTTCCCTCAGGTTTCCCAACCCAAACCTTGTATACACCTCTCCTCTCCCCCATACGTGCCACATGCTCCGCCCATATCAATCTTCTCGACATTATCACCGTAAAATATTGGGTAAGGAGTACAGACCAGTAAATTCCTCAGTGTGTGAGAACGAAGCTCTAACTAGTAACATATGTTGAAACGTCATCAAGTAATCGAGGGCTTTTATACGTATAAAAGTTAAAGGTTAAATAGCAATCAGACCTAGTGTTATCTTAAAAGGCTGAAATGCTCAAGACGTTTGCACATTTCGACCCTTGAATATGAGACCATTACGATGTCTCGAAACATCAGGAACAATTACCCACTGACGTGACTTTGTATCCCACAAGAAACGATATGTCATCTACACCGCTGCAGAACTTAAAGCCTCACGAAACCTCAATAATAAATCTCGTTGGCAGAGGTTTTGCATGAACACAGTCTTGCGTAGAAGAACACAAGAAGTATATTTATTTACTGAGCAGAGTCGTCGTTATCATGATCAGAAAATTTCAGTAAGTTGTTAGATGAGTTGTTCCGAAAGTTACATTGAACTTGTTTTGTTTTGTTGTTGTTTTTTTTTTTCGTGAGAGCTACAAAAAATGTACGTTACAAACTGTTGCATATTTTATAAATCGCTTCAAATTAAAAAAAAAACTACTGGCTGAATGTATACAGATTCTCTTTCGTTATTACAGTTGTGAAGACCATATTATCTAATGAAATTGACATGACATGGCCAAAATAAGAAATATAAATAAAAGTGAGCAGCTGTTCCATCAATATGAGCAATATTATGTTAAGACTACATGCACGTGCAATACTAAGACACTTAAATTTCTTAAATGCCATTTCCGGTGGCCGTGCGTTCTGAGGCGAATGTCTGCATTTGAAACACAGGAATAATCCAAAACGCTTCAATACCAGTAAAAAGTTCGTAATATTATACTATAATTTGTCAGCAAAGCAATTATTGATTTGAACAGAATAATTGGAAAAGCAAGTTTACCTGGGTTGTTTGTGGCTTTATACACTTTGTTAGTTTCGTAATGCGTTACCAATATGTACATATGTTACAGAATTCAAATTTACGGACTAGTACACGAGAGTTTATAAATGCTTGAATCAATGTTTATGTTATTCACTTCCGGAGAATGCAGTTACAATCAATGACGGGTTGCCACAATATGCACATACTTTTATCTCAAAGAGAATCTCTCAGATAGCCATAATCACCATCTTGCCTCGAAATGTATACTAATATACACGTATTTACGTATTTTAAACTGTAACAGACAATCAACTGAATTTTCAATGGGGCTTTTTTTTTTCTCTAGTAGAAAGAATAGACACGTATGTTGAACATTTAGAATTGACAGCATGTCCGTTCCTGTTTGAACAGCATTAAATATGTCTAATGATGTGGCGGGTGCAACATTCATGGCCGCTGCAACATCAGCGCCTGAACTGTTTGTGAATGTGATTGGTACGTTCATCACAGAGGGAGATATTGGGGTCGGCACCATCGTGGGCAGCGCCGTCTTCAACATCTTGGCAGTCGCAGCCTGCTGTGGCATTGGTGCTGGTATTGTAAGTATTACCTTGTAATCAGACAGACTCTGTAAAGAGAAATACAGAAGCAAGAGTCGCCACTCCTGACACTGTTCACACAATACAAAGTCTCCGCTAAGCCCGAAAACGCTCCTGCTAAGTTTACCTGTTGAAGTTCATTCTGAATGGCAGTAACAACGCTCTAGCTGTAAGGTTTAATCTTGTTTCAACATATGTGGTAGACTCTTTGTACGCTGTGGTGTATCACGTGGATACGTACCAATGACATTAAGTTACACATCAGCCTAGTCGTGTAACTTCACAAAAAAGAACGTCAAAAACGAAAACAAGTTAAGATTATATGACAAGTGCCAGTCACACAATGGCACTTGGTGGCAAAATGTGGATCCCCCTAAAGTTATAAAAGAATAAGGGAGAGATAAGTTAATAATACCAACACTGGAATTATGACATGTGCTGTAGCATTACGAAGTATCAACTTGCAATGAAAGAAATTTTACAATCCGAATGTCCGCAATTCCCGTATTATATTCTGGATTAGGGCGTAAATATTAAAATTATGGCAGCCCAGTAAAAATAATATTTAGACCTATAGAACAGTTCAAGTCACACAGACCTTGTTATCCCATGTCAGTTTCGGGGATGACTTACACTTTCATTACTTACATGAAGTACATTGTGTATGCAGTAACTTCATGCAGGGAATTCATTTGAAATCTTAACCAAACACACGGAAGTGTGATCGGGCACGGCACAAGTCAGGGGACCGCCAGGCTTATTGCCACGCTCCGGAAATTGCATCAGACCTGTGCGACCATATTGTCCGTGCCTACATTCCACTTTATATTCCAAGGTTAGCCATCTAGACGTGCTTCGGTAGCCTCACTTTATGAGACAACTAAGGCAAGAGCCACACATTAATAAAATAAAATAACTTTTCTTTTTTAATGGCTTCTTCTTACTGCTCATCCAAATAAAGCACTTAATTTTCATTCCGCTGTGAGTCTCCTGTCTTCAGAAAGTCTTTCAAAATGCCGTTCAGTTCAGCCTCGTGACCATCTACACAATTTACATATTATTTTGCATGCAAATAGCGCAAGCATTACCAGTGACATACGCGAGCCGCATGCGGCTCGCAAACAGCTGTGTGGTACCTTCGTTGTACGAAATGTTTAGCTATCGTAAAATATCTATGTGTTTTGTAAATACAAGGATATTGCAGTACAGAGTCTTTCATTCCTGGGTATGGAAAGTGGTGTAATACCGAGGATTTTATTGTGGAAATCTATGCAAGGAAGAAATCCTACAAAAGTGTTGCAGCAAATAAAGACGTCATATTCCCGGCACTTCAATTTCTTCGAAATTAGCAGGTTCCTTGTCAATGAAAAAGGGACAGAAAATATAGAAAAAAAATTTCGAAAGGGAAGTTAGATAAAACGTAAGCACAACTGGTAGCACCTGAATGAAATTTTAGGGCAATTATCACGAGTAATCACAAAGCTGTTTAGTTTGCAAGCACACATTTAACAGTTGTGTAAAACTTCCAGGAAGCAGAATGTGCTGCGATATATATTTTGTAGACGAGTTTTCCCAAGTTTTAAAGGAAATCACTGCCTCCGTCTTCAGGGTAACTGAATCAGGTTTGCCCGAATGCAGCCTCGAGTTTTCGCACCATTTCTTTCCATGTGTGAATAAGAGTGCTTCCAGCAAGACGATGCAAACATCGTTACAGCAAATAATTTAGTGTCTGCTTTACAAAACTTTTTGGGACAGCAAATAATTGGCCGTCTTTTGCGGCCTGCCCTTTTGCCTGAATTGAAGCCTTATTATTACTGTGAACATATTCCATGAGGACGTTTAACAAACAAACAAAAACAACACACACACACACACACACACACACAAAACATACGAAAAATGTACACACACAAAAGACGAACTTGAAAAAATCGTAAGGCACGCGTTATCGGATATTTCTAAACTCTCTCAAACTGATCGCGGTGTAAGAGTATCCTTGAAGAGTTAATTGTTGGTTAGGTATTCAAAAAAATTCCCGCATTTTATGTAACCCGACTGTTTAATACCGCGTTCACAAGAACCCGGCCCTTGCCCCTTATCTGAATCAAATTAATCCAGTCCATGATCTTTAATTCCACAAATCACTGTTCCGAAGTCTGTCGGCTGATAACATTAACTGTATACAACACCCTGGCTGGAGGAACATTTCTTGCTGGCTTCGTGCCACTGCTGTTTTTCGTATCTGGAGGCCGTCTGTTACGTCCGCAACCTGAGGACGCGCCGAGTAATGATGATAAAGAACCACTTGTCACGGGACAAGTTCAAACAGTTTTCGGTATTATATCTACCAGGTGTGAATCATGACTAAGATTTGAAGGAGGTAATCTCCAGAGCCTCATAAAACATGCGGTGAATTATATAATATTCATTTTTAGTTTAGTTTTATGATCGGGTTTGTAGACTATGTGAGGGTTTCGCTTTTAGCTGTACACTCAGTATAACACAGCTTAAACTTAAAATTATTTGTCTCATTTACAGGACATGTAGCAAATTGATAACAATTACTGTTTTCCCCTGTATACTTGCAATTAATAGTCCACCTGTATTTTTTTTACGGGAGAAAGAAATAATTTTGAGAGGTGTTTATAAGTCTGAATTTTTAACTTGTTATTATTTATGGTCGTGACCACTTAGTTTCGTGAAGCGAAGTTCTGCTTGATAGAAGCCAATGCCGGCTGTTAAGGTATTCCTTGCTTTAAAAATCCCAATATGCAATTTCGTGTTCACACATACACCATTCCCTCCGCCTAAATATTGTACCATTTGAAACGAACATTCCCACAATATAAATATATCCTAATTTAATATTACCTTTCTTACCATATATAAGTCTCCCAAATATTATCTTCTTGGAGGTAATCTGACAGTATTTGATAGGCTTACTATATGTTTTAGCCTTCTGTTTTTCGTTTACTTGATCACCTTAATCTTAACTGATGTGCAGACGCTACTGTTCTCTTTATTTCGGTCCTCTATTCTGTTAGGTCCTTTCTCTCTAAGCTTCAAAAATTATCCGCAACGTTTTGTTCTCGATAATGTCAGTTCACTATTTTGAAGCTGTTACAGTAAGTAAATTCAACACAATCTTCTGGGGCTGACAGCCGCGTTAGGACGTTTAATAAAAGAAATTTTCAGAACTCACTCCATGTCCATCATCAGGATCGTGGCATCATAAGTTCCTTGATTTTAAATAAACCCACAGGTACATTATCGTTTATAATTTTCCTTCTTAATATTAATTAATGGCGGAGTAGGTTCATTTGAAGTAACGTACATGGCTCTCCTCTTCAACAGGTACGCACACGTTCACACGTCACAAAAACCAGTGTCACAAATAAAGTATGCTTGCAATTCAATTGTATGAACTGATAAGAATATGGTAGGTTTCACCGATTTTATAGGCCACGAAGGCCCTTATGGTGAGTAGAGGTATAGTCCTACACTTTCGAGGGCATCGGCACTAGATGGGGGTAGGGGGCCAGCGCCACACCCCCGCCGCCTCTAGCCCCGGGAAAGACCCCTTACCCATTGTACAGGAGGCTGGGTGGGCTCTATAGCCGGTCTGGACAGGTGTGGGAAATCTCGGCCCCACCAGGATTCAATCCCCGGACCGTCCAGTCCGTAGCCAGTCGCTATACCGACTACGCTACCCGGCCCAACTAATAAGAATATGAAACTGCTTTATTAGTAGAATAACATAAACTGTGTGTGTCGCCTACAGGTGGTGCCTTTAGACTGGTGGCCTCTAACAAGGGACTGTTTGGCTTACGGAGTCACAGTCTCACTCATGATCTGCATCATTCATGATGAGAGGGTAGAGTGGTACGAAGCCCTGACCCTAGTGTTGCTCTACATTGTGTACACCGCAGGTAAATGAAGTTGGCTAAAATTTCAGCATCAAGTGGTTTGCCACAACAGCAAACCATTTCAGCTTAACTTGTTAATTCAGCCTTTATTCATTTATATTATCATATTTAAGCGGAAAATAATATTAATTGTTAGAGTTTAAGGCGTTCAATTTTAAGATTCGACATTATGTTTTCTGCAAAGTTGCAACATGTGATTTCGCTGGTGGTTATCAAAAGACCAGTGAAAAAATTTTCCTTTTTGTTAATTATTTTGGTATAATTTTATAAAATTGTGAGTATTCAAATAAAACTTGCTCTTCCTATTTGTATTTTACTGTCAATGTTTTCGCTTTTATATTAGTACTGTACGCTTTGCTTTCGGTACGTCTATGTCAGTTTCTTGACAGTGCCATACGCTTTGCTGACGGTGCTGTGAACTTCGCTGTCGGTATCGTATATTTTACTGTCATTACCGTAAGGTTTGTTGATGGTACTCTTTTACTTTCTGGCATTACTGCAGGATGTGCTGCCAGTATTTTGGTGCCGGCACTGTTCGCTATACTGTCACGTCTCTAACTTTGCTGCTCTTAATTTTATGTTTTGCTGCCAGAGCTGTATATTTCGCTGTTGTTAATTATTTTACTGTCGTTACTGGTATGATTGGGAATCAATATTGTAATCTTTGAGACATTCGTTCTGCTGGGATTTTATGCAGTGTAGATTGGTAGATTGTTACCGAAGTTTCAGGACAAAGTATCGATCCCATTTCAAGGGTCAAGCTGTCCAAGAAGAATTATGCAATTAGGAATTTACTGTCAGAACTGCACCTTTTGTTGTCACCAGTTCATACTTTGCTATCAGAATTGTACACTTTGAAGTTGGTACTGCACTCACTGCTGACAGTACTCTAAGCTATCTTCCTCGTACAGGACCCTTTGCTAACGAAACTACAAGATTGTCTCTCAGAATTTTATACGTCTCTGTCGGCACCGCACGCTCTCCTTTATGTATGTATGTATGTATGTATGTATGTATGTATGTATGTATGTATGTATGTATGTATGTATGTATGTATGTATGTATGTATGTATGTATGTATGTATG
>Ga0123357_10010820_pt1 | contig 11643 bp, 5 predicted proteins | sample TergutEmb28metaG_FD_89873 | JGI IMG/M metagenome (GOLD analysis project Ga0123357, IMG submission 89873) | Embiratermes neotenicus P4 segment gut microbial communities from Petit-Saut dam, French Guiana - Emb289 P4 | ecosystem: Host-associated > Arthropoda: Insects > Digestive system > Gut ...
TCCGGTGTGGCCTCAATATCCGGATATACCTACAGATACGCCTCCTGTTCCGGCGGGATTTAACTGGGATTTATGGTTAGGTCCGGCTGAAATGCGAAGCTATCATCCGCATTATACGCATTGCGTGTTCCGCGGTTGGTATGAGTTTGGAGCTGGCTCCATTGCCGATATGGGATATTACAGTTTATGGTCGGTATTCAATGCCTTGAAATTAGGCTCTGCAACCGCTGTTTCCACCCGTTTTTCAAGAGTTATCGGACTGCATAATCAAGTGCCGGCGGCTGTTGTCAATTCATGGTCGTATCCGCTGGCTTCCGCCTATAAATTTGAGATTCCCTACAAAGATAAGCCGGGCAAAATAACGCTGTTCTGGCATGACGGCGGAATGAAACCCCAGGTTCCGGAAGGCTACAAAGATGATGACCTGCCGATTGAAGGCATGATGTTTCTTGGGACAAAAGGCGCCGTTGTTTCCGGATTTCTCAGGGAGTCGCCCGAACTTGTGGGCGTAGCCAATAAGCAGCAATATGATTCGGTAGTTGGATATCAGATGGCTGAACATCCGCGTTCGGCGCTTGCCGACGGTACGGAAAGATGGCTGCAAGCCTGGATCGACGGATGTAAAACCGGAGTAAAAGGACCCGGCTCGTTTGAATTTGCTCGTGAAGTAACCGAAACATTCAATTTAGGTTCAGTGTCCTTGCAATCAAACGGAGCAAAGTTGATTTATGATCCGCAAACACGAAAAATAACAAATAATCCGGATGCAGACAAGCTCTTAAGCCGCGACACACGAAAAGGTTGGGAATTTGTATAACAATAATCAAGAATCAATTCGCTTTTATCTCCACCGAAGCTTCGGGCAATCCATCGGCAACCGCCTTCAGAACAATTATTCCGTCTTTTCCGACCGGTCGGACAATCGCCAGCGCTTTGCCGTGAAATGTTTTTGGCGTCAACGAACGGAAACTTTCCATGTCGATAGGCGATGCATTGCCTGAGGCTGCAATTTCGCCCGGGCCGGACACCGATAATTTTATCTGACAATCGGCATCAGGTACAGTTAATCCGTCTTTATCCACGAGTTCTATGCGAACGTATGATAAATCGTTTCTTGAATTTTCTATTTGCGTCCGATCAGGCGTCAACTTGATTGTTGCCGGCGCTCCGGCAGTGCGGAGAATAACGCTTTCTTTTTCTACGCCATTTTCCACTCCTACCGCTTTCAATTCACCCGGTTGATAATTGACTTGGAATGAAGCTGTATATTTCGTTTTATCATTGTCTTTTATTGAAATTGTTTTTTCTCCCAATAACTTGTTATTCAAATACAACCTGACAGCCGGATAGCGGGTAAATACTTTCACATCCAATGGTTTATTTTCATTTCCGCTCCAATTCCATTCAGGATATTCCTCAGGCCACCCCCAAAAACTGATATTTTCGTAACAGCCTTCAACAATTGGTTTATGTACTGCCATCGCTATTTTGCTTTCGTTCCACGCCACATCGCGCAGCAAGGCTTGAGGCTTTTTATTCCCGCAAATATCAATATCTCCGCACCAAGCATTAAACCAAGACCAGTCGAGAAAAAGCGGAGGTTCTTTATCTCCTTTTTTCACTACCGCTGCATGTCCAATCCCCGATTCGCCGAGATAATCAAGCGCTGTCCAAACAAAATCCCCGATCACATTCGGATATTTTTCAACCAAATCCCAATTAATCGCCCGTTCCATTGGAACAGATTCACTGCCCCAAATAATACGGTCAGGAAATGATTTCATATCATTTTCATATTCACTCCACATATAATTGTATCCACAGACATCCAAATTTGAAAACGCCCGTTCCGAATCTTCTCTCCATTTCAAATCCCGATTATCCCAAAAATTACATATCGCCGCTGTAACCGGACGGGTTGTATCGTATGTCTGCACAATGGATTTCAACTCTTTTGCAATTGCTACTCCCGACAAATCGGCTCTTTCCGGAATTTCATTGCCGATGCTCCACATAATAATGGAAGGATGATTCCGGTCGCGTTTCACCATGGAAGTCAAGTCTTTTTCGTGCCATTCATCGAAGAACCGGTGATAATCGTCCGGATTTTTCTGCTTCTGCCATTGGTCGAAAGCCTCGTCGATCACTAATAATCCCAGCCGGTCGCAGGCTTCGAGAAACTTCGGCGCAGGCGGATTGTGGGCGCATCTCACGGCATTGAATCCATTGGATTTCAGCAATTCCGCTTTCCGTTCTTCCGCCCGGTCGATGGCGACGACGCCTAACAATCCATTGTCTTGATGAATACATCCGCCTTTCAACTTCAAAGGGTTGCCATTCAGCAAAAATCCTTTTCCAGGTTCAAACGAAATACTGCGAACGCCAAATGTTTCGGTTAATTCATCCCGCAGTTCGTTTCCGGTTTTAATGGAAACGACAGCCGTATACAATACCGGAGAATCGACCGACCACAAGGCAGGTTTTATAATTTCTATCTCTTCATTGACCGTTGACTTTGCTCCAGCTTGCAATGCATCCGAATGTACGGTTTTTTCTCCGGCGACTGTTCCGGCGCTGTCTTTCAGTTGAATGGTTATGTCAAACGCCTGCGATGCTTCCGTTTCATTGATTACATCCGACGAAACATTAACCGTTGCTTTATCTTCAGAAACAGAAGGAGTTGTAATAGTAATTCCCCAATTTTCAAAATGCAGGCGGTCGGTAGTGACCATCCACACATGACGGTAAATGCCTGCTCCGGCATACCACCGGCTGTTTTTTCCGAGACTGCTGACTTTGATGGCTAAGGTATTTTCTTTTCCCGCAGGATTGCAATAGGGAGTGATATCGCAGAAAAAAGAAGTGTATCCGTAAGGGTGGTAGTCGACTTTCTTGCCATTCACCCAGACTTCCGTTTCCATATAGGCTCCTTCAAAGTAGAGTTGAATTATTTTTTTATCCTGCGCTGGTTGCAGTGTAAAACTTTTCTGGTACCAACCGATTCCTCCAACTTTTTGCGCGGTAGCAATGTTGCCGTTTTCTTTCGAAAAAGGAAGTTCGATACTCCAATCGTGAGGCAAATCCAACGATTTCCATTGGCTGTCGTCGAATTTTACATCGGTAGTTTCATTCAGATCTCCCAGATGAAATTTCCATCCGGCATCGAAAGACTGGAAACGAGTAAGTTTATCCGCTTGTTTTCCGCACGAAACGGCGAATAATACAGCCGCGAAACAATATACATACAATTGTGTTCTCATAGATTAATAATTATATATTTCGCACAAAACTACATAAAATTTTCTTTTGGGCAAAAAATAATCCGTAGAAAGTTAAGAAAAAATTTGAGCGCTATGTTTTGTCAAATCTTCCATTTAGAAAACATAATTTTTTGTCTACAACTATGAGGCGATATATATCGTCCCATTTTTTAATATCTCAACTCTTTTCATTATTTTTGTCGGGCAGCATGAAAATTTATAATTGAATGTATGACAACAATTTAGCACTTCATAAAAGAAGGCTTGATATCATTTTACGATGAATGCAGCGAGCCGCACATTTTGGTTGAATGTAAAAAACAGGAAATTAGCGAGGCTGAATTTCAGCAGGCGGTTGAACAGGCGTATAGTTATGCTTTCGCCTGCCTAATGGTGTGAAATATATTTGGGTAACTTTCGGTATTAAAAATGGGTATTTCGAGGTTGATATTGAAAACATATAATCTTTCAACAAAAGTAACTATATTATTGGAATCCACAAAAATGAGTTGTGCAAATGTTGTGCAAATTTAAAAATTAAAAACGCTAACAATCTTACTTATTGATTATTAGCGTTTTAATCTGTACCCAGAGCCGAAATTGTACAATGCAAAACTCTGCAATTTTATGAAATCTATTTAATAGTATAATATATTAATATATAATAATATAAATCGCTTTACAAACTTTTGAATTTCATACTATTTTGAATCATTTTAGAAAATGCGGACAAAATATTTTTGTGGAATAAATTAAAAGACATACCTCTGTGAAAGCAAAAATAAAAGGTCATGTCAAAATTTAGTTATAATATCTCGTCAATAAGCGACCAAAAAGGGGAATCGCAGATAATGATTCGTGTGTATGTATCGCGCGAACAGCGTTTTCGGGTTAAGTCGGGTATTTATGTGGATAATAAAAGGTGGGGAAAGAAAAACGAGATTAATATTCCGTTAGTTGATTCGCAGAAACGGGAAGAACTTCTTGAAAAGCGTGCAAAATTAAAAGCGCTAACAGATTTTTTGGAAGATGCCATTCTAAATATGACTAATCGGGATTTGGTAACAAAAGAATGGATTGAAAAGCGTGTCGATTTGTTTCATAAGCCGGTACGAAAAAAGAAGGAAAAGGAAACTGCGCCACCCGAAACATTTTTTACTTTTTTCGACGAATATTTGAATGTACACAAACTGTCGGAAGTCCGCCGGAAGAATTTTCGGGTATTGTATAGCACACTTCAACGGTATGAAATATACAAACGAATTACCGGAAGTCGTAAATTTGAATTGACATTTGATTATCTCACTCCCGATACGCTTTCCGATGTAGAAGATTTTATTTCAAACGAGCCGGTCATGTTCAAAAAATATCCTGAAATCTATGAAACAATTCCTTATGCCTCACGACAAAAGATGAAAACGCCTAAACGGAAACCAAAAGTGGGAATAGAACCGGGAAAACGAACAACCGGCGAGCCAAGCGAACGCGGACTGAATACGGTTTGCGATCTGATGACGAAATTCCGTACAATGGTCATTTGGGCTTTTGACAATGGCTATGCAAAAACTAATCCGTTTAGACGTTATTCGATTGGCGAATGTGTTTACGGAACGCCATTCTATATTACCAATGATGAACGTAACAGATTATACGAAGCAGATTTATCTCATAACAAGCAATTAGAAACGCAACGTGATATTTTTGTTTTTCAATGCTTAATCGGCTGTCGAGTGAGTGATTTATACAAAATGACTTACAGAAATATTATTGATGGAGCAATCGAATATATTCCACGTAAAACAAAAGAAGACAGGGCGATTACGGTTCGTGTACCATTAAGTAAAACGGCAAAAGAAATTATTGACCGCTATTGCGATTATGAACGAAAATTATTGTTTCCGTTAATTGTGGAACAGAAATATAATCAATATATTAAAGATGCCATGCAGGAGGCGGGTATTACTCGCATGGTTACCATTATCGACCAGAAAACACGGCTTGAGGTTCAGAAGCCAATTTGGGAAGTAGCGTCTTCACACATGGTGCGAAGAACGTTTAACGACCTTTATCATTTCGGTTGGAATATATGGAATCATTTTAAAAACTATCGCCAAGACCAAACGCAGGAATGTGTTGTTGCTTGGCTCAAAGCGGTTTTCGCTAATCTAAGTGAGGTTGAACTTTCTACCATCAAAGGGAAATTGACAATCTTTGATGCGAAGTGCAAAATTTCAATTCAAAAGAATATCTCTGACTGTCTTCGATTTTTAAAAGAATGATATGCCCGAATTAGATAAAAATAATTTGTATCTTTGCAGTTTGAAATTGCAAAACACTACGAAATATGTAGTGTTTTGCATATTAAAACATAAATAATGGAATCGTACGATTGGGATAATTATTTTAATGAATTGGTAAACAGCTACAAATACACGTTTACTTTGTCTGAACTACAAGAGCATTTCCATTTGTCGGATAAATCTCTTCTACAAGGTCTATATCGCTATAAAAAGAATAAAAAAATCGTTCAAATTCGCAAAGAATTTTATGGTATATTAGTTCCTCGTATTGCTATGAATGGACAACTTTCGTATTTTGAATTCTTAGATGACCTAATGAAATCTTTGAACAAAAATTATTACGTAGCATTACTCAATGCTGCCGCTTTGTATGGAGCAGCTCACCAGCAACCGCAAGTTGTGTACATTTTTAGCACACCGCCAATACCTCGAAATATCAAATCTTCAAACTTGTTTTTCCTTTCCAAATCGAATTGGAATCAGGAGTTTATTGTTCAGAGAAGAACACAAACAGGATTCATTAGTGTGTCTTCACCCGAATTGACAGCATTAGATTTATGTACATATATTTGGAAATTTGGAGTTAATCGAGTTACAACTATATTAATGGAATTATATGAAGAAATGAAACCGTCTATATTAAAAAAAGTTGCAAAAGAATATGACAATATTTCATCTCTTCAACGACTCGGTTATATTTTAGAAAATTTTACTGAAAACGAAAAATTAACCAACGCAATTCACTCTGTTTTTCAGACGAAAAAAACTTATTATGTACCCCTTTCCCCAAGAAAAGAAAAAAGAGGAGAATACAATCATAAATGGAAAATAATTATAAATATGCAAATTGAACCGGATGAATTATGATACACCAAAAATTTACTAGAGAATGGGAAAAAGATTTTCCTTGGAAAGATATCGCCCAAGTAGAACAAGATTTAGTAATTTCTCGTGCCATTGTAGAGATATTTTCCGATGATTTGTTGCGTAAATCGTTATCTTTTAGGGGTGGAACTGCACTGCATAAGTTGTATATCACTCCCCAAGCACGTTATTCCGAAGATATTGACCTTATTCAAATAAACTCCGAACCAATAAATCCGGTTCTAAAGAGGATTAGAGAAAAATTGGATTTTCTTGGAACAAAACGTGTTGTGAAACAGCATATTCACAACAATACAATGATTTATCGTTTTGATACAGAGATACAGCCCATTGTTAATATGCGGCTAAAAATAGAAATCAATACTCGTGAACATTTGAACGTTTTAGGAGTACAAGAGATTCCGTATAAAGTAGAAAATGGTTGGTTTTCAGGAGAATGCAATGTTACTGGATTTGCGATTGAAGAACTTCTTGGCTCCAAGTTAAAAGCGCTTTATGGACGCAAAAAAGGGCGTGATTTGTTCGATTTGTATTGGGCTTTCACGCACTTGGATATCGACATCGATAAACTACTCTTTTGTAACAAAAAATATTACGAGGATGCAGAACAAAAACAACCAGCAAGCCGACAATTTATTCGCAATATGGAAGAAAAGCTCAATGACATTGAATTTACAAATGATATTTTTTCGGTGATAAAATCTGATATTGAATACGATACTGTATCTGCATGGGAGAAAGTAAGAACTGAATTGAGAATTGAATATTAATTGCTTGAAAGAATGATATGTCCGACCCCGAATTGCTAAAACGAATATCTGAATTAGAGGCTCAAAACCTTGCTTTGATTGCCGAAAATGAAAGATTACGGAAAGTATTAGGGTTGCCTTTAGAAAATATTGTTTTACAACTACCGACAATAGAATCGGTTTATCCCAATGAAAAAGAAATAACTATTCCATTTCTAAATAAATATAGCCCTCCCGATGAAAAGATAGAATTGTTCATGTCGTTGTTTCGTGGAAGAACAGACGTTTATGCCAAACGTTGTTACAGCAAGAAATATGAAAGCAGCTATTATATTCCGGCTTGCAAAAATGAATGGGTAAGAGGCGTTTGCGATCGAACCCGCACAAAATGTAAAGATTGCTCTAATCGAGATTTGTTACCATTGACTAAAGAAGTTATTGACAGCCATTTACGAAATAAAGATGAAAACGGAGCAGGAATTACCGGTATCTATCCGCTCTTGCCGGATGAAACTTGCTTATTCCTTGCTATAGATTTTGACGAGGAAAAATGGCAAAACGATGTTTCAGTTTTCCGCTCTGTTTGTAAGGATATGAATATTCCAATTGCAGTCGAACGTTCCCGCTCCGGCAATGGCGCTCATGCGTGGCTGTTTTTTGAAGAACCTGTTTCTGCAATTTCTGCTCGAAAATTAGGAAATGCCATTTTGACCAAAGCAATGTCGGTCAGGCATGAAATTCAATTTTCATCTTACGACCGAATGTTTCCCAATCAAGATTTTATGCCGAAGGGAGGTTTTGGTAATCTGATAGCTCTACCTTTGCAAGGAGGAGCGAGAAAAAATGACAACAGTGAATTTGTTGATGAAAATTTAAAGAGTTATTCCGACCAATGGGCATATTTGGCTTCTATCAAAAAACTTAATGCAGACGAAATAAAAAATTTACTTGCTGAATTATGTGTCGGTAACGGATTAGGTGAACTCGGAAATACGGATGCCGATGAGGAAGAATCAGTAAAACCATGGGAAAATAAAAAAACTGAAGCCAAACTTGAGTATAAGGATTTTCCCGAACAATTGGCTATTGTCGAAGCAAATCGCTTGTATATTCCAAAGAAAGACGTCAGTCAGAGAGCGTTAAATCGAATAAAACGACTTACTGCCTTTTCAAATCCGCAATTTTACAAAAGACAGAAAATGCGGATGTCCACTTATGGAATTACGAGGATTATTTATTCTTTGGACGAAACGGATGAATATATGGGTATTCCACGAGGTTGCAAGCAATCGCTTATCCATTTACTTGAAGAATCTAACGTCAATTATATATTTGATGATAAACGGAATAATGAAAAATCTATCAAGGTTAATTTTAGAGGAACGCTTCGAGAAGAACAACAATTCGCAGCAAACGCCTTACTCGAATATGAAAACGGCGTACTTTCTGTTCCCACCGCTTTTGGAAAAACGGTTATTGGCGCTTCGTTGATTGCTGAACGAAAATGTAATACGCTAATTTTAGTGCATTTACATACTTTATTCGACCAATGGAAGAAATCATTGGAGCAGTTTCTCGAAATTAATGAAGTTTTACCGGAAACGGATAACAAGCGTGGAAGAAAAAAGGCTCGCTCAATCATCGGGCAAATAGGTTCAGGAAAAAACACTTCATCAGGCATTATAGATATTGCACTTGTACAGAGTTTAATCCATGAAAATGAAGTTGATGAAATCGTGAAAAACTATGGCATGGTGATTGTGGACGAATGTCATCATGTCCCGTCTGTCAATTATGAAAAAGTTTTAGGTTCTATGAATACTCGTTATGTTTATGGTTTGACGGCAACGCCAACTCGCCAAGACGGACAGCACCCGATTACATTTATGCAATGCGGAGCAATACGCTATTCCGTTGATGCAAAATCACAGGCAAGCAAACGGAATTTTGAACATTTCATAATTCCCTGTTTTACACAATTCAAAAAGCCTTTTACTCAAAATGAATCCGAATGGCATATTACCAAAATATATACAGCTCTTTCAGAAGATGAATTTCGCAATCAACAAATTGTAACTGACGCTATTAATGCGCTAAATTCCGGAAGAACGCCAATTATTCTTACTCAACGCAAAGAACATGTCATTCGATTATCGGATTTAATTAAAAATCAAACCGATGCTCATGTTATTACGCTTGTCGGAACTGATTCTGCTAAAATAAAATCCCAAACGATGGAGTCTTTGAAAAATATTCCTCGCGAAGAAAAACTGATTATCATTGCCACAGGAAAATACGTGGGAGAAGGTTTTGATTATCCGCGTTTAGATACTTTGTTTCTTGCATCGCCGATTGCTTGGAAAGGAACATTAACTCAATATGCAGGACGGTTACATCGCGAGTATCCCGAAAAGCAGGATGTGATGATTTACGATTATGTGGATATTCATGTTCCGGTTTTGGAACGAATGTATAACAAACGCCTTAACGGATATGCACAGATGGGTTACAAAACCTTATCGTCTTATAGTCAAGCAGATAAAATCAGCATGATTTATGATGTAAACAGCTTTGTTCCGGTAATGAAAAATGATTTTATAGAAGTAAGAAAAGAAGTCTTAATTGTCAGTCCATTTTTGCGAAAGAAACGGATAGAAACTATTCTTGAATGGTTGAAAGAGTCGATTCATACAGGTATTTCAATTACCGTTGTTACTCGTCCGCCGGAATCGTACAAAGAGCCAAAACTAATTCAAGAATGTATAGAACTTTTGAGATTAAACGTTTTTGTTATCACAAAACCAAATATTCATCAAAAATTTATTCTCATTGACAACCGTCTTGTTTGGTACGGACGCATCAATCTTTTGAGTTACGGCAGTTCGGAAGAAAGTATCATGCGATTGGATTCAAGAGAGCTGGCGACGGAATTGGAGGTGATGATCCGATAAATAAAAACCACTTTTCAATCTTTTCTATATCAATTTTAGAGATGACTTAGAGATTACTTCATTTCCATTCTACTCTGCAATATCATACAATCATTTGAAATAAAATGAATTATCCTGTTCTTCTTTTAGAGATGAAAAAGAGATAACCTGCCATCTTTTGCATTTCACCATCTCTGTAAAATCTCTTTATTCTTTTGCATTCGCAATCTTCCATATTGAAAAACATATAATCTTTCAACAAAAGTAGCTATATTATTGGAATCCACAAAAATGAGTTGTGCAAATGTTGTGCAAATTTAAAAATCAAAAACGCTAACAATCTAATTAACTGACTATTAGCGTTTCAATCTGTACCCAGAGCCGGGGTCGAACCGGCATGGAAGTGAATCCACTGGTGTTTGAGACCAGCGCGTCTACCGATTCCGCCATCTGGGCTGGTCGAAAAGACAGCCGCAAAGGTAGAAAAAGTTTCGGAATTGACAAAGAGTTGAGCCTTTTTTATTACTTTTGTCCGGTAAAATCAAAAATCATGCAACAACAAATCATTCGTTGTACTCATATAAAAAAGGACTTAACTCAATTGCTGCAAACGTTGAGCTACGATGGGTTATTTATACTGACAGATTATAATACGCAAAGAGCTTGTTTACCACTTATCCAGTCCTTGCCGGAAATACAGTCGGCAAAAAAATTTTCTATTCCGGCGGGCGAAGAAAGTAAAAGTATCGAATCATTATCCAAAGTATGGAAGTTCTTTTCCGACAATGGCGCTAACCGGAAATCGCTGCTGATTAATCTCGGCGGCGGAATGTTGACCGATTTAGGAGGATTTGCCGCCGCTACTTTCAAACGGGGAATACGGTTTGTAAATATCCCGACAACGCTTTTGGGCGCAGTGGATGCTGCGGTTGGCGGAAAAACGGGTATCAACTTCTCCGGATTAAAAAACGAAATAGGCGCTTTTGCTCCTGCAATCGCGGTGCTGATTGATTCCAATTTTTTTAAAACGCTGGATACAAAACAATTGCTTTCTGGTTATGCCGAAATGTTGAAACATTCGTTGTTAAAATCGAAAGAGCAAATAAACGGATTATTGCATTTTGATTTTGATACTGTTGATTACGAATTATTAAATAATTTGCTTTTTGAATCGGTATTGATTAAAGAACGAATTGTCGAGGAAGACCCGACCGAACAGGGTATTCGTAAAGCCTTGAATCTCGGACACACCTTCGGTCACACCTTCGAAAGTCTGGCGCTTGAAACGAAACGTCCCATTCAACACGGTTACGCTGTAGCTTACGGATTGGTTTGTGAGTTGTATCTTTCGTTTATCCAATTGGGATTCGATAAAAATGTTTTAATGAAAACTGCCTATTTCATCAAGGAACATTACGGCGTTTTTACTTTCGATTGTAATGATTATCAGCATATTTACGAATTAATGCAGCACGACAAGAAAAACGACGCCGGCGCTATTAATTTCACGCTGTTGAAA
>Ga0123357_10010821_pt1 | contig 11642 bp, 11 predicted proteins | sample TergutEmb28metaG_FD_89873 | JGI IMG/M metagenome (GOLD analysis project Ga0123357, IMG submission 89873) | Embiratermes neotenicus P4 segment gut microbial communities from Petit-Saut dam, French Guiana - Emb289 P4 | ecosystem: Host-associated > Arthropoda: Insects > Digestive system > Gut ...
GGGAAAAAAAAAAAAAAAAATATTTACCATTTGTTTTTTTTAAAAAAAGTGGTTGGAAAAAAAAAATATGGTAAAAAGGAGGGAGAGGGGGGGGGGGGGAGGGGGGGGGGGGGGGGTGCATACAACATTGTGGCCAGGAAACATGAATGGAAGAAACAAATTTGGGAGACCTGGGCATAGATTGGCCTGCAAGCAGATTTTAAGGAAGGAAGTTTGGAGGGTGCCATCTGGTTTAAGATGGCACAAAATACAAACAATTGGTGGACTCAGTTCACGAATGTAAAATAGATGTTGTATACACATACAGTCTCGATGTTCGTGGAACTTTATGTTCAAGATTTCGACCTTTCGTGATAATTTCGTTCCATTATTTCGACCTCTCTTTTTGACTGCTGTCTACAATCGGGATGAGAACACGTGGCTGCCGAGTCGGTGTCCCATCTCCTCCTACTGCGCAGGTCACTCTCAGCTCAGTTAATCTTAGTCTGTCATTAAGTGAGGTATATTTATCATGGAATCACCGAATGTATTTTATGATTCCAAGAAGTGTTTGTAATTTATCGGAGTAAATTTTCTTGCCTTCTTCCTCCTTTTTAGAGTCATTTATATTTCTATCTTTTTAATTTCTTTGATCCAAATACGCATTTTGCAATGAAAATCGATTCCGATGTTCGTGACAGTTTTTTTCGGCCGCAGGTGCTTCCCGAACATTGAGACTCTACTGCGTTTAGTGTGTCATGACCAAAGTTAGGTACAAGTTTCTGACCCCTGCCTTAATTACCCCACTCAGGATGAATATGGTTATTGGCCTGACGTCATTTAGGTCTGTGCCTGACACATAGCAAGTAGCCCACTGTATTGTCGGTCAAGACAGCGTATCTGGTTCTGCTGACGCGATGTGACGCTCTTACGGGACTCGCTTGGAAGAAGCACCGTTAGCTAAACAGTAATTTACCGTACTGTCCACGGAGCTAGAGTTCTCAGGAATATGGCAGGGGTCGGTAAATGTTTGGCAAAGTGGTCGGACTTTGGCGGGAACGTATGTACTGAATTGCATTTGAAAACAGTCCGTACCGCGCGGTAAACACAAACCATCCCGGTTATAAAAACCAGTCTGTTAATGTTGTATAGGGAAATTTGTTGCCTTATTCACAAAGAAATTCGCGAGGATTTGTGAGTTATATTTCCCTCCGTCCGCAGCAGAGCATTGTCTGGGAGTTCCGACTCGAATTCAGCTGGTGTGGGCAACTCTAGATTCGGCAAGACGGAAGAACTTATGCCGCCGGCTGAGGGATGTTCAAAATCCGCCCAGACTTCGGGTAAGGGCGTATGTAACTAAGCAGGCCTTTCAAGGCTTCCAGGTGGACAGAAAGAACTGTGGCCGAGATTGTTCCTTAGTTCTACCTGAGGTTTTCCGTTATTTTCCTCAGTTGTAAGGCGATGCCAGAATATAGGCCTAATCCAAAGACGTGGTTCGGCCCGGATCCCCCACCCCCAGTCACTGAGGGCTCACGAGTGTGGCTTCACCGTATTAAAAAGAACCTTTATTTATCCGACACGGTGGAGCAAGTCTTGGTTGAGGACCCAGGAAGCTATGCAACTGCCTTTCGTTCCCCCCTCACACCACCCCTCAGAAGACACATTGCCACTTGAAGCAGAAGTCCTTGGTTTGATACCGTCAAGGCCCTCTGATACTCCCCACTATGAAACGTCACGCCCACGAATCCTTCCCACTCCGACTTTGGACGATGTAGGGCTTTTCCTAGATGAACTGCGACACTCTTGGGAGTCACGAAGTCTAAACTTTGACTTCCTCGAAACATTCTCAGTTTGAATCGTGCACGGAACCATAAACATAAAATTGAATTGTGAAGTCCACGAAACTGGACACATGCTGTCTACGTACTGAGGCTGCAGACTGCGTGGCTCAGTATGAGGAGCAGCACTGCTGTTGTCCATTTGAAGTCTGGTGTGCTGCATCTGCCGCTCAGTCGCATCGCGAACCTGCAAGCAAGAGAGGGAGCGTTAAATCAGAGCGATACATTCGTTGCTCATTCTACTTTTTTGTATGCGGTTAGTTTAACGACTGTGTCTCTATCTCAGACCAAATAGCTTCGAATGTTGGGATGACTGGCGACTAAGGAATGGGATTGGATGTCAGAAGACGGCCATCGCATGCTTTGAAGTATGATCCCGAAATTCACCCGCAGGGGCTGAGGGAAATTCAGTGAAAATAAGTTTGTGCCTGTCCGGTTTGTCTGTACCTTATCTTTCCTTAAGTGACTGCAGTCACCTTCCGCGCAACTTTCGCTTCTTCATTGATGGAGCACGGAAAACAATTCTTACTAAAGTCTTAACTTCCTGAGCTCGGGAGGGTCCTGACCTGTTCTGTCCTGCCTTGTCCTTTCCTGTCCTGTTCTGTCCTGTATTTTCCTGTCCTGTCCTGTCCTGTCCTGCCCTGCCCTTCCCTGTCCTGACCTGTCCTGCCCTTCCCTGTCCTGTCCTATCCTGCCCTGTCCTCTCTTCCTGTTTTTCGCAGCTGTAAGTGACTGCACTTCCTCAAATTGTCCTACGTAATTGGCAGCATTTTGTTCTCCGGCTTCAAGTCCCAGAAAGTAGTCCAACGAAGTCTCCCCCCACCACTCCCAGAACGAGATACAGGCACTTCAGAACCATTCAAGGTCCTCAGCCAAAACGGGAAACCTCTTAGCTTAGACACGGTTGCAATAGAAGTGTCTGATTTCCGTATCACAATGCCAGCATTGCTCTCAGTGTGTCGACGACACTTGCCGCATTTCTGCGCCTTGAGATAGTTCTTTGGTTGGCTGGTTGGTTAATACCCGAGTCATTCAGAATCCACACAAACCAATTCATTCGTCATGAAGATGGGGGAAGTATGTTCTTCCAAAGCATCTGGACGATTAACCGCTCTGCGTTGCCAAAAAGCAGAGCAAACCGCCATTTCATGTTTGTCAAACGTTTTGCTTGACTGACAGTTGACTTTTCTGTTAGCGACCTGAAGATAGCCTAAAAACATTGGCCGACAAGTGTTGTCAGCTTACTGTGCGGCAGTTGTGTTAACTTAACCTCATTCCACTCATCAAAAGTAACATTCGTGCTATCCGTAATCAACTCACTGTCTGTTCACATTCAGAGTATTTGCCATGCAGGTCACGACCTAGACCCGTTTTTCGCTGGAGTCCGGTTGCTACACTGCCTGACGGTTTTCCGCTGTCTAACCTGGCAAACATCGGGACAGGACATCGAGCAAACCACGGCTGTTCCTTCCCAGTCCTTTAAACTTTCGTCACTGACCAATCACAACGCACTGAGATACGCGTTATGAATTAAATAAGAAATCCCATTAAGTTAGAAATGAAATTGAAAAATATCTGTTACAATTTTGATTAACCCCCTAAAACCCAGCGGTCACTATGTGCACCACCAGTTTAACATTCATCAATTCCACGTTCTGCCCAAACAGTGTATTTATGTGTTTTGTGTGGATCTCAGAACAAACAGCGATTATTTCCCTATACAACATTAACTAACCGGTTTGTATAAACGAGACGAAGAGTGTTTACTGCGCGGTACGGACTGGCTCCTTGTAAAAATAGATTACGTTTCGTCCTTGAAGTGTCACGACAGGTTTCGGAAAAAAGAGCTCCGTAAAATCCAACTGGTGGCGGTAATGACCACTCAGTTTATTCGCCGCTTTTCTGGAATTGTACAATATTGAAATATTATGGCTGTGTTCACAACAGACCGAAATTATACTATCTGTACCCAGACTGCACGCTTTGATTGAGATCATGTTGAATATCACCCTATAGTTAATCTGTGGGTCTCCTAAATTGCCTGAACCATTCAGCCGTTGACACTGCACCCGCTACATTCGTCTTTCTCCTATGTTTTGCCGCCATAATGTCATTATATATATATATATATATATATATATATATATATTTGTAGAAAGTGGGCCGGGTAGCCCAGTCGGTATAGCGACTAAGCTACGGGCTGGACGGTCCGAGATCGAATCCCGGTGGGGACGAGATTTTCCGCCCGCCCAGACCGGCCCTGGGGCCAACCCAGCCTCCTGTACAACGGGTACTGGGCCTTTCCCGGGGGTAAAGTGCGGCCAGGGCGTGCTGCTGACCACTCACCCCATTCCAGTGCCGCGGTCATGGAAGAGAAGAGCTATACCTCTACCGATCCTCTGGACCACACCGGACATGTAACGGGACCACTTTACTTTATATATTTGTAGAACATTACTAGTTTGAAGCTCCGCTTTATGCAATTATTTCCATTATCTCCATTCTCCTCTCATTTCTTCTGCCTTAGGTCTAGATATTTCCCTCAACGCCCTGTTCTCAAACGTCCTGTCTCCATTCTCCCCAATTAACCCTTTCAATTAGTCCCGAACACATAAACCGTCTGCTGTTTAGCGTCATAACGCTGCGCATTGGGCATCCGCAACATTTTCTTAAAATCCTTCACATGACTCTCACAATAAACAGCCACTATTTCCCTGTTGGTCTATAAGTGACGCGAACTGGGAGATTTTAAGTTCTTACAGCTGTGTTAATGAAGATTTAAGTGACGCCATTTTAGTGTCTCCTATGAGGTTAGAACTGGATCTTCGATAATATTTATATTATTCTGAGGCTTCAGAGTCTTAACTTGTCCAAATTCTACACATTGTTTCATATTTCCCGACCAAGATAACCTCAAACTGAGCTGGAGAGTTATCCTCTGCTGTTAAACACGAGAGATGCGATGAGTGTGCTGTGAGTTTGTTTAGGATTCCGCAACACGCACGGTGATCGTAACTGTGCCGGCCTGACAGGTCGCTGTACTAGTCCCGTTACCTCACAAGGCAGCATGTACAGCTGCGAACTGTAGGAGTGTGAAGCGAGAATTAATTGCGTGTTAGGTCACTGGGCTAACGTGTGTGAGCAGAGTATGCTTGTGTGTGTGTGTGTGTGTGTGTGTGTGTGTGGGTGGGTGGGTGATATGCAGGAATGTGAAACGACTTCTGTGTCCAAGTTTGCGTCGATGTCCGACATAGAGCAGTGCTTTGTTTGAAGGCTACAAGGCTTCTCGCTCTTGTCCTTTTGTAAGGGTAATATTGGGATAAAGGTGGGTAGGGATCGTTGGTGGAATAATACTGACAGGGGGAAGACCTAAGTACTGGGACGAAAACCTGTCCCACTGCACTTCCTTCACCACAAATCTCACATGGAATGGACTGGAATCGAAGACGGACCAGACCATGTGACAGTGTGGCGGCTAACCAACCGAGCTATTGAACGACTCAACAGGCAGTACGTTAAGAAATGTGACATTCCTGTTCCCTGTCGCGGACCTAACAGAGAACACACAAAAGTACAAACAAATCTACTTTTTCTGCTGCCGATAGATAAGGTAGTCATGGTTGTTATAGCGAAGTACAGTGTTCAGGTGTTGTAAAAGTACACAGTAGAAATTACGTAAATATTACAGCGCATATAGTTATTGCGTATATAAAAAAAACAATTGTGCACAGCAAAATATGTGAGCCATGTTTTCGACTTTGGTCACGAAAACATGACGCATTGGAGATCGTGCGTATACAACATGCAGAGTACTGTGTCGGTAACATTGTACGCTTGACAGCAGTTTGAATTACTAAATTGCCGCCTATCGAATGTTCTTTTCGATTTGATTATCGATAAACTCTGGAATGCCGGGATATCGGCGCACAGCTGACATCACGCCATTAAGTGCAGCCAACGGCAGATCGTAATAGGCTACAGAAAGTTGTATTAAGAATTACAGTATGTAGAACCGTGTGAAGATTGTCATTACTGGAGGATTTCATACCAAATGTAAGATTACGAAGTGCATAAATTGAGTACTTGTTGTCTGGGAAGAGTGAATTATATCTGGAATGTCAACATGCGTGAGGAGCAAACAGTGCAGCCATCAGTACAAGAATGGTAAGTGAATTTGCAGTGGACATGTATGTAACAACTACAGTATTTGTCGTCGTGTGTTGTTGCCCAGATGTCACAAACAGCAGATAAATCTTGAAGAGCCAAATGCTTACATTACATAACAAGTTGCACACAACACAACCATTTACCCCCTGTCGAGCATGTTTCAACATTGCGTAAGGTTATCTGCGTGAACACTTACTGTAAATATATTACAGTATTTACTAAAGTTTACATAAGTAACTGCACGTTGGAAAGCAACGCCAGCAGCACACAATGTACTGTGGAGAACAACCGCGAGTTTCATTACTGTTAAATGTTTCGACCAGGCTATGCCGCCATCACACAAAGCATGTAAAATACAGAGTAGACATTACTGCAGTATTTACAAAATTTGGTTACGCGCACGGTCAGTTACGATGCTTCAGTCTGCATCATTGTCTTCACAGTAGCTAGCTACCCCTTATACGCATGAGTACAAAATCATGTATACGTATGTGCTGATTATGCTAAAGCAATGTATGTTCCCCATTCATATATTTTATATGCTACATCAGGGGCGCACAAATTTTGTGTTGTGATGCCTAATAGTTTTGGGTCCTCAGAGTGGACCTTGCTGCATGACACTCATCTGGCGCTTAAAATTTGGAGATGACTTCTAGATAGTTGGAAGATGTGCATACCTCTGCTCTAGAGTTTATGTCTCTGTTGTAAGTTATTTATGATGTGTTGAACCAGTTTGATAAGGTTGTACCCTATGCAGCTTTTAACAGTTTTGCTAAGGCATGAAGACAAGAATGCAACTGTGCTGCACCTGTAAGGAAGCTGTTTGAGTATGGATGGTATAGTGTCCTGTGGCAGTTAATTGTCTGACAGAAATGCTTTCGTCCCTTTTTCAAGGAGTGGCAGGTCACGTGTCATTTAGATCACGTATGCAGTGAAACACCTCATTTGTGTTAGCTTGCAAGAAACACTGTCTAATTGTAACAGGAGTGTCAGAATCCTGCCTTAGAATCAGTGCTGTTATTGTAGGTTCCTTTCGAGTCCACACCAACAGAAGTTATGAAATGTATGCATAACGTCTCCCCAAACCCACAAATTAACACTTTGAAGTATGTAACAGTCTGAAAGTACCCTTTACCCCATGATCCCCGATGCCTCAAACAGTTTTGTTTGAAGTTTCCCAGGCTTCGTCCGTTTGTCCTTCTGGTAAGAGCAACATGTGGGTGAAGAAGAGTGTGGAGCATTGGTGGAATGATACAGACAGGGGAAAACCGAAGCATTCGGTGCAAAACCTACCCCATTGCCACTTTGTTACCACAAACTTCACACAGACTGGTCTGGGTTCCATCTTCTATGCATGCATTTGTGATAAGTCATAAATACTTTAATAACAAGACATAAAATTTGAAGAAATAAATATGTGGGTGCGTTAAATGATGTAGTGGTGACGAAGGAAGAGGAGAGTGGCGGTTGGGTAGAAATGCGTGAGCTGAGAGGCACAGAGGGGTGTTGGGACGAGAGCGAGAGAGAGAGCACCCGAAGTGTTGGGAGGGAAGATGGAAGGACTGTTATGCCAGATAAAACAGACAAATGCTTTATTGTCCAACTAATGCACTTAGTTATGTAAAAACGTTAAATTTCTAAAAACCAATTAAACTTCTCCAACATATTTCGGTTTACGCAGGAACCATCATCAGGGAGCTACAATCAGTGCTTAGCTAAAATTACAAGTCTTGTTCAGCTGTTCAATTTAACGTTTTTACATAATTGAGTGCATTAGTTGGACAATAAAGCATTTGATATCATTGATGCACGGTGTAACCATGAAGAAAACATTCAAAATTTTTCCCCTTACGCTCCACAAAATCATACAGGGCAGTAAATGTATGTATAGCTCAACTCGTTCTTAACCTGGGCGCAAGATGGGGGAGTGTTTACTGTAAAAAGACGTAGTGAAAGTTGAGAGACTGGAGAATGGGTTTGAAAGATAAAAATTATTTGCATCTTTATATGTGTTTTTCTTGCCGAATGCTATTCATTACAGGATGGCTGTTGGTCTTAAGGGATTTTAAAAATGCGCGTTTAAAAGACGGGGTACAAAATGTAGTCTCTTTCCACCGAGAGTCCAGAAATTGAGGTAATGTTAGATAGCTGATATTGGAACTTAGTGACGTGCCCCTAAGACACTTCAGCTTCCAGAACACGTTTAGGAAATACCGACTGCCTAATTGGCATTACAATTATTGTAATTGTCGAGCCATTTTCTGTTACGCTTTACCATGTCCCGCCTACTTGCAGAGACCTGCAATTTTGATGTAAATGACTATCGGGCAGTGTCGGCGATAGCAGGGCGTGAGCAACTACATTAGCAAGCCACTGCACGCACGCACGTACGTCAGTGTAGCAGTGGTATGCGCTGTGTTTACAGATTCACTTCGCACCACACATAACACGTTACCTCACCATTACAGATTCCAGTCACCTAATTTTGCGCAGTGAGAGACACTGTGCCTGTTCCTGTGAACAGCCCGCCGGTAAAGCAGAGTTTTTAATGAAAAAATGCGCTGTAATTCTGAGTCTTGAACGTTCAGCTGTGCACAGGCGTAGACTGAGCCAGGGATGGTGGAAATTGTGACATGCGGCTGTCAGCAGTTGGTGTCAAGATTACGGTATTCTGGGATATGACGCCGTGTACGTTGCTAAAGAGCTGCCGACGATCGGAGGCACCTGCTGCCCCATATTATCATTCTTTATATGTAAAAGCACACGGCGCCACATTCCTGAACGCATTGATCGTGAACATTTCCAATCCACAATTTTTTTTAGCATACGGGCCCGACTGTCTTCCGGTTTGCTACCCAAGAGTGTCAAGACTATATACAGCACACAGAACTGTAATTTTGCTTGTTGTTTTGTATGGGTGTGAAACTTGGTCTGGAGTTGTCCGAGAGCAGAATGCTGAGGATGACACTTCAGTGTGAGGGGGAGGAGGAGGCAGTGTCTAACAGCAGACTGAGGGAGGGAGACTGTGTAGTGAGCACCTTGATGATCGGTACTGTACTGCTAGGGAGGCTGTGTAGTGAGCAGCTTAATGATCGGTAATGTCCACAGAACTTTATCCGAATGATCAGATCAAGGAGAATGATGTAGGCGGGGCATGCAGCACGTGTAGGAGCGTAAAGAATTACTTATAGGTTTTGGTGGGGAAACCGAAGGAGAGACGCCACTTGGCAAACCTAGGAATAGATGGTAGGACAAAATTATAACGGATCTTAAATACATGGGGTGGGAGGTGTCGACTGGATTGATCTGGCTAAGGATAGAAACATGTGGCGGGATGTTGTGAAAACAGTAACGTATCTTCGGGTTGAACAAAGTGCAGGGAATTTCTTGACTAACTGAGCAACTTTCAGCTTCTCAAGAGGGACTTCCCGCCCTGCAGTCAGTCGGTTAATTCCTTCGTGCCCGTCTGCAGAGCTGCCAACTTGCTGCTATGAACTGCACAGGCAGATTAGCGGGGGAGTTGGCTGCACTGGCGGACGGGGACCCATTATTTGGTCGGCAGAAGGAACATGACGCCTGGATCTACTTTACGCTCCACGGCGTAGATTGAAGCTTGGACGTTTCGGCACGTGCAGATGCTATAATGACGTGTTTTCCACGAAACACACCGCCTTAGCTGTGGTTAATATACTTACCTTATTATTTGTGTTTGGTGTGACACAGCAAACAGTGATAATTTCTCTAAACAGCACAACCGGGTGCTAACGGAGCCTACCGGTGCTTACTGTGGGCTAGGATATGCACTGAATTTTTGTTACTTGAAGTTTGTTTGAAAGACCGCGTCGTGGCCCCGGCTGTCAGTCGTCGGCATCTCTACGTAGAAGGACGGGTTTGATCCCTGACCAGTCCATGTGGTCTTTGTGGTGGACAAAGTGGCACTGGGATAAGCATTTCTTCTATTGCTGAGTTTTCACGCTGTCACTTTTATTCCAGCTGCCCTCCATATTCGTCAGTATCTTTAAAGCAGCTCTTAGCAGCCGGACGAAGTTGGGAACCTTGACGCCCTTTCGGATGTCGAGGAACGCAGTTCGTCACGTTCTCCATTTTATGTATTTCAAAGGCCCGCACAGCTGTGCACGTTCTGAAGCCATGAAACAGTTCGGTTTGTGAGGCTGTGTGGTCTGTGAGCTGCACAAGCCGCGGGACTACTGTCGTTCAGTTCACCATGACAACGTTAAAACTTACAAACTGACAGACGAGTGTGTTTGTTTAGAGCTGTCCATATTCCGTTCAACATACAGGCTATACAGTACTCAGGCCAACAGTTGCACGTTAACAACATTCAACCAAAATTTGCCAATTTACATCGTGCCTCCTACATGCTGCGGCCTTTGCATGACCATCCTCAGGGCGGTCTCCAACAAAGGAGTACAGTAATGGCAGATTATTTATTCCTTTTTTAAAGACCCCACCACCCCGCCCCCGAGGATGGACATTTAGAGGCCAAGTTATGTAGGGGGTACATTGTGAAGTGACAAATGATTGTTGAATATTGTGTATTGTGCAGCTGTTGGATTGAATGCTGTATAATGTTTGTTGTTTGTTTACTTGCTTGCTTGCCTGTGTGCTTTTTTACGACTTACTAGTTCCGCCTCTATACCGTTGAGTGTTGTGATTACTAGCAAATAATGAATTGGAAGGGACATGGAAGGCAGCGGGCTTGGCCTACTTTGAAGTGATATGCCAGCAGTGGTCAAGATGGTCCTGAATCCCCGGGCTCCGAGCAGAGGTTGCAACACGCGACCTGCTGAACATGAAGCAGCATTTGGACGTCTGGTGAACCAATGTGCTGTACATATTGCACCTTCAGGCCTGCTGACAGTGCACACTGATGACCTTGCAGACTGCGACCTGTAGGCTGTATCGTTAGCTGTATTGTCCACACAAGGTAGGGCTGGCTGTTCTTTACATCCAGTCACAGTTGCATCTTGTAACTCCCACAACCAGTACATCCAGTCACAGTTGCATCTTGTAACTCCCACAACCAGTACATCCAGTCACAGTTGCATCTGTTAACTCCAACATTCCGTACATCCAGTCACAGTTGCATCTATTAACTCCCACATTCAGTACATCCAGTCACAGCTGCATCTATTAACTCCCACCATTCATTACATCCAGTCAGAGTTGCATCTTGTAACTCCCACATTCAGTACATCCAGTCACAGTTGCATCTATTAACTCCCACGTTCAGTACATCCAGTCACCGTTGCATCTGTTAACTCCCACATTCCGTACATCCAGTCACAGTTGCATCTATTAACGCCCACATTCAGTACATCCAGTCAAAGTTGCATCTTGTAACTCCCACATTCAATACATCCAGTCACAGTTGCATATATTAACTCCCACATTCAGTACATACAGTCACCGTTGCATCTGTTAACTCCCACATTCCGTACATCCAGTCACAGTTGCATCTGTTAACTCCCAAATTCAGTACATCCAGTCACCGTTGCATCTTTTAACTCCCACTTTCAGTACATCCAGTCAGAGTTGCATCTATTAACTCCCACATTCAGTACATACAGTCACCGTTGCATCTGTTAACTCCCACATTCCGTACACCCAATCACAGTTGCATCTATTAACTCCCAC
>Ga0123357_10010822_pt1 | contig 11642 bp, 7 predicted proteins | sample TergutEmb28metaG_FD_89873 | JGI IMG/M metagenome (GOLD analysis project Ga0123357, IMG submission 89873) | Embiratermes neotenicus P4 segment gut microbial communities from Petit-Saut dam, French Guiana - Emb289 P4 | ecosystem: Host-associated > Arthropoda: Insects > Digestive system > Gut ...
AAAATTTTGTGCATCAAGTTGGTTAATTACTGAGATAAATATACTGAGATGCACGGTCAGCAAAACACCAAAACATTGGCATTAGTAGTATTTGAAATGTATCCTTTTATGTTTTGCACAACCCACAGTTAAGTTTTCTTCCTTTCTCAGCAACAGATGCACATTTTATTATGACCTATATCTTGGAAACTGTGAGACACCAGTAACTGTTACATTTCAGTTGTCAGCTGTGTCTTCAGTCTCAGCATGCATCTCACAAGCAACATGTTCTTTCTCACTTATGAAGACCATTCATGATGTGGTGTCAGACATGTATGTGGGTCTTCATGTGAAGTTGCTGTTAACCTTTGTCCAACTTGAACCAGAACTGGAACACATAAACAGCTTTTAGTAAAAAATGGCAAATATGAAATTTGACAAAAAAAAAATGTCTGTTATGAGTCGCACAGTACCATGCAGACAGTTTGGTGAGGTTACTAGTCGTTTTACACAGCTTCTTTGTGAACATACATAGAGTCAAATTCTGGGTATTTGTAGCAGTTATGTTTAACTTTTAAGTGCCATAACTTGTGTATTTTGTGTGTTTTTGTATTGTTGTGTATGTGTGTTCACTTGCAAAAAATACCGCATACTGTTACAGACATTGTTTCGACAGATGTTTGATAGCATATAGGATTTTTCAGGGTATGAAAATACCAGTATGTTGTTTTATGATGTTATTAAGATCCTTATACGTTCCAATTTCTCTCATCCCTCATTCTGTTTTAGACATTAATTCTGCATGAACACTCAGTCTTGTAGTCCACACAGTGCTGGTATTTTTATCCCTCTGTCATGAATGATTATAATGTTGCAGCTGTGTAAACTTATGTGAGAGTAACACTTGTTCTGTTCAGTGCATAGTCCTGTAGCCCTGTGTAAAGATACCAAACTCTTGTGATGAAACGCTGTTAGGAAAATGGATGGAACCTTAAAATGTCCCTGAAAAATATGTTCCCCAATGATGAAACTTGTTGTATGAAATGTGGGTGGTGACATTCCCTTGTTACTACCAGCAGTGTGAAATAAACATTGCCTAATTCCTTGTTACTATACAGTTTATAGTGCCCATGGAAAATGCTTTTAACTTTTCTTTTTCATCATTTTTTCAGGAATTCTGAAGAGTACCAAAGACTCAGAGTCCCATGCCAGAGTACCAGCTCAGGGTGAAGTAGCTGCTTCATTAGATGTGGAGACTGAATCAGAAAATGAAGTAAGAGGCATTTTAAAAACTGCCAGTACACCAGTTGTGTATCGAGCTGGCACACCTGAATTGGAAAGTTTCCATCATTTGAAGAGTGTTCTCAAGAAAGAAACAGCATCCAGTGGCATGTGTGAAAATCAAGCTGTTTCAGACTCTGTTGTTGCAGCTAGTAATGAGCATCTGCGTTCAATCCTTAAGCCTGAGTCATCAGAATGGGATGAGTCTTCCTCTAATAGCTCAGATTCATCGTCTGAAAGCAATACACCATCTCGTACTCACCCAGCTCCTGCCAGGAACACACTTGACCTTGTGAGTATTCTCCACGGAGTTGAAGCTAATGCACGGAAACAGCGTCAGGCCTTAATGTCATCTCCAAATAACAAACCTTTACGTGCCAGCAGTACGGATGAAAAGGTTATGAATCTTAGAAACTCAAGGAATGAAAAGGAGAATCATCAGGGAGTTAAGGAAACTGCTCATTTTGAAAAGACAAATGTGGATGATAATTACAGTCCTTCAAAAAAGGACACTAAATTAGGCTTTGAAAATCATCATATTAAGAAGCAAACAGAGCTTTTTATGGATAACAAGTCGCTTATCAGCCAGAGAAAGTTGGAGTCCAAATTACTGGCTGAAGAATTAAGTAGAAAAGGTTTTGATGCACAGCATGTGAAAATGGATAGGAAACATCAAACCTTCAGCACCTCAAAAGTTTTGGAATCACACATTATTGATCATAAGTCTATGGTGAATCAAAGGAAGTTGGAATCTAAGAAAATTGTGGATGAGTTATCTAGTAGCAATAAGAGCGTAATACAGCATTCCGAGCAAACTGCAGAGGAGGAAGAGGCAGCACATTATGAGCGACAGTTACATCGCCAAATAGAGGAACTGCAACGTTTGTCTGCGTCACCCACACCACCGACATCAGATGGTGAAACGTCATCTTCAGGAGGACGTGAGGTTCGACGTATCATTCGAAATGAAGCAGTGGCTAGAAGGAGGCAAGCAGCATTGGCTAAGCAACAAAAACAAGTCCAAAGTATCAGGTAAGTTTGAAGATAACTGAGTATTTTATTCTTGCCCTTTTATCATGTAACATAATATTGAGCACATGCATGTGGCTCGAATTTGAATATGCTTACAGTTCCATTTACCAAACCTGTATTTGCTGTAAACAGCAAAAAATTAAATCGTATGCAGAAAATATTGGGAAAAAATGTATTTGTGTATGTAAAATTGGTATTTCAATGTAGTTAATTCAGTGCACACATTAGACTTGGGGGTCGACAAAATAATTTTGGGCTTGAATGTTTTTGTGTAATAAACAGGAGGTTAATGTGCATGTGTTGAGCAGTTAGCATGAAGAAATTTGTCTGAGTCAAAGAGAAATTGAGTAAGGCATTGGTGAATTATAATCAAGATTTGAATTCATGCTCACTGCAAATAAAAGATTTAAGTCCAGGGTTTTATCCCTCAGGACTGTAGTTTTTGTATGAAATAGAAACTTTGGAAAATATTCAGCTATTAGAAAGCATGAGAAGCAACTGAAAATTATTACTTACTAGGCCTAAATGGAATTTTGTTCATGTTTGCTATATTTTTCACCTGATTTGGATGAAATTTTTTGTACAAGAGATGCACACAGAAAAGTACGGATGGATTTGCAAGTTTTGTTCAGCTTGGCACCCTGAAAGCCATACTTTACTTCAGGGTCTACGTGAATTTCTTATTGTCCGATTTGGGTGAAATTACATTTACATGTGAACCGTGAAACAGTATGATATTTTTAAAGTGGTGAACACTTTATGAAAGTCCGTGTACTTTGTCACGAAGTGGGGCACACGGTGGCACTACAAGTTGGAAGGTCGCGGTTTCGATTCCCGAGGGGTCATTGGGATTGTTCCGTGATTTAAACTTTCTGGCTGCACTGTGGCCCAGGGGTCGACTCCGCCTGTACAAGAAATGAGTACCAAGGAGTATCTCCTGAGTGGTAAAGGCATTCGGTGCATAGGGCCGGCAACTTTACCACCTTCATACGCTGGAAGTCTAGAAATTCTGGGAGTCTCAAGGTCCTGCTGCCCTAAGTGCCTCTCCAGAGTATGCCATTTGGAGTCTTGTTGCATGTATATTAAAGCTACACTGTATGAAGGGATGCAGAGCATTAATTGAAGAGTGCAGTTTGCCCATTAACGATTGACTTGCATCTAAATTATATGGACAGTCTTGGTCCCCACCTGCCATTAATTGATTGGTCTTTATAATGGAGATGGAGTGTAATTGTGAGAATCATACAGAACACATAACTGCAATATGCAGCAAAGTGCATATTTTTTACATGTTACAGCAGGTAGTACATGTAGTTACCACAGGGCGTCAGGCGGTTAAAGTCACATGGACCTAACTGGTCCATAAGCTGTCACGTACCTTTAAATTTTTCAGTCTTGTAGAAATTTCCAATGTGGAATCTCGTCGGAATCTTTTCAAGGGATGTCTGTGGCTTTGAATTTCATTATTTGTTCAGTTGCCACTTGGTAATGGAGGGATAGGTTTGAGGGATATGAACTGGACTGAACTTGCTGAAGTTTGGGTGCAGTGGGTTCGTCGTGAGGTCCCGCTCAAAAAGCCCTCCACGCCAGGCTCCTGATGGCTGTCTACCTCGAATTTGGTGTTTAACTCTGATTCGAAAACATGTCGAAAATTGTAGTACTGAATCCCATGCACGTGGTTCTTTGGGTCTCGAACCCATTGCACTGTGTATCGTTTGGTCTTAAGCACGGACCAGAGCAGCACTGACACCTGTTCAGTCCCACATGATCCACTTAATCCCCGCAAATTACGAAATCAAAGTGTCCTTGACAACCTTTGCCGGCGTTTCATATGCGATGTGAATCACTTTCAATCGTTTTTCGCCCTCCGCCTCTGATAATCTTCTGTAACGTGGCACGCAGCAAACATTTATATTACGTATTTGTTCAGTCGATATTGCTTCCCCGGTTTGTTCGTGTTCATGAAGAAGTAAAATCATCTGACAAACTTTTTCATCTGCCAGCATGTTGCGGTCATATTCTTTTCTTTTACTGTTGTATTTACGTTTTCGATTTCAGTTCAGTGGGACATGTCCGGGCTTGGAAATGTTTCTGTATCGAATTGGTTGACCACATATTCGAAATGTGTTTACGTGTGTGGGAACTGAAACACTGCTATTAAATTTCTTTTGGAAGGAAGTGAAGCACCTGATATCTGTTGCGTGATGGCAGTATACAGTTTCTCTCCGTGTGCGCGTGTGTTGAAAACGAACTTCAAATTCGGCCACTGGTGGAAATATTTGGTTTTTGCTCGATGTGTGTGTGTGTGACGAATTAATTCCGAAATCCGAAATAGAACGTTTCTTCCAACTCCAACAGCCAATGTTCAAACGCCGGTTTTTGCAAATGACATTCGATAAAAAATCTGATGACGGTGCGTTCAAGATTAAATTTTGTGCAAATGAGGAACGAACACAATCCAGAGGACAATTTGCCTGACCAGTCGTTATTATGAAGTTTTCTTTAACCCCCTAAAGACGAAGATTAACTGTAATGAATAATGTAAAATTTATATTTAAAAATACAATCCGTACCGCGCTGTAAACACACTCCACCTCTTAAAACAGTCAGTTGATGCAGTGTAACGACATGATCACTGTTTATTCGGAGATCAGTACAAAACACACAGATGCGCCCCGTGGACAAAGCATGGAATTTTTAAATGTTAAACTAGGTGGTGTCTGGGAGGGTTAGTATCAGTGTTTTTCGTCTTGTTTCCTGTTTTGAACAAGAATTAACTGGCGATTGCCACTGTTACTGCATATTCGGTAAGTTAGCAGTTCGATTCTCGGAATGAAGACCGTCTATCCTGACCGATATTTCCGTAGTTTTCATCAGAAACTCCAGGCAGATCCTTCATAGTGTCTCGAACTAGACCATAATTACTTCGTTACAAATCCTTTTGCCCACCTGTCATTCACAAGTGGCCATACCATTAGACAGTGTCCGTCAAGAGAGGTCGGCATGTAAACGAAGTATTGGTTGTTCTGATCACGCGCTTTGCAGGTTACGTTGAATAGTGTAAACATAAATATATATAATGTGACGTTGCTAGTAAAGAACAGCATATTGTTACTATAAATTGAACAGTTGCACTCTTCGTAGCCGTAATACCGCGAGTAGAATTTGTTTATGGTGTGACTCATAAAGACAGCTTTACTGAAATTACCGGGTTCTGGTAATGTAATTAGTAAGTTCGTTAATGCGAGGTCTAGGTTCTGAAGGCGGCGACTGTGAAGATCACAGCCGCCTGAGATGTGACTTACGCAGCGTGATAGACATTTACCGACGTTTCGGAGGAGTCTGTTCCCACAATCTACAGCCCTAATATGGAGTCGGCAGGTTTGCCCGAAGCGTCGGTATTTTTTTTTTTAAACCAGACTGCGCGATGACACTTCCCAAGAGCATACCGTACATTCTCTTGGCCGATGTGATTTGTGCTTCTACCGCTTGTATGTGTTTTAGTAAGTTTCTTGTCGGATATACGTACTTATCCAGTACATTGCCAGGCTTCAAGGCAGCCTCGCTTCCTTCTGGCCGCACTTCTCCGTCAAGGGTTACAGTTTTGTCTTAAGCCACTTACGCGTTCAAGGCTATTTGTTCGTCGTAAAGCTGGAGTATTTCCGTAAATAACGTAATAGAACCGAACCACTTGTGGAAGGAAAGCAGCCTGCCTAACCGACCGGTCTGGCAGGTTAACTTGTCGAACTGATACAGGAAGATCAGATTTGAACCGATGGAGATTTCAACGTGTGTTAGAGGAGGTACGCGACCCATGATTTGTCTTGTGATTACGACCTCGACTCGAGGCGAGAGCGCTGGACCAGTCGTTTCCTCGCAGGCTTGCGAGGCGAGTTCAGTGTCGCAAGTCAAGTGTTGTTGAGTAGTGAGTGATGCTGCTGCAGTGGGTCTGTGTGTCAGACAGATGTGCTGTAGTGATGGAACACGTGAATTGGCATCTGGTACGAAGTGACGGAAGTACGTAGCCCCTGCCTGTTGATGGTCTACGTGGAAGAGGGTACGTGATGAAGAGATACGTGTAAATGTTTGGTCTAGGTAACGTCAGTGTTGTGTCACACATGTGTTGTTTTAAGTGTTTTTTTTTGTCTTTACCTTGTTTAATGACGAACTGTATTACATCGCGAAAAATGTTAATTGGTTCTGAAACTGGCATTTTTAAGGATACGAAGACGTGTCATTTACTAAAGCTTGAAGAATATTCAAGAAGTGGTTACAGAATATTTTCGAAACCATTAGTTGTGAACATGTCTTATCGGAGGTGTAAGGTCTTTTATTGCCTAACCGGGTGCGAGAGCTTTCTTCCATAGACAGCCTCACTTTACTGGGGCATTGCGTGACAGTTGCGGTGCTCAGGATAGCTATGAAAGGGATCCACTACTTTGTAACAGCCTTAGAATATACGGGTTTGTTGTCATGTAAACATATCTCGACGAATAGATAAATGGTCATGGTGTTTGAACTTAGGAATTTCCAGAACTACCGAATGCTGTAATGTGGGCCGGGTAGCTCAGTTGGTATAGCGACTGACTATGGGCTATACGGTCCGGGATCGAGTCCCGGTGGGGACGAGATTTTCCGCCCGTCCGGACCGGCCATGGGGCCCACCCAGCTTCCTGTAAAATGGGTACCGGGATTTCCCGGGAGTAAATTGCGGCCGGGTCGTGCTGCTGACCACTCACCCCTTTCTAGTTTCGCGGTCGTGGAAGAGTAGAGCTATACCTCTACCCACCCTCTGGGCCACACCGGGACTGTTTGTTTCCCTCATGTAAGGTACTCCTAAAAGTGGGGCAATTTGCGAACATTTAAATTTGATAGCGAATTTATGAAACCAGAACACTAGTAGAAACTTAAGGCGAGCTCTCTGAAAGTTCCCACCACCACCACCACCACCACGCAGCGTAAAAGCCTTGGTTATTTACAACCACGCGTCAGTGGATGCGTGAAGCGTGATGCGTTATTTCGTGATCGCGCGGTATTTAGCTGGTAGGTACTGACTGTTGTTATGAAAGTAGTTCTTTAAAAACTACGCACGTGGTTGTCACGTAATCGCAAATTCATCATCACTGATCCGTATCACGCACCACTTGCCACCCAGTCGACTTCCGTGTGCCACGCAGAGTAGTTGGTATAAGCAAGGTGGTTTTAAGCAATTCATTATAAACCATTTAGTGATATTTTGGTCGCGGATCCCGGTGGCCGCGCGATTCTAAGGCGTGGATCTGCGGCCACTCGCTTACTAGGAATGCGGGTTCGAATTCCGCCGGGGACATGGATGTCTGTGTTGAGTGTTGTCAGGTAGAGGTCTCTGCGACGGGCCGATCACTCGTCCAGGGTAATCCTACCGAGTGTGCGGGTGGCACCGAGTGTGGTCAAGTGCAACAATAATCCTCTATACCAACAATGAGTAGGTAGAAGGGGTGGGACTAAGAAAGAAAAAAAAATATTTTGGTTGGAAAAATTGCATTTATTTAGTGATGATGAATTTGACGTTCAGGTGACCGAGCGTCGTGATAAATTCTTATAATAAAACCAACTAGATGCACTAACTTCTCAAATTTATTTTTGGGATAAAACTCTACATGTTTCGGACAGTTCCTCTGTCCATCATCAGGAGCTTTTCACCGTACACACGGCAATGGTGTATGTCATACAGCTTGCGAGCAGGATCAGGACGGAATTCCATCCTGATCCTGCTCGCAAACTGTCAGCAAACCTGTATGACATATACCATTGCTGTGTGTACATTGAAGAACTCCTGATGATGGACAGAGGAACTGTCCGAAACATGTGGAGTTTTATTCCAAAAATAAATTTGAGAAATTAGTGCATCTAGATGGTTTTTATTACGATGTATAAGAATTTAGCGAGGATGCGTCGTACTCTCTACAGTTTGGGCCGTCACACTGTGTATGGTGTGGAAGAAGTCACGGACTGCTGTGTAAGGCAGTCGAACACTCGACAGCTGTACTGATAACCTGAACCCCGTCTGCGACACAAATGGCTGTTGTGCGTTTCTACTCATTTCCCAAACTCGGAATCTAACTCGACCTGTAGATCATTCTTCAGTCACGCACATTGTAGTGGAAGTGAGGCTGCGAGAGACGCGTCTGTTAAAAACAACTACTGTTACCGCGCTATCACGCATTCATTTATTACGCATTCACTGATACGGGTTCTTAACAACCAAGCTTCAAAGTAGTCAACTCCACGCTGCGTGTGTGGATGCTTGAAGCTGTTGGAGAGTACGACTACCTTATAGCCTTGTCTCAGAGCGCAGCCTCTGGTACATGAAGTCGCAGGCGTCATTACAGTTCTTACGTAATCGACCCGCCGACCTCTAGAGATCGATCATTACGTTATCGTGGTGCGCTCGCTGTATGCTTTACGTAACAAGATAAGCGGTGCACCAACCGCCTGTAAATGCATTGTGACCTACTGATCGTGATGCTTGCTTGCTGTTTCACATATGTTATCTGAACAACTTGCTAACCGCTCGATGTAAGCCGCCTGTATTCGTGGTCTTCTGCCTTGCTGTAGACGTCATCCGTGTGCTGGTTCGCTGTGGTAGCTTCGTCTGGCACTTTGCAACATACCTTGATATCTCGAAGTTCTCCGCGTTTTGATCGCGTTATCGTGATAAAGTCCTAAGGACTGAAGTTCATACCGTTTCAAATCAATAAGCAACGCGAATCCAACAGGCGGATGGGGAATTACAAATATGTGTCGCTTGACGACGGGGATACGTTCTGAGTAATGCGTCGTTAGGCGATTTCGTCGTTGTGCGAACGTGTGCTTACACAGTATAGCCTACTGCACAGCTAGACTATATGGTATAGCCTATTGCTCCTAGACTACAAACCTGTACAGAATGTTACTGTACTGAATACTGTAGGCAATTGTAACACAATGGTAAGTATAATAATAATAATAACAATAATAATAATATCTCCTTTGTACAGAGTATTTATACTTATATTCCTGAGACAGACTATGTCTCTAGGGAATACAGTGTTGCAGCTATTCTGTTGTTACTATTCATGGTGCTTATATCGTTAGTTTCAGTGTTGAATCTATTGTACTTTTACATTAGTACATTCAGAAGTATGTGTGCAGTGCCCAATATGGCTGTTTTCTGTAGTTCCTTGACTTCATGTGTTCCTGGTATGTTGCTCACGCATTTTCTGAATGATTTTGAAATAGTCCCAGTCGCCCCTATTATTACTGGTATCAACTTTGCTTTTACACTCCACATGCGCAGTATTTCTATTGTAAGGTCTTTATATTTTAGAATCATCTCGGCTTCTTTTTAATCACATTTCTGTCTCCTGAGATTGCAACGTCTATTAACATACATGTTCCGTTTTCATTAACACGTATTATTATTATTATTATTATTATTATTATTATATCATCTTATGGGACCACCGTCATATATGCGGTCCATCGGTGACCGAAACGTCGCTATGCTGCACATGCCTGTACTTAGAAGCGCGATGCTGCACATGCGAAGACAGATTTAGGTTATTCCGTGACCTAGCAATATTACTATCTGTGAGGAAATAGTCGGGAAGCAGTATCGGATACTAATCACTTGAGCACACATATCATTCAGCACTTTGTATGAGCTGCGTGGACTTGGAACACTACCTGTCAGTTCTGAAGAAACGTTTAGTGCGTCGTACAGCGTGTTATCTGGGGCTTTGAGGTGCGGAAATTGGTATCACACATTTATCGTTTAAAAATATAATTACATTATTAAAAATAGATTTTGGTGGTCTGTTGAGCGAGATTTCGCAAAAAAAAATGTCATTTTGTGACTTTTGGCGTGACAGCAACGGATTAAATTTGTCCCGAAATTATTCTAATGGTAATAAACTACTGTGGTTTAAATGTAGGGGAATTCGACGTAATTAGAGTTAAGTACATTATAATAACACTATGACGGTTTGAAAATTGGGTTACACTTTTGAAATCGATACTGGAATGCGAAGTTTAATCTCTAGTGTGATGAATACATAACATACAGAACTACAGTATGAGTCGCCGATTCTTTATGTAAACAGAGGCCTGTATGAACAGCAAACTTAGCGGTTTACTACAAGTCTACAATACGTGTAACACCATTTGCTAATAAAATGTCGTTAAATCAGTACCTTTGCCATACCTACCATTCGCCTAACAATTTACATATTGTCACATCCATCTTCTTCCATTTATTGCAAGTGTCAGTGGCCTTGCTTTGCTTCGGTTGTTACTAGCCCAATAGGCAAACAGGGCAGTAGCCTTTGGTGGCAAAAAATCGAGGGGAAAAAGCCTGGAAGCACGAATAAAATACAGTAGATCATAGTTTTACGTTTAGCACAATAACGTTAGTACGCTCTAACGCTGACAAATTCTAGTGACCCAAGTTTCAAATAACGTTACTCAGATTAGGATTCTTCGTCATCGTCACAGGCAGATGGCCGGACCCTTGACGGCCAAACTTCGCGGCTACGGTGGTTTGTTGCCCGCCTTCACCGTCGTTTCGGTCTGCGTTGCGATTTTTAGGAATTCAACCCCAGCGTTAACCGAGGACTCTGCGTGCTTTTTCCGTAAACGTGAGATGAGATTCATTGGTGGGGGGGAACCTACGCTTCACCTAAGGTGGCAAGAAACTCCAACCCGACTGTGCTTAGAAGTTGTCATTAGATATCATTTCCGCCATTTCTTCTCTGCCTGTTTTTAATGTCGCAGTCGTGTTGTGAACATCACGATATGGGTGCAGGTCGTAACCTTTGACACATTAGAAGAATGCATATCGGAAGAGAAAGTTTGGCAGGAGCACCTCCTCCTTGTCTGCCATACAAGCGATACCTACTATCATATCGCCTTAGGTTAAAAAATATACGAGGAAGAACTGGCTGGACCGTGCTCGCACAGGCTGTAGTCGCAACTCTGGTGTTGCCTGCACTCAGTACGACAGCCGTGCGGTAATCGCGTTCCTAGCAGTGCTTAGTGACGCACGGCCGTTTGGAACGTGCAGTAACAGAACCTGAAGTCCCTTATTGCCACAGAGTGGCACATCTTCATGTTGTTTACCCGTTAAAGTCTAGAGGTCAGTTCATGTACTATCGGCGTTTAACGTTGCAAAATTTTACGTTCTGCCCACTTACTTACTTACTCCATGGTGCAGAGTCCTTCTTGAGAAGCTAACTGGTCTGCAGCTAGTCAAGAAACTCCCCGCATTTCACGGAACCGGAAGGTTCATTACCGCACTCACAAGCGTCCGCCACCTGTCTCTATCCTGGGCC
>Ga0123357_10010823_pt1 | contig 11642 bp, 5 predicted proteins | sample TergutEmb28metaG_FD_89873 | JGI IMG/M metagenome (GOLD analysis project Ga0123357, IMG submission 89873) | Embiratermes neotenicus P4 segment gut microbial communities from Petit-Saut dam, French Guiana - Emb289 P4 | ecosystem: Host-associated > Arthropoda: Insects > Digestive system > Gut ...
ACGACGCACACCTAGCCACTGCTCCACAACACATTCCCACACAACATGATATGCTGCCACAACACCTCGTTTGCAAATACGAATTGAATTGTGAATGCTGTAATATAACTTTAGCAAGGAACAGAGCTCCCTGATGATGATCTGACAAGATCGAAACATGTCGGAGTGTTTTAAAGTGTTTTAAATTGTTTTAAAATTGTTTTATGTGAAATTATATGTGCATTCGTTGGTTGATAAATTGAAGTGATTCTACGAAAATGCACAATGCTACAATAAGATTTATGACTAAAGACAATTTTCATTTGGAATAATGTCCCTGTAGTTTAAATGGCTTCATTTACGAAAAGTGTGGAAGAGGCCTAACAAACTGAGGTAGTTTAAGCTATAGAGTTGTATTTGGGAGGTACAGGATTCGAGCCTTTGCCGGAACATTCTTTCTTCTTTGTTTGCATGAGTTTTTCCAAAAATATGCAGGGAGAGGGCTTCCATTATGTCGCATTTTCCTTCCAAAACCTTTCCACTTCATCCTTCACCAGTCATCCCCTTATCGAGTTTGTATGGTCTGAAATACTGACGGAGCCTTAAAACTAAACCTGTACACACGCCTTATGGAAGGAAGCATGCTTAGGTTGCTTTAAGGTACTACAGCGCTAGTGTGTGTAAGGTCTGAGGTACACTGCGGGACGTCATTGAAGACAGCCGGCCGTTGGAGTTGCGTAGATTACACTTTTGCGGACATTGGTCATGAACCTAAGCTGAATTCTTATAAAACCTCTTTATTATATTAACATTTACAAACATGTAGATGGTGCAAAACTTGAAGCTCTTTTTGACAAACTAAAAGTAGTGGGAATTTATGGTCTCCTACTGTAATTTACGCCCAGGGGTAGTTAAGTTTTGTAATTATTAATTTATAGCTTTTCTAGCCTCAAAGTATAGATCGAAGCAATCAGAAAATAGTTTTATATTGCGTGATTTGATGTTCACACGTCCTTCTTGATAACGATTACTCCGTTCTGGATTATGACAATGTGTTTATCAGTAATTAAATACCGACGTTTCTGTAACTAATTTCAATTAGCAAACACGGCAACATACACACACCAAAAGACTATAATTTAGTCAAGCATTTTTCCCAGAGTCAATGCCGGTGGCCGCGTGGTCTAAGGCGTAGAGCTGTGCCCGCTCGCTTGCCTGCGACGGGTCGATCATTCCTCCAGAGGGGCTCAATGGAGTGTGGTGTTTTTTAGTGTGATCTCGAAACTTCGACGATGAGAAGGCCTAGATCCACTAGGGACTGTCAAGATATGAAAGAAAAAAAGCCTCTCCAGGCCTTAATATTTTTTGCTTGTGAACTGGGTGGAATATCGAGGGGTTAATATTCAAAATGGCAGGCTACATTTCTTGTGGGTTCTTAGACTTAAGTTCTTAGACTTAAGTTTTACTGACGTTGCAGGCTTATCTATCCAAGATGCGTGAGAACTGCCCCAAGGACACAGGACAAAGAACCAAGCGGTCCACGTCACACACTATGTGGATGGGCTCCCTTTCAGAATTCATCTCTTCAACATCAGAATATATCTCGACCCTGTCTTACAACGATATTTGGGACCCTACTTATGAAGATGGCCGCAGTTTTGGGCCGATTTCAGCGGAGGGCTACCAGCCTCTGGTGGACAGTGTACCACACTCCGACCAGACGCCCTCCGACGGGCAACAGTGGCATAGCGAAGCAGAGCCAGTCAAGGTGGGGGCGGATGGCGATGGCCCAACAATAGACCACGGGACATTCCATCAGACCACAGCAGAGGTGGCAACCAAGTTGCAAGCGATGTGCGGAAACCTCTCCACCAGGTAATTTCTATGCTAATCAGCTTACTATACCGCCGGACTTCATTAAACCTTTAATATACTATTGATCTTGAATAAGCTGTACATCCACGTGAAAGATTCCACGACAAAAGGTAATTTCAGATTTGAGTGTTACTTTCTGGATTCCATAATATAAAGCTAGGTACGTGTTAACATTTCTGTGAAATTATGAAAAGCGCGTTAATGGGGCAATGCCGAAATACCACAATTGTATTGGCCAGAATCAGACTCACGAGCTTTTCTTCTCGTCAGACAAGATCAGTTATCAAGTCAAAACAGATAAGCTGAGAGGAGCATGCTGAAGGCATTGGAGAGAGCAGAAATTCAAGCAGGGTTTTGGTCGGAAAACCTAAGGAAATAGACTGTTTGTTAGACCTCGCCTTTATGAAAATACAATTTTAACTGGCGTTAGGAAATATGGTGTGGTTAGCTTACCTGCTGTGGGCTGTTGTGGTCACTTGACTAGCTGAGTACCTGTCAGCTTGTCAAGAAAGTTCCTGCTGCTTGTAGCTAGTTAGGCTATAGGAAGGGTGAAGACACGTTAATAGAATCGTCTCCCAGTCTCTCTAATGTAATGCACTATAAGCGCAGACCCTCAGAGGCATTCGAATTGAATCATGCAGTGTTCCAGAGCTACCCAAAACAAGCAGATCTATTTTTGAAGCGTCTTCCTATATCAGTCGATGCGACTGCACTGGTGTGTGCGCAGACTTAATTTGTCCACTACTTAAGGAACAATCTGTTGTAGATATTAGAACTTTGAGTATAATAGAAAGAATAAGAATAGTACTACAAATAAAGCAGATAGACATTTCTTGCCTTAGAGCCGTCGCAGGATACAGAACGAGGGACCGTAACCGTACGGTAGATATTAGGTGAGGAAATAAGAATATTTGATGTCAGCTACTCATGGTACCACCATAAAATAGGCACACGATTATCCACGATGGCTTTAGCTATGATTTTCACAGATAACCGTTCAATTGATCCGTATGTATTAAAGCCTTGCACATATAACATAAAATTGCAATTTAGTGATTTAGTAAGTCATGAATTAAAAAAAAAATCTTAGGAGATCGCTTAACCTTTTGGCGCCGGAATTATTTTTTTTTTTTAATTTTAGCACATCCTGTATATAAAATGTGAATAATACAGTAACCAAATACGTTAGATTTATGAACCAAACTGCATTTTGAAGAGGAAGAAACGGAGAGTATATACCATGTTTCAAATATTCAGTACCTATATTTGTTGAATATATATATATATATATAATGCAACGTTTAGAGGTTAGCCGTGCGGTACGACCACTATAGTCGTCGTTAGGCGTCAAAGGGTTAATAGATGTCGGCGTTATAGAGCTGCAATGCCAACTGAGGCATAGGTACTTCTGTACCTCCTGGCCGCCTAACGATAACTGCCATCTGGAGTGAAGGTCATCAACTAGTTACTCATTCACGCAATCGCCGTTATGTAAGCGAAGAGCAAAAATAGACATCATTATGGCGTAGTTAGAACATTTGTAAATTCACATGAAAACATTCTGAAGTGGGTCTTATTTGTTTGAGCTCAAGTGACGGCCGGGAGAGATGTTAGTCTGTGGAACCGGGGAAGATGACGCGTGGGAGTTGATAATGATGTACGTGGCAACGATTATGATTGTGTTGGTGAGATAAACTAGTACCACGAAACGGATTTTCACTTACAAATAACATTTTTTAAATTATTTTCCGTGCCTCGTATTTCCATTTCTAAAGCGACATAAATCCCACTTGTCCACGTGCTGCTTTTTGAACCCCGTGTTATCGCGGACAACTGTTATCGAAGCCCCAAATATTCTTCATTTTAACAGCAATCCGCTAGCTATCGCTCGTAATACCAGGTGCGAGTATCAGAAGAAAAAATTACAAAAATTGATCCCGTTACAGGCCCGGTGCGGCCCAGAGGGTGGCTAGAGGTATAGCTCTACTCTTCCATGACCGCGGCACTAGAAGGGGGTGAGTGGTCAGCAGCACGCCCCGGCCGCACTTACCCCCGGGAAAGACCCGGTACCCATTGTACAGGAGGCTGGGTGGGCCCCAGGGCCGGTCTGGACGGGCGGAAAATCTCGTCCCCACCGGGATTCGACCCCGGACCGTCCAGCCCGTAGCTCAGTCGCTATACCGACTGAGCTACACCAAGAAAAAAATTAGTTTCGTAATAAACGAACACGTGCACAGGTTGTATTCGGGAATGAACTTACCCACATCACAGTAGCGGGCATTGCGTTCTTAAAAGCGGCGGTTAGTAAGATCAAGTTCGTGCGGTAAACATTTAGTCACAAAACAAAACACAGCGACGTCAGAATAAAGAGTTATAAAACTAGTTTCGAATGTCATTAAAATCTTGTCGCCTAGAAAGGTATGTTGTTCCGCAAGCGATGGAAATTTCTGCGTTGAGATAATAAAAATGCGGAACAAATTGAACATAATTATAAACTGAAAAAGTCTTTTTTTTTAAGCTCATGGTTCCGTGCATCGTAATTCAATGTGAATAAAAATCCAACCAAATGCAACAGTATGCAGATATTTATTTACTGCAAAGCTACTCTACATGTTTCGGGAGTCACAGCACCCATCATCAGGAGTACTAGAAACTGTAACCGCAGCCTCCGGTACAGTTCATAATATCGGTACAGCTACTTCCCTCCAAAGTGGCCCGATCGGGTCACGTTGGAGGGAAGTAGCTGTACCGATATTATGAACTGTACCGGAGGCTGCGGTTAAAGTTTCTAGTACTCCTGATTATGAGTGCAGTGACACCCGAAACATGTAGAGTAGCTTTGCAGTAAATAAATATCTGCATACTGTTGCATCTGGTTGCATTTTTATTCACACTGGAAAAGTCAGTTGGGCGTTAATTAACCCGTGCCTCATAAACATTCTCTTCCTATGCCATCCTTATATCTTCATATATAGGTCTCGTGTGTTTTGTTGCTATGTTTAAGTTGTCTTTTGGGTAATTGTTGTTAGTTGACCGTGTGTATTGTTGTAATTGACTTGTGTGTGTTGTTATCTTATGTGTATTTGTTGTACTGTGTGTATATTTTTTTTAACTTTAGATGCCGGACTGCTGGCTAGAAGTCAGTACTCGGAAGGTCCTTTGACCGGCCACCTCTACACAGGTTTTTCTTGGTTTCTCTGTGCCTAAAAGCAAATGCTGAGACGGTTCCCAAGATTCCAAGTTGCCACTACATGCTTCTCATGTAGCCTTCCCGACTTAAATTTAGTAGAAACCAATTTCATGTTTTGTTTACGTGTAAAATAACCACTGCCACTGGGTGACAACCCAATTGCAGTAAATTATTATTATTATTATTATCCTGTGTAACCATCAAATCCATGGTTACATCAAACGCAACAATGCAAATCTGCAACAGCACTGCGTTCACTATGTAGAAGGTAAATTTAGATTTGCCCCTTGAAGGCCAGGAACGCCTAGGGAATTATACAAGTATAATGTGTCTCATTTTAAATTCATCGCTAGTTGGAGGTGAGTGGTCAGCTTCAGGCCCAGGCCGCTTTATCCAAGGCGAAAGAAACACCACAGTCCTTTTGGCAGGAAGTTACGTACTTAAAATTCAAACTGCCGCAGAACTATATATAATTATTTTCATTTTTACGTGCAAAGTCTATTTATGTAAATATAGCCAACTACTTGCACTTTTATTATGTCTTTTCTAAAATACTTCACATAGAATATCTTAAAAACACATAATTTTAACTAAAATTCACTCCTACATGTTTCAGTCATCGTGTGACCATCTTCAGGGAGTCTTTCTTAAAATATGTTTCCTAAAAGAAGTTGCTAAAATTTTTATACTTGTTCTTGATGTGGCGGCATGTATGCGTTTGCTTGTGTGCCTTCTGCTACTCTGTAGAGTAGCAGAAGGCACTTGTTCTTGATGTGGCGGCATGTATGCGTTTGCTTGTGTGCCTTCTGCTACTCTGTAGAGTAGCAGAAGGCACACAAGCAAATGCATACATGCCGCCACATCAAGAACAAGTATAAAAATTTTAGCAACTTCTTTTAGGAAACATGTTTGAAGAAAGACTCCCTGAAGATGGTCACACGATGACTGAAACATGTAGGAGTGTATTTTAATTAAAATTATGTGTTTTTAAGATATTCTATGTGAAGTATTTTAGAAAAGACATACTAAAAGTGCAAGTAGTTGGCTATATTTACATAACTATATATAAATAAGCAATGATGTTTCAGTCAAACACAACAAAACTTTATTATTTATATTATTTCGATTCTTATAGAATCATCTTCAGACCGTTTGCGCTGTAATTAAGGATCTATTTTCTTAGAAGGGCTGAAGATGATTCTACAAGAATCGAAACATGTTGCCCTAATACAATAAAAAAGTTTTGTTGTGTTTGATTGACACATCATTTTATATTTATATGTGTTAAACACTTCGGGATGGCAAATATCAAAAAAATGCCGCAGAACGTCAATGACTAAGGCTAAGACTGTAACTCAGCACGATCATTAGTCTGGTTGGGAAAGACAGGCGTTGTAACTGCAGTTCCAGTAAAACTTCCATCAAAACTGTAGTAATTAAAACACGTAAACTTTCTTTCTTGGTGTGCGTCTGTGAGAGGACAACGGATTGCGGGGGAAATGGCTCGCCCTTGGAGAGATCGCAAGCTCCCTCCTGCATAATCTGCATCATAAGGAGACACGCCCATAATGCATTGCGAAACTTATAAATTTCCAAGTGGAACAACCGAAGCTTCCTGGGGAAGCCACATAAGAAGTTCTTGTAAAATTAACGGGACTCACTCACACCGCGTCATGAGAATTCCTCTACTACTACGATGACTTACTAACAGCTTTATGAATTACGAAGTGTTTGTGTTACGCGAATGCAGGGTAGCCGTATCCTTCTGCCTGTATTCATAAAATTCAGTGGCGGATAATTAGTCCGTATAAAGCTGGGTAGTTTTTCAGTTCTTCTGTAATAATATCCGATATTTGTAACCAATATCCTATTTTTCCCCTTTTAAACAAACCAAAAACCACATTATGTTTTACAATAATTTCAAGATGACGTACACAGATCGAAACACGTCGTACTAGATAATCTACTGTTATATGTATATATATATATATATATATATATATATACATTATGCATGCGTATAATAAAATAATACAAAGAAACTTTTTGTGCGCATAAAAGAGATTTGTTTTTACTAAATACAGCAAATGTCGTCTAGTTTCTAGGCAGTATTATACTGCCTGACCGTAGAATTATGTTTTGAGCTGTTGATGACAGTGCAAGAGGAAGAGTATCGACATATTAGAAATTACTCTCCCTGCTTTTGTTTGGAAGGACTGAGGAAATTCGCGAAAAGCCTGATTAAAGTAGCAAACTGTTGGAACCAGAAGTGAACCGAGGACCTTCCTTATACGAAACACTAGTTTGACGTTCACGTGACCGTGAATCGTGATAAATTCTTTTAATAGAACCAACTAGATGCACTAATTTCTCAAATTTATTTTTGGAATAAAACTCTACATGTTTCGGACATTTCCTCTGTCCTTCATGAGGTGTTCTTCACTGTACACACTGCAGACTTCTATGACATATACCATTGCTGTGTTTGCAGTGAAGAACTCCTGATGATGGACAGGGGAACTGTCCGAAACACGTAGAGTTTTATTCCAAACATAAATTTGAGAAATTAGTGCATCTGCTTAGTTTTATTATAAGAAAGAACGAAGCACTAGTATTACCCACTGAATTGCCACTTTCGGTATATAAGGTGTTCCGATTCAAATAAAGTGGAGAGATGATAAATAGCGAGTACTTTGATTGTCGATACAGAGGAAAGCCGTGAATAGCAGTTGAAGACACTTTACGAAATTCCACTTACCTGTCTGCAGGATAACACAGGGCAGAGGTGTAAGGTAATTTATAATATCTACACTTGAACTGGAAAGGGTGTTTTTTTTATCTCAGTAATTAACCAACTTGATGCACAAAATTTTTGTTTTACAATAAGTTTATTTCATGCCTCTACATGTTTCGAGCACGTGTGCTCGAAACATGTAGAGGCATGAAATAAACTTATTGTAAAACAAAAAATGTGTGCATCAAGTTGGTTAATTACTAAGATAAATATAACGATCTAGTTTTTTTACCGAATCTTAATCAAACTTTAGCCAGGCTCTAATGAAGGCTCACTGATGATGGTTGTGCTTAAAGACCGAAACGTGTAGGAGCAAGTCGAAGTGATTTTAATGTAAATTTTTAAACTCTATCAAGTTTAATAAAGAGTGCGTTTGTTAGTGTATGGACTTTATGGATATTAAAATGCACGGTACAACGATTAAAAAAAATAAACTTATTGTAAAACAAATATTTTGTGCATCAAGTTGGTTAATTACTGAGATAAATATACTGAGATGCACGGTCAGCAAAACGTCAACATTTGGAAAAGGTGTATAAACGTCACAGGTCTGTCGTCGCAGTAAAAGTGTTGGTAATCAATTTTCGTATTCAGTATAACATAGTTACAATTTTCGGCGCTAAACCGACCCTCTTTATCGTAATACTTACGTGTATCCTACATAAAATACAAATATTTATAGGTACAAAATCGTCTTTAATTAAACTAAACCTCAACCACACTGTATTATCTACTCAGTAACACACACACACACACACACACACACGCCACCAGGACGCTTACTGACAACAGACACACGGGTTATACGTGGGACGGAGAAAGAATTTTCGAAAATGTAATTAGTATATTTTGTAAGAAGGATGCAAATGTTGTACCCGGTGGCGTACTGTACCGATTATACCATGACGTTTTTTTTAAGATGGCGTACAATGTTGCGATGCTTGTGTAACGCTAATTTCATTTACTCGCATAAGAAAAATACCGTCTCTCTTTTATTGATATTTACAAAACTCATAAATGCTCACCAGCATTATGTGCAGATCTCTTATACGGATCTTACGTTTATTGGACCGTGCATCATTGTGATAGTTGAAGAATAAAAGACCAACTTGATGTCACTTGCTATTTTATTTCACTCCTTATGTGCCCAACATGTTTCGGACATTAATATATCCATCATCAAGAGCCTGCGACTATTCTGTTGAATTACCACATCAGGTAGTATTGTTCTCGGTTCGATGTGTGTTGGAGTTTCAGCCTGCAACACGGATACCACTCCAACCCAACCACACCGAAACTGTAATACACATCGAACCAAGAACAATACGACCAATGTGGTAATTCAACAGAACAGTCGCAAGCTCCTGAAAATGGGTATATTAAGGTCCGAAACATGTTGAGCACATAAGAACTGAAATAAAATAGCAAGTGACATCAAGTTGGTCTTTTATTCTTCAACTCTTATGCGGAATTTCACAAATCGGTCAATAGATGCGAAAAGTAAAGACAGGAAGGCGCTTATCACCGTAAGTAAAGAGTGGGTTTCCTTGGGTCGATTTTCATGAAATTCACAATCAATCACTAAACGTTTGTGGACATACAACGTACTAAATTTTATCCAAATCGAGTTAACCTTTTGGCGCCGGAATTATTTTTTAAATTTTAGTACAACCTGTATATAAAATGTGAATAAAACAGGATATGAAACAAACTGCATTTTGAAGAGAGAAAAAAAAACGGAGAGTACATACCGTGTTTAAAATATTCAGTACGTATATATGTTGAATAAATATATAAAATGCAACGTTTAGAGGTTAGTGGTGCGGTACGACCACTATAGTGATCGTTAGGCGTCAAATGGTTAAAAACATAAAAAATAAAGTTGCACTTTCCCTTACGCTCCTACGTAATGCGAGGCTAGCAAGGTGGCGGCTTTTACAATCCTCACGCTTATACAACGCTGTTATGTGAAAAATTCCTGTGCTAAACTTAATCCAAGACAATCAAGAAGTATGAAAATTACAGGTAGAAATTAATTCAAGCGCTTAGGAAATTAATGCTGTCACTCAACTGATTTTCACGATCATGCCGTCGAGCATGATCGAGTTTCGTGAAATTCTTGCCCAGAACACGTGCACTGCATTTCATGAAAATCCGAAAAACGCTTTAGTTGCTGATACTAGGTTACAGAGAGACAGACTGGCAGTAGGACAGCAGGACGTGGACTCTACACAAACCATTCTTTCTAACTGTTTATAGTAGACCTAAAATACAGAGAATTTGTAACTTATCTGCAGATTGCAAAAGCTTCTCATAATTTCTTCTCATTTCGAGGAAAAGGGAGATTTGTACTGTATGTGCACGACTGTAGCTTGTTTCAAACAACTCGAAAAATAAAAGTGTTCACAGAAGAAGCCTACAGGCAAATTTAGCAACACATGGGACCCATTAGTCTCTGTTCTCTCAGAAGCAGCTTTTCTACCCTTAATGGTCTTGCACGAAAAGGAAAATTTGAGTGTCATATTTGTTTTACAACCACAGTTCCCATATGTCCACTTTCATAGAGAAAGAGGGAGTGAGAGACGCTGTAATTTTCTCTGTTGAACCTGCAACATTTAGCGAAATTCTGTCTTTACCATCTACATTCTCCTGGGAATTAAAATAACCCGAGCGGAAATTATGTTTGGTATCGGAATGTGTTGCCAGACCTGCCAGGAGTAACGTAGAGACAAACAGCACGATAAATTATATCCCGGCTTATTTGATGCTTAGGCCTGCACATTCCTAGCAAAGGAGAAGTCGCTTAATTAGATGAGTTGATCTGACGTCACTTAAGTCGAGTCTGCCACCCATATGCGTTGGCTGTGGACCTGTATGTTGTACGTTTGTGACCGCACTCATGTTATTCTCACTTCCTTTTGTGAGGGGATAAAGCTGTGGTAGACTATCCTACTCTTCATAGGCAAGAGAAGTTTAATTGGAAATATTCAGCCCTAATTACATAGGTGATGCCTTTTCAGCACTTATTTCTTTATATCCTCAACGAGGATATATTTTTAATTGTTGTCACGCTTAGGCTATTCCTTTGGGGTCATAATGCACAAAAGACGTATAGGCTTTAGGCCATCTCACTTGTGGGTTGTTACAAGGAGTAAGATTGGTTGTTGTACAGTACCCACCGAAGAAACGACTCTGATCGGACGTATCTCAGACATTGTCCAGTCAGGGCGTGGATCCAACTTCGTTGCTTAGAAGGAGTGAGGGAGTGTGATGGCTATGCAGTGTAATTTTCACAGACTTCAGCTGATAGCCTTTACTAATAATTAGTAGTTACACAAAAGAAAGAAGAGAGTAATTAGGCACCAGTGCTGCCGCAGGACTCGCCAGATGATGTTGGAACGTCTTGCCCCAGAGACTGCTTGATCGAGAGTCTGCGTAATGCAACGTAAGGTTTCAAGTAGAGTACAAGGAATTCACTGTCAACTGACGGGTCCCGCGATCGCTGGTCGCCTTAAGCGTTTAACCATGTACTGTACCACTGGCCGCTCTGATTTCGCGGCAGGCATGTTAATACAGAATTCTTAGAACTATTCCCTTGACCAACGTAACATAAACTCTAGAGCTGCAATTAATATATGGCAATAACATCAATAAAATATGGAATAAGAAACCAACTAGATATCACTTAGTATTATATTTATTTCTCCTTATAAGTTGCTCAACATGTTTCGGGCCACTTTGTGCCCATCTTCAGGAGCTGACGACTTAGTGGTATTTTTTCACGTGTGGTGTAGTGCCGTGGCT
>Ga0123357_10010824_pt1 | contig 11640 bp, 12 predicted proteins | sample TergutEmb28metaG_FD_89873 | JGI IMG/M metagenome (GOLD analysis project Ga0123357, IMG submission 89873) | Embiratermes neotenicus P4 segment gut microbial communities from Petit-Saut dam, French Guiana - Emb289 P4 | ecosystem: Host-associated > Arthropoda: Insects > Digestive system > Gut ...
CCCGGCTCGCGGTACTTGAGCGGGGAAAAACGCTGATGGATGGCATCCATGAAAGGTACAATGCCCTTAAATCGCTCCAGGATAGGGCGAATGAAGATATCAACATGACCGTTAAACAGATCAACGATCTTTCCCGCCAGATCGCGGGTCTTAACAGTGATATACAAAAGATAAAGGCACAGGGCGATAACCCCAACGACCTTATGGATCGCCGCGATTTACTGGTCGATAAACTTTCGTCCATGATCAACGTTACGGTGGATCAGCGGGACCCGGACGAATTCATGGTTCATACCAACGGGGTCGTTCTGGTCCAGGGCAGTATAGGCCGGCAGTTCGATCTTGATCTGAACAAAGAGACCGGTTATTCAAACATAGTCTGGAACGATACCAAAAATGAAGTGGAATTGCTCTCTGGCGATCACAACGGGAGGCTTGGGGCCCTTGTCGATCTTCGGGATGTCACCGTCAAATCCGAAATTCAGAACCTGGATAACATGACGATGAATTTTGCGGGGCTGGTCAATGAGGTGCATGAAAAGGCCTATGGCCTTAACGGTACCACAGGCAGCGCGTTTTTTACCGAGCATCCTTTTGTTACCAACGTGAAGGGCAATTACGATAGGAGCGGGAACGGGGATTACGACTCTTCCTACGTGTTCAGGGTGAGCGGTACCAACGCCCTTGAAAGCCGCGCCCAGGTCGGTTTGGAAGGAACCATTACCCTTTCCGCGGCCAACGGAAACCGGGATATTCCCTATTACCCAACCGATACCGTGGCCGACATCATCACCCGCATAAACAATTCAGGCGCCGAGGTAACCGCCCGGCTCGACAGGGACGGCTTCCTTACCATGAAGGCTACTCCTTCTGATAACCAGGCAAACCCTGATTTTGTTATACGCCACATTGAAGACTCAGGGCGTTTCCTCGAGGGGTACGCCGGGCTCTTAAAGTCATCCGGGCCGGATGGCGCGTATACCTGGGACAAGCCGGACGCGGTGGACGCCCTGCGGGGAAGCGATATGGCCGAGGGCGGTTCGCCATCGTGGGATGTTGCGCCCATAGCCCACCCCTCCGGGTGGATCGAGATCAACCCCGCCCTGCTCAAGGATCCCATGTCGGTGGCCGCAGGCATGGGCGAGAACGGCAGGCCGGCGAACCCCGGCAACGGCGACGCCGCCCTGGCCATTGCCTCAATCAGAAATACCGATGTAATGGTAGGCCAGTACAAGACCTTTGACGATTACTTCGCCGTTTCGGTTGGGCGCGTGGGCCTTTTGGGTGAACAGAGCCAGACCTCTCTGGAAACCCAGAACCAGATAATGAAACAGCTCAAGGAAATGCGCCAGTCTGTTTCGGGCGTCAGCATTGACGAGGAACTTTCCAACATGATCAAATACCAGCAGGGCTACGCGGCGGCGGCCAGATTCATCACCGTCATCAACAACATGCTGGATACGCTTATTAACCGGATGGGGGTGTAAACCATGAGACGAGTTTCGACTGACATGCCTAATACGGATATGCAGTACTACCTGCGAAGGCAGGAAGACGGGCTTGCGAACATGCAGAATAAAATCTCAAGCGGGAACAGGATAAACGAACTCAGGGACGATCCCCTGGCGGCTTCCCACGCGGTACGGTACCAATCGTACCTTGCGCGCCTGGAGCGTTACGAGACCAACACGCTGTACGCCAAGGACCACTACAACCAGGTAGACATCTATATGCAGAGGGCGGTTGATGTTCTCCAGAGGGTAAGGGATCTGGCCGTCACCGGGGCGAACGGCGTCTATACAAAAGAAGATACCCAGAATATGGCCAGCGAAGTGAACGAGCTGCTCAAGGAACTCGTTTCAATTTCAAATGCGGTGGGGCCGGACGGAAAGCAGTTGTTTGCCGGAGACAAGGCCTTTACCGAACCCTTCAGGATTGTCGAAGGCGCGGCAGATGGCGGCGGAAAAAACGTGGTGGTAAACGTGGAGTACCGCGGTTCGGGCCCGGCCAGGCAAACCGAAATAGGCGACGGCGCGTACACGCAGCTTGACGTCGGGGGAGGGGAGGCTTTCTGGGCCGAGAGGATGCAGATCTTTTCCAATACCGACGCTTCCCAATGGCGGGCCGGAGAAGACGGCGCTTTTTACGTGGACGGCCACGAGGTCCCGGTGAAAACAGGCGATACGCTGCCCGCGATCGTTTCGAAAATAAACGACTCTGGCGCTCCCGTAAAAGCTTCGGTGGATCCCGAATCAAAGGGGCTCATGATTACCGGAACCAATCCCCACCTTATCAGGATGGAAGACAAGCAGGGTTCAAAGACCCTGCAGGACCTGGGCGTTATCCAGGCAAATAACGATCCTTACGCTCCCAACTGGGCGCCGTCGGCGCGGGTTGCGGGCGGATCGATGTTTGATATGGTGATCCGGCTCAGGGACGGCCTCCAAAGGGGGGATCAGGATTTCGTGGGAAGCCTGGGATTGGGCGGTATAGATCTTGCGCTGGGGAACCTTGAAACGCAGCTTACCGGCATTGGCAGCCGGCAGGAACGGGTTTCGTTTACCTGGAACAAACTGAACGATGAAATTCCGAACGTAACCGCCATGGTGGCAAGGGAATCGTCCGTTAACATGGTCGACGCGGCGACAGACCTGGGGATGATGGATTTTGCCCACAAGGCGGCCCTGCAGACCGCGGCAAAGATTTTGCCCACCACCCTGCTTGATTTCCTGCGCTGAAATAGCTGAACATAGAGGAGTGTACTGTGAAGGTTGCAACTAAAGCATACGGCCTGGTTGAAGTTAATGAAGGTCAGCGGATCAAATTTCCCCAGGGCCTCCTGGGTTTTGAATCCTTTAAGGATTATATACTCCTGGACGCGGAACGCCAGCCTTTTTACTGGCTTCAGTCTCTGGATGTTGAGCAGGTAGCGTTTGTCCTGATAAATCCATTTCTTTTCAGATCCGATTACGAAATGAACATTGACAACGAAGAGCTCCATGCAATAGGCATTACAGACCCCGGAAAGGCGCTGATATTTTCAATTGTTACCATTCTTTCCGACGGAAGCCCCATGACTGCTAACCTTCAGGGTCCCCTGGTGATCAACCGGGATAACCGGCTGGGGATACAGGCGGTTCTCACCGATTCCCGGTGGAAGACTAAACACGATATCATCGCCGAGCTTTCGGCCATGAAGGGAAAGTAGGCCAATGCTGATATTATCAAGAAAAATCAACGAAAAGATAATGATTGGAGATGATATTTCAGTATCCATCATAGAGATCCGGGGGGATCAGGTACGAATCGGCGTCGACGCGCCCAAATCCGTAAAGGTCTTTCGCCAGGAAGTTTTTGACGCAATACGCGCCGAAAACCAGGCCGCGTCCCAATCGGCCGTCGTACTGCCCGCCCTGGGTATCGACGCCAAACGGGAACCGCTGTAATTCATTTACTTTGTCTTTTTTATGTTATCCTGGTTGTCGTCGTATATCTGCTTGAAATCAGTTTCTATTGCCGCGAATACATCCATCAGGAACGGATCAAAATGGCTCTCTTTCCCCTCGATCATTTTATGAACGGTAACATCGTGCTCCAGGGACGGCTTGTAGCTCCTCTCCATTCTGAGGGCGTCGTATACATCGGCAATGGTAACAATTCTTGCCGCAAGGGGAATCATCTCCCCGGAAAGCTGGTAGGGGTAGCCCGACCCGTCCCAGCGTTCATGGTGGGAGAGCGCGATTTCCTTGGCCATGGGATTGGGATAGGTCGAAAGGATAAACGCGCCGTTCTTGGTATGTTCCCGCATTACCGTCCATTCCCAGTCGGAGAGGGGGCCTTCCTTGTTGAGTATATCGTCGGGCGTACCGATCTTGCCCACATCGTGCATTGAGGCCAAAAAACCGATATTATCGATAAAGTCCGCGTCGATACGGTTGTACTTGGGGTTTTTGCTGCGGAACAGTTCTTCGGCCATACGCTTGGAATAGTAGTTTACCCGGATAATGTGGTTGCCGGTATCGTTGTCCTTCAGCTTTGACGCTTCGAGGAGGCTCATGAACGTATTCCTCATGAGCCCCTTGTTTTCTTCGGTGATGTCATCGAACATGACGATGAATTCAACCGGATCCCGTATATCGAGTCCCGCCGGGAATATGAACACCTTGATTTGGACCGAAGCCACATTGCGGGATTTTATCCGCACTTCGCCTTTCCAGAAGTGATTGTTTTGGCCTTCCATGACGGTGTCGTGGATTTTTTTTATTTCATCGATGCCGAATGATTTGCCAAAAACATCGATAAAGTAACTTCCGGTTATCTCGAAAAAACCGGCAAAGAGATCCTTACACGCGTTATTGGCAAAAAGGATTCTCATTTTTTTGTCGATGACAAGAACGGGGAAAAAACTGTTTTTAAAAAGAATGGTATCACAGTTTATAATTTTTTTACCGGGCTCTTCTTCGGACGGCTCATGGGACTCATCTTCTTCCGGATCTAAAACTTCAAGTGAATCCGGATCTTCGGTCAATAAATCAGAGGTGTCTGCATCGTTGAGTTCTTCAAGCTCGGTTATATTACCCATATCTGCCATCGTTTTTTAAAGTCCGCTTTATTTCAAGTTTAGCTCAGCATCGCTTTTTCGTAAATAGACAGGGCCTGTATTTAAACCGTCCCCTACCGACAGTCTAATATTTTTGACAATATCAAGCAACTCCCGCGCCTTCCCCCTGTTGAATCCTTTGTCTATATTTACAAATTCCGGTGCTATGTATGGAGCAAGGGACGCGCCGAGCAATTCGGCGCCTGAACCTGTTAACAGCAGAGGTTCATGCGCATTGAGGGCGGCCCCAAGCGCCGCCCTGGCGATGGTTTCCGCCGGGGCATCCATGTCACTTGTCAGCCGTTCTCCCCTGCGGTACAGGGCGGCGAAAAAGCAGTTTTTCTTTGCGTCAAGCGCGGGGATGACTATTCCAGGCCAATAGCCAAAAGGATACGAAAGACAATCCAGGGTCGGTACAGCGGCCAGGGGGATCCCAAGGGCAAGGGCAAGGCCCTTTGCGGCCGCAAAACCTATTCTGAGCCCGGTAAACGACCCCGGTCCTTTCATGCAGGCCGCGAGGGAGAGTTCCGCGGGGGCCAAAGCGGCTGAAGCGCAGAGCCAGTCCGCACATTCCATGAGCAGCTCAGAATGGCGGGATTCGGCGTCTATTTCCGTGTACCACACGTCATCGCCGGACGCCAAAGCGGCGGACAGAACCCGGCTGGACGTATCAAAGGCGATAATATTCATTGGTATATGACGATGAGCCGTTTGGAATCATCGTTTATTTTGATGTCTACCTTAAAGGCCCCGGCCGGGATAAAGGCGGGAATACGTTCACTCCATTCGATAATTGAGACGCCGTTTCCGAAAACGATATCTTCACCCCCCAGATTGGTAAAGTCGTCATTCCCGTCTAGACGGTATGCGTCGATGTGGTATACAGGCGCGTTCACCCTTTTTTCTCCGCCTTCTTTTTCGTGACAATACCCTTCATATTCGTTGATAATCGTATAACTGGGGCTTGTGATCTCCTCGGCTATACCGAGCCCCTTTGCGATACCCTTTGCGAAACAGGTTTTCCCGGCGCCAAGCGGCCCGTTAAGCGCCACAACGCTGCCCCTCCCCAGCTGTAAAGCCAGGGCCTCGCCGTACGCGCACGTTTCCTCTTCGGAAGAACTAATAACGTACGCCGGCAGGTTAATTCGGGAGTTTCCCTTCCGAATCCAGGGCGCCGATGAAATTTTTCAGCTCCTTGTACAGGGGTACCAAAGGATAATCAACTACCTGTAAAAGTTTTATGCCTATTTCCGAAGCGCCGGTCGGTTTTTGTTCAATCTGGAAATCCAGCGGCACTTCTATTGGCTTGTTGACGAGTTCAAGAACTACGGTTCCGGAATAAAGCCGCCGGTAATAAATGGGGTAATCTTTTCTTGTAATGTCCTTAATTTCGATTATCTTCATAACAGCCCTTATTTTTATAGTTATTAATCATTATCGTACCCGAAAACCATGGCGCTGATTGAGTTAAACGCGCGGCGCGGCACTTTAAGGAATTTTATGTGATTGATTGTCCCGGTCGGTCCGGATCGGTTCGTTCTGAGTACCTGTCCAAGAACATTTATTACATAATTTTCATCGTAATCAATTGCTATTTTCAGGCGGGAACCTACCTGGATAGGCGCACCGGTTTTTATCGAGCAGCCTCCCACCGAAATATCCATAACCTGGCCGGTAAACCGTTTGGTGTCGACGATAAGCTTTTTTTGGGTCTTTCTTCCCCCCCCCGAATCATCCGCGAAGACGTGATAGAAATCGCAGCGTATGGTGATCTGCTTGCGGCGGTACATCCTTTTTGCCAGGGCTTTTACTTTCCCGGTATGGGTAATCTGGAGTCCCTGTCCGTGTTCGTTGCTTACCGTTCCTGAAACCTGTCCCTCAATGGAGAAACCTTTGCTGGATTTCGTGAAAAATGAGAGGGTAACTTTCGCTCCGTTTGCCAAACGGACCGGGCTTCCCAGAATATTCCTCGGAATTTCGGTAACCACGTTTAAACCCCTGGACGAAAGAATCCGTACCGGGTAATTTTCATCACCGTTTACAAGTATGGCGGGAGTATTTTCGGCCAGTTGGTTTGATGAGGCGCCATCCTGGCTGGGCGCCGCTTCAATAACGTTCCGCAGGGAAAAGAGTTTTACAAGGCGCTGCTGGACATCTTCTTCGGTTTCCGAATTTTTCTCAATCGATTTGTATGTTCTTTTAAAATGACGGTCCAGGACAACGGGGTTTTTCATGACCCGTTCCGGGTCCGCCACCTGGTTGCTTCTGAAAATGGACTCCAGTAACTTGGACTGATCCTTATCGAGGTTATAGTTGGAAGAAATGCGGTAAAGGGTAAACGCGCCGAATTTTCTGGGGGCCGAACCTGTTCCGGCTCTTGACCCGCCCGTTGAAGAACCGGAATTTCCGCTGATTAGGCGGTATACAATAACAACCACGATAATAATCCCAATGGCAATCAGGACTTTTATCGCGTCCATGGGATTGTCCGCCTTAAACCATTGCCCCGGATTCGGGTCTATCTGGAGGGGAAATAATTGTAAGCCCGGCGTTATATGGTACATTTTATGATCAGCCTATACCAACATCATCGGTTTTTCAAGGCTCTTGAATAACAGGGAAGCTTGTTTCCGCGCTGTTTTTCAGCGCGCTGTACAGTTTCCTGAGCCTTGGTGCAAGTTCGTATTCCGCGATATCCCCGACAAGGACGGTGTCTTTGTTTTCGTAGGCCGCGGAGAGTTCCTTCAGGGCCGTGTTGAATTCATCCAAAAAAGTCCTGACCGGAAGACCGTCAATCGCAAAAGTATCCATGTCTAGTCCTTCCGAATCAAGTATAAAAAAGATACGGAGGAGCTTTTCGCCAATTTTGGAAAAGAGCTGTATTGTTTCAGACGCGTGCTTTTCTTTCCCTGTCTGCATGTCAAGCGAAAGCGCCTCCATTCTTCCGGCTATGGCATCGGAAAGGGCAGCGGAACTGTTGATTTCACGTCCGGGATCGGCAAATTCCCGGAGCCGTTCATCAACGAGAAAGGCGAGTTCGGCGGTTGAAAGCCCTTCACCGGACAGGGTACGGCGGGTAAGCTCGTAGATATCTGAAACATCAGCCGCCAAAAAACGCGCGGCAGGACTCGTTTCCCAGGCGGCGCCAATATCCCCGCGATCCGCAAACGCGGCGTTTTCGTAGTCCGCGCAGGTTTCAAGCAGGCGTCCCAGCGCTTCAGCCGCGAGTTCCCTGTAGGAAGTTACCGTAATATCAAGCCGCCTGATGTCTTTTACGTCTTTCCCAAACGCGGCGGCTAAATCATTTTCCCGGAGAATTTTGCCGTCGATTTCGATTCCCCTGATGCGGTTCCTCGACGGGGCAATCCACATTTCAATTCCGGATAAAACATCGCCAAGGTTCTTTTCCGTATCAAGGGTAATATCCGCCGCCTTGTTATTGATAAATATGTTCATACTACCTGTTATTGCTATTACTGTTCTGCTGCTGGAACCTGTCCAGTGAGGTTGACATTTGTTCCATCCGGTTATAGGCGCTTTCCATCTGGCCGTATTGTTTTTTTAAGTCAGCTTCCTTGGCCGCAAGCTGGGTATCCATAGTGCCAATGCGCTGTTTTTCCTGGCTTATCTTGGAATCCATGGTCCCCGTTTTAAGCGCAATGATGCCGTTACTTTCGACATACGGCTTTGCCAGGCCGTCAATAGAGAATGCTATACCGGTATCGGGAAGAAGATCCCCCGTGGTGTCCGAGGCAAAGAGCTGCTTGATGGCCGGCAGTTTTGAAGCCAGCGCCGCGTCCAGGGCTTTTTCGTCGATCTCAAGGTAGCCGCGCAGCCGCGAAGGGTCGTAGCCCCCGCTCGCGCCGCTCCGGCGTACATCGGTGCCGACACCAATCTGGGCCAGCATGGACAGATCCTGCCCTTCGGAGGTCGGGTAGGGAGAGGTGACAATACGCAGCAAACTGCTCCGTATCTGCAGCAGGGTAGAATCGCCGGAAAACGCGCCCAGTTTTTTCTGGTAATCGTCTTTCTCGTCTTTCGTTAGATAGGTAAGTTCCTCGATTATTTGGCTGTCGTTCCGGGTAAGTACATTTATCTCCGCCATGAGGCGGTTATAATTGCCTACCATACTGATAATGGCGTCTTTGGCCGCCTGCCTGTCCGGCACTACCTGTATCTTGACCGGCTTGTCGGAGGCGCTTTTGGCGGTAAGCGTAACCCCGGGCAGGAGATCACTGATATCGTTGGATGAACGGTGTACCTCAATACCCTCCATGGAGACTATGGCGTCCTGGGCGGTAGAAACCGGGTTCAGCGGCTTTATGCCCCCCATCGCGCTGGGATCAAAGACCTGGACATTCCGTATATTTATGTCCCGGTTCGTGTTGTTGTTGTTGAGGCTTAGGGAAACAATGGTTTTTTGCGCGCTGCCGCCCAGCGCGTCAAGCGAATACTGGTACCCGTTAAAACCCTGGGAATCGGAAATGGGGGGGATATCCGCGCTGCTCCCGTCGGAAAACGTAAGCGAAAGAACCCCCATGTTATCGACGCGTTTGGGCGGTTCCGGCGCTGTCCAGGGGGGGAGGGTAACGGTGTTGTTGTCGTTTTCAACGACAATGCCGCCGTAGGAAATCGATCCCGCCGAGGGAATGGCAGGTCCCGGGGGAGGTTTTGGGGCAGTCCAGGGCTCTTCGGGGCGGAGATCCGTAGCGGTTTCAAATTTCAAAACCCAGCTCCCATCGGAAGGGATTTGGAAATTCATCGGTATTTCGGACGCGGACCCGGCTTTTACCTTTACCACATCATCCGTGAAATCCCGGCGGGAATCGTTTACCCGGCCGGTCATGCCCGTCTTTTCCCCCAAAGCGGAAGCCGCCCCTGAAAAACCAAGGCGGTTTTCTTCCCCCGTCACTTTGGATTCGATGAGGAGAGAGGTGGTTCCGGGTTTTACCGTAACTAGGCTGGACTGAAGTATGCTTCTGCCCCTGCGGTTAAGGGCATCGGTAAATTCCTTGAGGGTACCCCCCGTGAAGTTAAAAGAGATTTCTTCCTTCCCCACCGTAAAAGTGTAGGTACCCTTGTCGACCTTAAAGTCCTTGTCCAGGGGGGTAGAGAGAAAACGATCCGCCTGGGCGGTCTGTTTTACCGTGAATGTCCTGTCCTGTTCTGCCGAATCCCGTACCGCCGTACCAATGATGATGGAATCATCGCTGGAATTGACCACACGATCGCTAAAGGGATTCTGAAAGGAGAAGAGCTGTCTCGCGCTGTCCCGCAGGGAAACGGTGCGCTGGTTTATATCCTGCCAGTACCCTTTCTGGGTCTGAAGGCTGTCAATGTTGTTTTGGGCGCGGTCCCTTGGAACACGCTCAACCTTCATGAGACCTTCGATAATTTTGTCGCTGTTAAACCGGCTCTGTACGCCCGGTATGTAGACATCTGACATGTGTTAACCGGACCCCCTCATCCCCTGAACACGTTACAGATTAAAAACTGCCGGCTGTTTGACGCAAATTCTACAAGTCAGACAGGCTCTAGATCACCCTGTCAAACAAGAAACCGAAAGTTTCCTTCATCCGGCTGTGAAGCCTTTGGAGCTCTTCAGGCGGAATCACCTTGATCACTTTATCGGTCTCATTATCGATTACCTTTATAAGGATTTCTTTGGATTCATGATCGATCTCGAATTTAAGCCTTCGGTCAAACGCCAGGCTGATACGTTCAAGTTCAGAGGTGGTTTGTGTCAGACCCTGGATCTGGGGTTTCCCGCCGCCGGGCAGCGGAATTTCCGCTTCTTTGGGAGACGCTTTTTTTTCTATTGGGAGGGGCTGCCGTTTTTCCTGAAGAACTTCCTGTTGAACGGGCGCGGAAACGGCGGCGCTGTTTCCCATGGGTGATAGAGTTGTAATTTGCATACCCATACTACACCTTCCCTGTGCATAAATGGTTTCGCAAAACTAATCCCGTCAATCCCTGACAGGAATTATTTTCAAAAAGGACAGGGTAGGGCGCGAACTTCCCTGTCCAGGGATCTCATAATTGACTTTCGTCAGGCATGGACCCCGCGCATTTTAAAAGACAACGTCCAGAAGCCTCTTTAAACGCGTTAAATAAAAACCAGAATCAGGTTAACCCAAGAGCTTCAGCACAGACTGGGCTGACACATTGGCCTGGGCCAACATGGCGGTTCCCGCCTGGTTAAGAATGGAACTCCTGGTATAGTTAACCATTTCCGAAGCCATATCCGTATCCCGGATACGGGACTCCGCGGCCTGCATATTTTCAGCCGCGATTCCTATACCTTGAGCAGCCATTTCAAAACGATTCTGGTATGCGCCCAGATCCGCCCGCTGTTTTGATACCATCTTCAGCGCGGAATCTATCGTACCGATTGCCTGATTGGCGTCTTCGGGAGTAGCGATGCTCAGTATACCGGTGGTACCCTGATTGGACTGTAGTCCAAGGGCCAGGGCAGTCATGGTACCAATAAAGACCTGTTTGTTCTGATCCATATTGGCCCCTATCTGGAACTGCATCACCCGGTTAACCGCTGAATCCTTGGCAAAAGCGCCGGTCAGCAGATTCATACCGTTAAATTGAGCGTGGCTCGCAATACGGTTTACTTCATCCACCAACTGTGAAACTTCCACCTGGATCTGCATCCTGTCCTCATCGGTATATATACCGTTTGCGGATTGAACCGATAGCTCCCTTACACGGTGCAGAATATCCTGGGTTTCCTGAAGGTACCCTTCAGTAGCCTGAATAAAAGACACGCCATTTTCAATATTCCGCTGCGCCTGATCAAGCCCGCGGATCTGGCCTCTCATTTTTTCGGAGACCGCGAGTCCGGATGCATCGTCGCCGGCGCGGTTGATCCGCTGGCCGGAACTAAGCTTCTCAATACTTTTTGCCATTTCCGCCTGGGTAACCCCAAGCTGACGATTGGCATACTCAGCGCTCATGTTGTGATTAATTATCATAATAACCCTCCTTGAGCCGGGATGCCCGGGCAATCCTTGCCCGGACCGTACCGCACA
>Ga0123357_10010825_pt1 | contig 11639 bp, 7 predicted proteins | sample TergutEmb28metaG_FD_89873 | JGI IMG/M metagenome (GOLD analysis project Ga0123357, IMG submission 89873) | Embiratermes neotenicus P4 segment gut microbial communities from Petit-Saut dam, French Guiana - Emb289 P4 | ecosystem: Host-associated > Arthropoda: Insects > Digestive system > Gut ...
CATGGAGGAATTCAATTACACACCTTTGTTTCATACGCACTTCCATGTCAGACGCCATTTTGTCAGACTGCCCCTCTGCTGTCATCTGTCGCACGGCAACAGAATTTAACGGAATATTGGCGGAAAGGTTCAACCTCTACTGCCATATCAACAATATTCGCCTCTGACGTCGTGAGCCAACATAATAAAATAGGAGGCATTAATTTCGGAACGGCCCTCGTAACTGCTCAGAGACACTTCATGAATTGCAGGTGTTGTGCCGTACACCCCTTACACCCTTGTTTTCACTGTCTCTTGAGTCAAGGATTGGGTCATGATTCTGGAGGACATGAGCAATGAACTGGACGATGACAGGTAATTGAGGTCACTTTTGAGAAATCGCAACAAGGAGGCTGATGTCATCATACGCATCAAAACCACTTCTTCTTTGTTACATCATGGGAAGTGTGTATCAAATCATGCTAATTGCAACATATTTTTGGAAAGTAGATCATTCTTGACTAATGGAAGCAAAAGATCAGGGCGTGGGACTGGTGCTTAATATCCTTGGGGGCGTCATATATAAAGATGTCCGATTTTGGCTAATCGGAGGAGTCGGTTGATACCGCTGATAAGAGCCTTAGCTGTCTTACTTGCTATGAAGATTCTGGTCTTCACAATTCTACTTGGCCTTGCCTTGCTCTCACTCTCTCACTCACACACTAGAGATTGATCTGAACTGCCAAATAGGTGTTAAATTGTAAGTTATTACAGTAGGAAAGATCAAAGATCTTCTGTATCAGATATTGTATGGTAATAGAATTATTCCATTTATTATCTTCAATTAATTATTTTCTAAACTTATTTCAATATATAATTCATATTTAGTTGAGTTGAGGTTTGATAGTACTGAAAAACCTAACATCCTCCACAAACTCCTCCCTGCTTCCCACTGCAGTCTGGTCTGAACTCAACACTTGTAAACCCTTCCCCACTCCCCAAACTCTGTTTCTTGTGTGATATGCACACTCTTGAATTCATGTGCACAGAGTACAACAGAGGAAGCCTTATTACAAAACCAGCCATGTATCTGCTGCTGGCTTTGCACAGATGTGGCAATTCTATTAAGAGGCTATCTTGAGTAATAAACTGCAGCAGAGTTGTCAAGATGTAACAGATTTTTTCAAGTTCAGGAAAGTTTGTCGCATTTTAGGTACATCTTTCTTACAATGGTCAACTTTGGCATGTAGCCAGTATAAAAAGTTGGATATCTTTACAGGCTTCACTGTATATTAAATTAAGCTTGTGTGGTACAAGAGTCACTATAAGTAGAAACTGCTTTAACATTAAAAAATTCTGCATTTTGCCTACATAGTACATTTACTCGTATGTGTTTTATACAATTTTTAAAATAGACGTACATTATTTGGGGCACATGGTGGTGGAGTTGATTGAGGCACTTGGCTAAAAGCTGGAAGGTCGCTTGTGTGGTTCCTGAGGTGTCATTGGAATTTTTCATTGACATAATTCTTCCAGATGCACTGTGGCCCTGGGGTTGACTCAGCCTCTAATAGAAATGAGTACCATGAATATTTCATGGGGGGTAAAGACGGCCGATGCATGTGGCTGAAAACCTTACCACCTCTGTGTGCCGATTTTCTTGAAATCTGGGAACCTTAACCTCCTGGAACCTTCTGGTCCTGAATATACTTGAACAGGGGCTGCTTTACCTTTATGTAGGTTATTTCATGAGGTTTTGATAATGGAGGTGCAGTGTGTTTTCTGTGAAACAAAAACTGAATTTTTGTAACTTATTTGAATTAGTTTCGAATTTAAAAGTGTATGTAGAAGAATAAACAGCCTCAGACATCTTAAAAAATAATGATGCCACTTTATAGTGTGTACACATCTACGGTATTTAAACTAGAGCAGCAAAAAATTTCATGACCAAAATATTTCCCGTGACACAAGAAACTACTTTTGCAATGACTTTTATTAGGAAAAGGAATATTTACTGACATCCCCATTAAAGTATAGATTGTACCTTATCCCCCCCCGCCCCAAGTATGACAAAATACACAATCTATAGTGCAAAGCGCATTGATCACATGTTACCACATTTAAAATACAATGAAAATTGATTGTGTGATGTTGATCATGTGGAGCAGGTCATTGCCCAGCAATGAGCAAGGAACATCTGTTTGGAATACTTTTGTAATGTACAGAGGTGTCGTGGAACAAATATCACAAAAAGTTATGTGAACAATATCCCGCATAAAGAGTGCCATATAAAAGAACAATATACAGAAGAGTGGAAAGATATTGAATCATAAGTTCAGTGCTGGACAGAAAATGTGCAAAACTGTATTTACATGGGTTGATTGCTAGTTTACATTAAGCAGGAACATAAACAGCCAGACTGACACATGTTGGTGTTACAAAAATACCCACCTGATAATTTACGTTTCTTTCAAATCATCTTAAACTGCAGAGGGTATGTGCAAAATAGTTGCACCTACGTTTTTTGAAGGAACACGTTTCTATCAGACATAGATATTCAGGGAGTTTGCAGACGAAGAGAAATACAGGGTAAACCATGTGCAGTGCAAGAACTGAAAGAAAATATTCAAAGAGGAATTGCTTGTAGTTCAAGAGAAGAGTTCTCTTGTTTGGCAGCAAGTATTTTCTAATGGTGCGAGGCAAGCTTGGAAGCTGGAAATCAGCACTTTGAGACTGTTCTATTTTTTTCATGGCACAACAGCCCTTAGTGGGCCAGGGCTCCTTATTATTCAGGCTTCACATTCACATTCAGTTAGACACACCACACTCGGCAGGACATCTCTGGACAAGTGATCAGCCCAATGCAGAGACTTCTACCTGACAATGCACAGCACTCACAAGAGGCAGACATCCATGCCCCTGGCGGGATTCGAACTCACAATTCCAGCAAATGAACGGCCGTAGACCCACACCTTAGACACGCATGGGGATTGGCACAAGACTGTTCTATAAAAAACAGCAAGTTGAACTGCAGGGGACATGATTAGCTACAAACAGAGGCGGGACTCCTACAGTGATGGAGCTCCCCCAGTAGGCGTTGTGATGAGACTGGAGTTTAAATTACGCTCTCTAAGCACAAGAAAATTATCTTCAGAGTCGCTAGGCATATTTTTCTCACAACATAAGACAACAGCATAGACTTGGGGTTTCCTTGGTGGTCATACAGAGACGTTGCTTGGTTAGGACAATCTGCAGTCTGGTTTGTTTGTGTGAACTTTTCAGTTGAACATGTTTCTTGTTCGTCTTGATAAAGATAGACTTATATCTAGCATGTTCTTCTGAAATGTCGGTACCACATCTCACATTACACAATGGTTGGGATGTATAGTGCGAATGGGGAGAATCAACAAATGAATTATGATTTGAATAAAAACATTCAGGGAGAGCATATAAGTTGGGCAGTAAGAAGTATGAAAATAATTATCGAATAGGTTGTAATCAATTAAGTGTGTAGGCATACTGCTTCAAGCAGACCTGGCTAGCGATCAACAGCGAAGTTACATGAAATAGGTTATGAACACTTTGATTTCCGTCGGCTGCACTACTACCAACCTCTGAAGGAGTATCATGTACCACCATTCTTAATGATGAATAAAATTTTCACTATTCTTAATGGTGAAATAAATGTTGCAGCATTTCTACGGCAGCCTCTTGATGAATACGTCACTAAGCTTCCGGTCCCGACACGAGTTCTGCGCACCCGAGGACGAGTGGGTTTGGTGAGAGCGCGGCTTATGGGGGCCCAGGAGGCACGAGGGCAGGTCCTAACCTTCCTAGACGCCCATTGTGAATGTACCGTAGGTAAGAAGTAAGAAGTTGAAGACCGCTGAAAACATTTTCATAAGATTTTGTGATGGGGAATGTAACAGACATCTGTAAACTCATTGAAATTTCAGTTTGAAAATGATAAAAACAAAGGAAGTATGAAGAGCTGTATGGATTTCTGTAAGTATGATGACAGTATGTTGATATTGATTTATCAGAGCAAAAAATGTTAGAAACAAAACTTGTAGAGGCAGATGGAACTCAGTTTATGCCTGAAATAATTTTATCCTAAGGCTTACAGATATCTTTATAATGGAATGGAAGTGACCAAATGCCCTGGAATTGTTACACTATGCATGTATTTCCTAACTTGCTATATTTTACCTCCAGGCTGGCTCGAAAATTTGATTTCCAGAATTGCTGAGGATAGGACTCGGGTTGTGTGCCCGGTGATTGACATCATCAATGACGACACGTTTGCTTATGTGAGGAGCTTCGAACTGCACTGGGGAGCATTCAACTGGGAGCTTCATTTCCGGTGGTACACTCTCGGGGGTGGCGAAATCAAAAGAAGAAAGCAGGACATCACAGAGCCATTCAGGTACAGCCCAGAACTTTTGGATTAGTTCAAGTGGGTTCAAATACAGTGTTGTTCATATTTCAGGCAAGTTTCAGAAGATTAAGTTGTGATATTGGTGACATTCTAAGCAAGTTTTACAAAAACCTAGTAGATTCCAGATCAGAAGTAGTTCCCTGAAATGTGGTTTCTGAAGACCTCTCATTTATAGATATGTCAGTGTGGTGGAATGACAATTGACAGGTTCAAAATGTAAAGGATAATACAAAATGGAATTTTAGAAAAATATGACCTTTAAACGTGAACTCAGTTGTATCAGTTAAGGACAAATACTTGTGTAGGCCATGTTTACAGTTACGATAATTTTTTTTGTAATAATAGACAATTTTTTTTAACCTTCATCAAGGAAAGCACTGAACATTTGAGTTAGTAGTAAATTAAAAATGCCTTAAATATTAAGAACTTTTAACATTGAAACCTTTCATGTGTTTCAGGACCCCAGCTATGGCCGGCGGCCTCTTTGCGATGGATAAGGACTACTTTTTTGAGCTAGGAGCTTATGATGATCAGATGGAGATATGGGGTGGTGAAAACCTTGAGTTATCATTTCGGGTAAGACCACTTGCAGAATTTGTCACTCACATTCAGAGATTCCTTTTTGAGCTTCACAAGAACATTAATCCTCACATGGCCCTGTGTTTCACTTCCATCTCATCTTACACTGTGTCATGGGGACGTCACAGTGTGTAGGTGTACTTAGGTGTATGTCGTATATTTTGAGGTGCTTAAATCAAGGTGGAAGTGAGAAGCTGGACATGTGGCATGCTTGGGGAATACGGGAATATATGCATAATTTTAGCCAGAAATATGAAGGAGAGATTTGTGCAGATTGAAGAATAATATTAAAAAGGGCAGTAGCAATGAACATTTGGGTTTCACGGAAGGAAGGAAGGAAGGAAATTCCCTGAGCAGGTGAGACACTGTCAGCTTCTATAAAAGATGTCTGCTTCTTGCCTTTAATTATACACATCCCACTTCCTCCTTCTGTTAGATGAATATATTATAATTCTTAATTACATAGCATACATGCTTATTCTGTTCTCTTTATTTGGTCATTCCCATTCCAAATATTGGCCAGGGTTGCCATCTTAAGTTATTCATGGCTTACCTCAGACCTTTGAACGTATACATGGGATAAAATTTTAACTCTTTGGAACACAGTGTTTTTAGGAGTGGTGATGATAAATGCCAATAAACGGGTTTGTTCTTAATGGAGAGGCAGTGCATTTTGTGTGAAGTAGGAATTGATTTTTTAAATATTTTTTACATGAACTTTCGACTTAAGAGGGTAAACCCTCCTTTCTATCATGTCATTCACTTCTTGGCACTAATTATTCTCATTTGATATATTGCTAAATGCTAATTAACCAATTCTTTTGTCAGAGTGACATTAAATAAACAAGAACAAACTTGTAAGCTATGACCAGAATAATTTTCCCCTTGTTAAGACTCTACTTCCAATGATTTATCAGTGTGCATCAACTTAACTAAGTAAATAAATGTGAGGTTTTCATGGCAGTGAAATTTAAGATTGTGGCCTTCTGTTTTATAACATGGTATAGTCTGATGGATGGGCACTAACCTTTCGAGGAACCTGTCACCTCAATCATTGTACAGACTGATAAGTGTTTCCAGGGTTACGAAGAACCTGCTAGATTCATCTTCAGGCTGGAAGTGGATGCAAGTGTCACTCCGAAATATTCGTAACTGCGTAAGAGACCTTCATGATAATGCAGAAGATGACAATTTAAAATAAGTACCAACTTCATTTTTAGTTGCAGCTCTCTCCATGGGAGAGAGACATTATTCAGCACCTGACAGTCATTCAGACAATTAAGAAAAGCACATCTGACAGCTCATTACTTTTCCATTGCAGCCTTCATTTATTTCCTGACCTGAGCCAAATGATCCAGTTCACATCCTCATACTTTCTTTGTTCAGAGCTATTTATTGCCTTTTTTCATCTACACTTAGGTTTTCCAAGAGGCTTATGCCATTCATATTTTCCTTTCAAATTCTTACACGCATTTCTCATTTCTTCCATGTTTGTTACATGAAAAATTAGTGTTATAAATGTAAACTAGAAACCCTAAAAAACCACGCTGTCTGTTGCAGGTGTGGCAGTGTGGAGGCAGTGTTGAGATCGCACCGTGCTCGCATGTTGGCCATTTGTTCCGCAAATCCTCACCGTATACTTTCCCCGGCGGAGTCAGTGAAGTACTGTATTCAAACTTGGCAAGAGTTGCGCTTGTGTGGATGGATGACTGGAAGGAATTCTACTTCAAATTCAACCCAGGTTTGTTGGCTGTTCCACGGCTCATGATTCTGCCATTTTAAGAGTTACATTTTTAGCCTTTATTTTCCAGAAATAGAGATTTAATTCCCTTGCTACTCAACATCTGGCAACTGGGTTTTAATTCACAGCCAGAATGATAGGTAAATATGTCTGTGTGAAGGAAATGTGATGATATGCCTGTTGGACTAGTGCAGTAGGTGGTACACCAGTGGCACATAGGCTGAAAAAGGATACAGCAAAGTGACCTATACAAGGTGTTCATCGTACTTAAGTCCTGCTATTTTGATATTAGGCTTTGTTTTTGTGAACTATATGCAGTTGAACAAAGAGTGTAAAGAATATTGTCAACTTGCTACTCTGCTGTGTTACAAATGTTGTGGTTTCTTACAGGATTTATTTTCAGATTAGAAGACCATGTGTGTTTGTATTATATCCCTCTGAATTTGAACATTCAGTTTGGCAAAGCCATTCATTAGAAATATGACACCATGGAGTAGAGCCCTTCGAAACTGAATATCATTATAGAAATTCGGAATTGTATGCTACTAGGTAATTTTCCTGAGGCAGATGAATCCATTTCACTTCTGCACCTACTATATTTAGAGATTAATCTTAATAACACCATCCCATCTACATCTAGATCAGTTAGATAATGAAATTAGTCAAAGGCATGATTAATTATTGCAGCACCTGAAAAGTTATTGATAACTGCTAAATCTGTATCACCAGCCAAATAATTGTTCCATAGTTACTGAGATTATTTCTCTGCTTAGGTGAGCTGGGGTAGCTCAGTTAGTACAGGGATTGGGGTACGGGCTGCATGTCGAACTGTGGTTTTGTTCCCTGCAGGGTAAAGGACTTGTCTCTTCTCCAAAGCGTCCAGACGAGCTCTGGGACCTGTTCTGCCTTCTATCCAATTGGTACCAGTGGCCTTTTACCTTGGGCTAGACATAAACATGAAACTGACCACTCACCTCCATCTAGTGCCAAGGTTAAGAATGTGCTGAGTTCTCCTTCCTCCGCCATATAACTTCATGGCGTGCACAAGGATAAATTCACCTTTACCTTCTCCACCCTCATCTTTCAGCTTCAGCTCGGGTACGGGACCGTCAGAGTGTGAGGTCGCGAATTGAACTCCGTGAGAGGCTAAAGTGCAAGAGCTTTGAATGGTATCTTGATAACATCTGGCCACAGCACTTCCTCCCCAAAGACGACCGCTTCTTTGGTAAGGTAAGCCATGACTCTTCTGTTGATAATTCACTGTATTGAAAACTTTAAAGGGTGGTGGTAGCTGTACGTACCACTTGGTTTAAAATTAAATAATCTCCATTTTTCCTATGGGGCACACAGTGGCGCAGTTGGTTGAGGCACTGCTACAAGCCAGAAGGTCGTGGGTTCAATTCCTTTTGGTGTCATTGGAATTTTTCATTGACATAATCCTTCTGGCTGCACTATGGCCCTGGGGTTGACTCAGCCTCTAACAGAAATGAGTACCAGGAATATTTCCTGGGGGTAAAGTTGGCCAGTGTGTGGGGCTGACAACCTTACCACCTGAGGGTGCCGATTGTCTTGAAATCTGGGAGCCTTAATCTCCTGGAACCCTTAGGACCTGTCCAGGCCTGTAATGGGACTGCTTTACCTTTTACCATTTTTCTTATGGAATGTATTTGTGGATTTCATGTATTTATATGAACAAACAGTGATTGTTTATAGGGTAATTGGTCTGCATGCTGTAGGAGATATTATTGTTCCATAAGACCTTGTAATAAGTTATGGCCTATTTTGCTTAATCTGTCCCAATTAACCAAATTTGATAGTCCTAACATTATATTTGATATGTATCTTCTGAAGTATCAATTCTACATAGGATGAATTACTGAGAATATCATTAAAGTACAAGCAAAGAAATAAATACGTGATTTGAAGTTACATACAAGGAGCCCTATTTTGGTACTCTCACAAACATGATCTTCACTGTTCCTTTAACGTAGGGAACTAAGATAAATAATGGCTTAAAGCTTATACCATCATGAATTGATTTCTGTACCACACCAGTTGCCTGTGAATGTCTGAGGGTATTGTTCATGATTCATTTTATAATTTCCTGTGTTCAGCAGCAAATAATCGGCTAGGTTGGTACAGATGTTCTGTAGGTAATTACTGCCTCCATATTCAGGATTGATCTCACCATGTAGTCTGAGAGGTGTCACTGTTTCAAAGGAACAAAGTTCTTCTCATCTTCAGGGTGGAACTTATACTATTTGAAGCATGGTAGGTGGTTATGAACATTTAGGAGGAAGATATTGCTTCCATCTGCAAGGTAGGATTTTCACAAGCTGTAGTCTAGAATATGGGTGCCAACTTTTATAGGAACGTACTGCCACAGACTTCAAAGTAGAAACTTTACATTGTTTAGTGTGGTAGTTGGTTACGAATATTTTGGAAGAACTTGCTGCTCAAGTAATGATATAACCATGTGTTTTGGTAGGTGGCTGGCACGTGTTACAGCAAACTTCTGTCTCCAACTTCAAGACATAACTTGTACAACATATTGCCCGGCAGAATTTATACCCTGACAAATGTTTCAGTTTCCTACCAAGCACTATCTACAACCTACTGGAATACATGGTGCCATTACACAGAAGACCATAGTACTTAACTACCTAATCTAAATTTGGGCCATAAGTGAACACCTCATTTCTTACAATTCATGTTGTTTTAAATATATCAGTAAGCACTGAAGTTTCTGGTAGCATAATTTTTGTCTTAGCAGATCCGTAGTCGTCTGTCAGGTGAATGCCTGCAGAAGCCAGTAGGTAAAGGCAGTCTTAACCAGCCCATGGGTGCAGCTACTGTAGCCAGCTGCTCTGTGGAGCCAAATCTGCTGCAGATGTTTGTCATGTCACCTTCAGGAGCTGTTATGACTGATGAATCAGTATGTTTGGACGCTCCTGAAAAGGACCATTCCACATTGCAACCAAAGGTTCGAATAATGGCCTGTAGTGGGCTGGGTCGCCAGAAATGGAGCTTCAATGATCAAGTAAGTTGCTGGACATTCCCCTGAAAATGCTTACAGGATGTCAAAAGTGTTCAAGACTGGCATCTGTAATAATTTTTATTTTTTCCCACTGCACTAGTGAAGCATGAAAAGAATTATAATTTCTGTCTCAAAAAAAAAAAAAATTATATTTCAAACACCTCATGAAAAAAAAAAATTTCCTTACTTCCTATAATAAAACCAACTAGATGCACTACTTTTTCAAATTTATTTTTGGAATAAAACTCTACATGTTTTGGACAGTTCCTCTGTCCTCCATCAGGAGTTTTTCACTGAATACACAACAAACCTGTATGACATATACCATTGCTGTGTGTAGAGTGAAAAACTCCTGATGATGGACAGGGGAACTGTCAGAAACATGTAGAATTTTATTCCAAAAATAAATTTGAGAAATTAGTGCATCTAGTTGGTTTTACTATAGGAATTTATCACGATGCACGGTCACCTGAACGTCAAACAGAATTTCCATTGCATATACTTGTACTTTGTGATGTAGGTAACTACATAGAAAAAACTCCTTATAAAGAAGCTACCAGTCACCAAGTCCATTCATAAATTCCTAACCGTGAATGGAAATGGAATATATATTACCATTGTCACAAGAACCCACCACAGAGCCCTGTCCTTAGCCAGATAAATCTAACCAATACCCTCATCTACTGTTTCTTAAAGTGGTAAGTCCATCCCACCCCCCCTTTTTTTTTTTTGTGCATAGGGCCACAACCATTATTGTGTACTGGTCCATGGGTCATGCGTGTAAAAAATGGCAGTTAAGTGGTATGCCCAACCTCCTCACACTACTTAATCAACCACGTTGACACATTTACTTACCTGTTAATAGTGCAGTGTGACATCACAGTGGGGTTAGCTGAATGTGACTGAGATTTGGTTTACTCAACAATGCAATGTCTGCAGACATGATTCTGATTATTGTACAGTGTGTGACAACATTAGCACAGTGTTTTCACACCAGTTCCTGCAGCTGATGTTGTCAAACTATATGCCATATCACGTCTGAATTGTTTTTTGTACTTCCCTCATATGTAAGGCAGGGTTACCAGCTTCGCACAGCTGAGTCCTGAAGTTTATGTGTATGTGATGTAATTGTTTACATCACCGCACTTATGTAACATCTGCAGTCAGTAGCAAAGTTGGAGGAATGTATTTGTACTGGAGACTTGGGATGATTACATGTAGTCAGCGGCACAATTGTATTGCCAGTAGCAATAGCGTCCATGTAGCAACATGTTTCACAGCAGTTTCATTACATGTTTTATGTTTTGTTGCCCTTTGTTGTTACTGTTATAGTTTCAATTCTAGTTTTGTTTTTTTTTATGTGGGATGTTATGGAGGAGATTTTATTATAGAGAGATTTAACTATTTAAATTGTATGTCATGGATGTACGTGATTCGTGAGGAATTTCATGGTGCGTGTCTTTGTCAGGATTGGGCTCAGTCACTGAGTTTGTCAGAGGTGCTGAAACTTCGGGTTCTATGACCAGAGAATTCATGAAAGAATAAATAAATATTTTTTATTTATTTATGGTTTATTAAATGATGCTGTTAGTAGCTTTCATTTTTTAGTGTTGAATTATAGACCAATTAGTGAATAATGAATTTGAAATGTTGTGGAAGGAGGCAGTTGTAGCTGATTTTGTGATACTGACCCCTACTTTTTCCTGAAGGATCTGAGAAAAACAACACAGAAAATCTGAGTTAGGATAACCTTCTCCGAACTGGGGGGGGGGGGGGGGAAATTTTTGGTTGTCAAAAAGGGGGGGGGTGGGGTTTTTTGAAAAAAATCTAAAAAAAAAAACTGGAGGGGGGGGAGGGGGAGAAAA
>Ga0123357_10010826_pt1 | contig 11638 bp, 7 predicted proteins | sample TergutEmb28metaG_FD_89873 | JGI IMG/M metagenome (GOLD analysis project Ga0123357, IMG submission 89873) | Embiratermes neotenicus P4 segment gut microbial communities from Petit-Saut dam, French Guiana - Emb289 P4 | ecosystem: Host-associated > Arthropoda: Insects > Digestive system > Gut ...
AGAACGAAAGTATTGAGAAGGGAGTGGTAAGATTTCTAAATTAAAAAACAATTTTCTACACGAGTCACTATGTCTACAACCCATCATTATTCTAATACTCTTCTTTTGCAACCTGAAAATCTTTTTTATTTTATCAGTGAGTGTGGAATGGATGGGATCAATCGAGTTTTGCTGAGAACGTGAATTTCACTATTGAGCTATGCATGGAACCTCAGGAGCATTTCTTTATCCCAAGTCAGTTACCGACACTAAAATGGCATGAGACATTTTCAAGACTGGACCTTCCTCTCAATGAGCATTTCATATATTAGCTGTTAATACAAGGTTATGTTTTTTTTAACAAAATATTGTCACTTCCTCCCACTATTCCGAAGCAGGCCACTTGGCGGCTACAGTTTATATGACAGGCGAACCGCCAAGAAGTGACAATAATATTTCTCAGATAAAGCACTCTCTGCAGGTCGAGCCAAAATTGCACAATTGACTACAAAATCTGACTGACACTTTTAACAAGCTGGTATGGTGGGAGTGGGCCCAAAACGAAGATTTTTGTTTAACCACGCCCCATACTTACTTACACTATTAATTTGCATTTAAATGGCCATTGACGAGACACAAAAGCATGAATTTATACAGTGTTCTTAGCTATAAACTCAAAGGAAGCTATTCATACAGAAAATGAAGATGTTTTAAATTACTTGCTCATTAAGTGGTATGAAAAAAGACTGTATTAAGTTCATAATAAATAGCATAACACATAAATAGCATGATAAATATTTATATGCTTTAAGCCTATTTATTAAATTCTACAAATCCCTCCTCCGGTATATAAGATTCCAGGTCTTACGGTGGTAACTATTATGTTATTGTCTTCTGATTTATGACACCATAATAGTATTGTAGGCACATGCCATTGTTCTGGAGAAGGATGTTGCCCCATCTTCACATGCTACATATGCCAAAATGTTGGTATCCTCCAACAAGCACTGTCGCAACTCCAATGTCTACAATATTTCCCAACTTGTGTATCAGATTCTTATTTATAACCTTGATGAAAACAGCCGTTTCCTAAGTACTACTTTGGTTGCATTTGTGTGTCTGAGAGTTCAAGTGAAAGATGTTAGATTTGGCCAAGAGGACAAGCATCAACCAAGGACCAACCTTAAAGTGACACACTGGCCTCATCACACACCCCACAGATGGGTAAACAAGGTAGACCACTGATGGAATGACTGGTACCACTATGACAAGTGCACAAGTTGCCCAAGTTGCCAACGATTCATCTGGGTCTCTATAGTCAGAAGCTGGGATTAAGTGGCTGAGCAATGACACAACCCTGCTTTACAGAATGCAACATACTATACCATCATAAGATGTTTAAAATCAAGCACTGGTGGCTCATGCACAAATTAGCATATAAAAGTAACAGCACTATAACTGCCATTAGCTTTACACTAAAAATCTATATGGCGCATCTATCATTATAACAATCAACCATAGACGGGCCAATTCGGGGGTACACATATTTTCCGTAAGTCTAGGAAGCCAGTTCCATGCTGAGAATCCACAACAATTAGACAATATGAAACAAAACAATTAGTTGCCACAGTGACAAGGTACCTGGCACTTGTGCACCTCTGGACTAATTCATTCACTTAAACAGTGCATGTAGCAAATTTATCTCATCTAGATTCCACACATTTATAACATGCCAAGTGATCAACAGTGTTTACAAATTCAAGAGCCAAAACCATCCAACATCACCAACCTTCAATTTAGGGGCTCCCACAAATTGGTACAAAGTATCAATTAAGAGAGATAGTGTTCATCGTATTATGTTTAGGGACCTGTATTTTAACATGACAGAAAAGACTTTGGCTCCAATTTGTCATAACATCTAAACCGAACCACAAAGTAATATGTTTAAGATTAACACTGTCAGGCCTAATGTTAGTATAAGAAGTTAGGAGCCAGTCTGTAATCTGCAACCTGACAGCTTTTGGCCTTTAAAACTTGACTAGGTGAGTTTAACATTAGCCACATGCCCCAGTAAGACATGAAGGAGAAAATCCTGGATGCTGCAGAAATGCAGGACGCATGCATTTGTAAAGTACAGATGTGTGTTGCTGTGCGATACACAAAACTAATTCAAACAAAAAGAAATTATATTCAACAAACAAGAAATCTGCAGCAAAATGATGTAGTTAAACTTACAGTGAATTAGACAACTGCGCTCTTCTGGGCTATTACGGAGCGAGTAGTGGTAATTTCTTATCATTGTTTTGAGACAACCTATCGGTCCCATCTTCACGGTTCAAGATTCTTGACTGTATGTATGGTACATGAATTATAATCTGGTGCTACACAAAGGTGTTAGTAGCCTATGTAAACATGCAAAATATTCCCTTGAGTGTAACTCAAATGCTCTTCGACTAGGATTGTTGGCGACAACAGATTATGCCTGAAATCTGTGTAAAAGTGAATAGTCTAGACTCTATGAACCCTGCTTTTATGAAACCCAAGTTCATCAATATCTTCATAAACTATGGCTACTGGATACTACCGTGCCAGTTCAGTCTCATCTCTTTCTTTACATTCTTTTTATTCACATTAAGGTGACCATAAAACATCCCTTTGTACGCCATGATGACAAATTCAAGGAGCACAGGTATAGCTACACTCATTAACAACTGCAGCAATAAACAGATGTAAGAGGACTCCTGGTACCCGTCATATAGGAAGCTGGGCAGACACCAGAGCTGGTCTGAACGTTTACAAAATAAAAACATGTCTTGCGCCTCTCAGGAATCAAACCCTGAACTGTCCAGCCCACAGATAGGTCACTACTCCATGTGCACCATCCCAACTCTCTTAGATGCAGTATAAATCGTCCCATACACATCCATGTCTTCCAAAAGGTAAAATCATTTATGACCAAATATTTAAAAGTATTTCTGCATTCCCTGAGCACATTCCATGTGCTGTCCTTTCCATACTGATTGATTTAATGATCCAACAACAACTGGTGAAGAGTAAGTATTATGAAACTCTTTCATATGAACTACCCTGTATTTTCTTACAACTTCCCCTTTCTTCTCTACTTTGATGTCCAAATAAAAGGAAAGAAATTATTGATTACTTTCTTCATCTCTAATTCCACAGTTACATAGGATTTTTTTAAACAATAAACTGCTGCAAACTTTCACATATGTATTACTGTACAACAAAACCTGTATACAACAAACCTTTATACAACAAACAACATAATTAGATGTTATAAAATATATGTTTACAATCATTACCTTACCGTAAACAACTCTAATATAATGAAGTCTAAAAATATGTTCCCAAGACTTCACATTATTTTATACATACGAGAAAAGGAGAATAAAACCTCTGCAAATATGGCCACTTACATTTAAAGGAAAGTCTAACTTGTCAGCATTAACCACTCTCAAATTCTGTAATGCAGAACTGAAGAAATGTAGATAATTATCATATTCAGAGAACCTACTAAAATGGTACCTTGAGTACAAAAGCTTGCTCTCTTCATCACCCGACACAACATGCTGTGTCATATAATGATATTTTCTTTTGAAATTTTTCCCATTATCAATGTGTTGCAATCTAAAGAACTGTAATTAAACCTAAATGGATTGAAAAGTAAAACAAAATGTTTTAAAGTTACCATCAAAACACAACAAGGGTGTATATATATTAGTATGTTATTGTGGCAACACATTTTGGTCTTATTAGACCATTTTCAGCCAAGCATTCAGATATATGAGGTACAATCAGTGCATATCATGTACTTTGGGATCCCTTACTACTTACAAGGTATGTGATGCATAGGTGACAACAAACCTTCTCTGCAGAATCATTAATCTGTATCAAATACATGATGAACAAGGAGACCAGCAATGGGAAAACATACAAAAAATGTACAGTTTCTCTACTCTCCTTCTTTGGAAGGGAATAAAAAGATGAGACATTCTTACTGTGCAAGAAAAGGACACAGACTGTGTCACATGACAATATAAATGGATAACAATGTTTACTGATTTTGTCAACAGACATTTAGGCATAAAGATAATATGAATTCACTCATATAAAAAAGATACAATTTTGCATCAATAACTGAAGTAATCGCTTTCACATAAAACAATTGTAACACGACCCGAGCCTGTATCAACCACCTTCCATCCACACAACCTTCTTCACTAAGATTCGGCTGTACTTCGTTCTATTATCATAACAGTCTCCCACATGGCCATTTTTCAAGAGGTTTCTCCATAAAAATTCTACATTCACATCTTGTAAGCCCCATCCAAGCCACATGCTTCACCCCATAATAGTCTCACCTTTTCCACACAAGCTTATAAAAATTGGGTACATTTTTGTTGCACCACATCCTCCAATACACAACAATAATAAACAGTATCAGCCAATAAATTAAGTAACATAGGTCAATGTTGATAAAAATCCAACTAGATGCAACAGTATGCAGATATTTATTTACTGAAAAGTCACTCAGTTTTTAGTACTCCTGATGATGGGTGCTGTCACACCCGAAACATGCAGAGAGACTTTGCAGCAAATAAATATCTGCATACTGTTGCATCTAGTTGGATTTTTATTAACATTGATTTATGATGCACAGAACCATGAGCTTAAAATTAAGTAACATAGGTCTTTAAATTTACCTCAATTCTGTTTTGCTATACTGATGCACTACATAATACTGTGTATTTCATTTCATACATAAAATAAACAAATTACAGCAATGACTTAACTATTAACATACAATGTTTAAGATACTGTCACATTATTAACAAATATCTGTGAGCTGAGGAATGATGTATGTAGCTATCCTTCTACTATCATGGAACTCCCAATAGTATAAAAATCTACTGCACTGAAGTTCCTGTGACAGTGATTCTGGCAACTGCTTCCTAAAACAATGAAATCCCCATTTGTTTGTCTGGGGAACAATGTGTTTGAACACAAGTGAAGAAAACCTTATATAGAAGGAATTTAACATCAACATAATTGGGTCGTGACTTCTAGTCAATGAAGGAAAACATTAATTTGAGAAATATTATATGAAGAGAAATCAGTAAAATCTTTCTAGGCTGACAGCCATGTCAGGTGGGTTATAAAGTCAATGTTTCAGAGACTGACTCTGTCTCCATCATCATGGTTCTGAAACGCTGGTTTACTTTAACCACATGACACAGCTGTCAGACCAAGAGTTCACTGAATTCAGTCAATGCAAAAGCTTCAAGACATACATTCAATACAGTCCACCCTAAAATCACGTATAGGGAGTCAAAGTGATGCTGGAACTAAAGCTCTTCTGCCATGTGCTTGCGATTTGTTGAATTTTTTACATGTTTTGTTGAGCAATGAATAAAATTAAAGGTAAGATCTTCATATTTTTAAGTAAACTAAACCAGAACAGTACACGAAGACAATCATAATTTCATATGAGCAGTGAAAAAGGTAAAGATGTACCTGTCCACACCATGAAAACATACAGGGGGAGCAAATGTATAGTCCCACTCATTCTTAACCACAGCAGTAGATGGAGGTCAGTGGTTATCTTCATGCCACAGCTGCTTGAACCGTGGGGGAAAGAGCTTGAATACAAGGCTGGATGGGTCCCAGAGCCAGTCTGGATGTTCTGGAGAGGAGATACATTTCTTGCCCCTGCCAAGAACTGAACCCCGATTGTCCAGCCTGTAGCCTAGTCACTATACTGATTGCCCTAACCTGGCTCCTACTAGAGCAATAAGAGTTAAAATGATGAAAACTATAAAGAGGTCTTTTAACCATGTCACTGACCACCACAGGAAAGCAAGGACCTTAAAGGACGTGGCCCACGTGGCCATCATCTGACCAACACTGGAAGGTGAGACATTTGCTCAATCATGTGTTATGAGTTACAGAGCGAACATGGTTAGAACATGTAAGACACATATTCTGTTGAAAAAAACAATGTTCATTTGCAGTAATGTAGCAAAATATGCCTCTTAAAAAAAAGTGTAGTTTTTAAAGTTTTGTTTCTTTACTTGACCTACAGTTGAAATCTGATATGCGTGTGCAAAATCACAAGGCTTGTGTCTTTTGAAGAAAGAGATATCCAGATTTGAATCTATATGCTTATTATCATTTGTTAGAGATAAGATATGACAGAGTTTATGTACAAAATCCACTTTCTTTGCAAGAAATGTAAGATGGTACTCCACAAGAAATGGCCAATATTCCAACACAAGAGCTCCATCATGAGTCAATAAACATTTTCAGAAGGTGAAAGGTTTCAGACCAGCATTTCCAAGACTCTACTAAAAAATAAAGTAGCTTGAACTGCAAGGAAAATATGGATTCTACATGATATGACTTGGTTGCATATGATAAAGCTCCTGTGACAACTATTGTACTCAAGGACATGATTACATGAGCTCTATAATCTTAGGTCAGAACTGGTTCACTGTAGCATTCCTTGATTTTTTACTTGTTCATACTTTGTGTGGAAGAACTACTGTAATGGCAAAATATGAGTAAAATATATATAAAACTAGACAGAATGCAACAGAAATTTGAGTTCTACAGCATCTCACACACACACACACACATATTTTTTTTATGTAATACGCCTATAACTGTGTACAATGAGGCTGACTCAGAACAACTCCAGAACTACATTAATATATATCTTTTAACACCTTCAAATCACAAATCACAGTTTCAGTTATCACATGTCAATGAACTCTTAATAATGGAACTTGTATATATTTCAGAGTCCAAAGCACATTCCATCAGTATGAATAATTTACAGCAAATGATTTAACTAGGTTTAATTTTTTTTTTTAATAGTAGGCACCTCCACAGGAAAAAGTCTAAAGTCCAGGATGCATGCCACCCAAGGAAAGCTGTCAAACCATGGAATCAAGCAGCATGAGAACTTCCCAGAAATAAAAATTCATGCTTTGCCTTGCCATGTGGGTCCTGTTGAAACTGTACATTTCTCACCATTTGCCTCGATTTTCACGGTTCCAAAGCCAAAAATATTTATGCATATGGCAATAGCAAGCAGAATCCATGGTAATGGTCTGATTATTTCCTCAAAAAAAAAAAAATCCAGTCTGATCACAGAACTCTAAACATGGAAACACCCCACCAAACAGTTGCATTTTATTTCTGGAGAAGAAACCATTTGATGTGGCCAATTAATAGTACTTTGTTGCAGTGATTTATGCTGAACTTCAGGCAGCAATTTTTTGTTGCAGTGATTTATGCCAAACTTCAGGCAGCAATTATGTCAATGTATTGAATGTCACAGGAATCATCTAATCTTCAAAAAGTAATGTATGGATATTGAAGTGTAATCATTAAGCTAGTTACCCATAAAATGTTTTACTTCATTTGCTGTCCTTTCTCTCATGGCAGTCTACTGACAACTGTCACTTCTTTGTGTTCCACCCCATACATTCAAAGACTCAATTATCCTTTTTTGTCTGGATATATAATGAACTGTCACTACAATTATAGTGCAACATGCAGTGTGTGTTTACAGCGGTGCCCACCCCTTGCAAAACCAGTAATGTAATGTGGTGTTTGTTGAATACTGTTGTTAGCATTCACCAGTGTTGCCAATTTTATTTTATAATACAAAAACATTCATTACAAACTCCAAGCACTCTTCAAGGTACTGTGTTATTTGTTTTAGGTATCACTGTCAACTCAGAACTACTCTCCACAAAACAAAGGAACACATACACCTGATGACGCATTACCTTCCTGGATTATAAATACATATTAAGTGCTATCTCAGTTCAGTGTAGGTATAATTAATTTATAGGCTTTAAATTAAATGTTCTTAAATGAATACAGTAAATGCCCATTTTATGTTCCCATATTATGCATTTTCCTTGATTTCACATACTTATTGTGCAGTCTCGGCTAAATGCCTAAAGAACAAAGTTTCCTGGATTTTACACCACTATCTGGTGGTACCAACAAAAAAGTAAAATCAGGGTTTTACTGCATTTGCCTCAAGAACAGCTTTCAAACCATGCATCCCTTTTGTAAAATAAGGCATTAGTGTACTAAAATGAGGAAAATCTTACTGTTGGAATTTAGAATTCAGATAATGAGAAGAGAACAGCAAACTTCAAACAGAAAATAAGGAGTACCATTGAAGTAAGAACCATTAAATAGTTTCCAACATGTTATACATAACTCCCTCTCCAAACCCTCCACAGCTATAAGCATAGTGTCTCTGTATGATAATTTACATGCTTTCAACTATGAGTAAAGTTGAGAATCGCAAATAATATCTTACTGAATCACTGCAGGAGTAAAGTTAAAACTTCAGTGTTCACTTTACACAGACTGCAGTGACAAATACTGTCATATAAGAAGATACAATTCACAAGAAGTTCAACCATGAAAAATACTGCCAGAAGCACTTTGATGTGAACATACATCAACGGAAGATGCTGTCATAGTCCTGGAGGAAGCACTCGATTACAAAATTTTGTTGCATTAGTTCCAGGGCCATGTTAGCAGATTCTTCTTCTGGCCACATTAGTGTTGGACCTAAGACAATGGCTAGATTTGGAATCTGCATGCGATTGAATTCTTTATAGCTGGTGACTCTGTAACAGAATACAACCAACATCACAATTTGTAACATTTGACAGATATGTAAAACAATAATTTTCCAACTGTTTCATATAGTTACGTATAAAACATGTTCTCTCACTTTACAAAAAAAGACTGTAAATACTTAAAAAAAGTGTTAAAGGAATATATGGTTCTAAGAACTCATGGTAAGTAAGCAATTCAGGACACTATATAGTAAGTAGCTTTATAACTTAAACTGGTCACACTGTTCTGTTATGGTACCGCATCAAACAAATTGTTAATCATCTGCCACCCCTCTGATTCAGTCACAGTACCAGACAGTTCTTTTATGACCTTTATCATACTGCAGGCACAGACATATTGCATCACACAAGATTATGTAAAATTCTTCCACGATGTTCAAACATACATTGCAGTAACTGACCTGAGCAAATGTCTAAGCAAGAATTCGAGGGTATCTCGATTTGGACCAGGAAGTGCCTTCACAATCTCCCTGAAATGCTGAAGCTTCTCCTTCTTATTGGGATTTGCTGCAAAACACAATTTGAGGTAAAAACTTCATCTCCATTTGGAAGTTCGCTACATGAGACATTACAGTTTAACATCCAAAACTGAATCAGAAGTACACTGATGTAAATAATAAACACAAACATAGCATTACATTCATAGCTGCTGTTACTCAAAATGAAAGTTGTTCAAATGGAATTTGTAGACCACAATGGCATTTCTTCTATAATATACCCTTAACTTCTGCACAACAAAATACTTTTTTTAATAAAAAATAATGATGCAATAATTTAGCTTAGTATAAATGATGGGTTAGATATGATGGTCAGGAACCCAAATCAAATTCACTCCACGATTATTACTATAAACCCTGCATGAAAGTTGATCCACAATCCTACAGCAGCTTGGTTACAACTCAGAGTGTGAGTGGAGTGGGTGGAATAGCCTGGGTAACTGGAAGGAGCTAATATACCTGCAGCAGAGTCATCCCTTTCTAAAAATACATGTTCGTGTTCTGATCTTGGTATATCATTTTCATTCCATTTAATGCCTCTTCTGACACTCACTTACATACACTGTATGCTATTCACATCCTTGACAGTGGATAATTCCATGATTACCTACTTCTGACAGTACCACAGTACAGTACAAGTCTTCTGTAACAAGACCTGCAACGTACATATAACGTAACAGTGAAACACATTCATGTTGCCACTGTTGCCATGGAAAGGCAACAGGTACTAACAAACTGAGTGTGTGTCTGCAGCCTTAGCAATCCAGCAAGTAAAGCACATGTGCTATATTGTCATCTGTGGCCCATCCAGGTCTACCATATTTTTTCACATTATCTTACAAACATCATGATTTCTTTTGCCTGAAACATTTCTCATTCTAAGAAGAATGCGGCGAGATATTATCACAAATGTACATGTCATCATGTCAAATAGCCTTTATTGTTGTCAGATTTTTTATGAAATTTCCCTTTTCTCAACAGTTTTAAAAAAATACTCGAATATCAAATTTCATGAAAATCCATCTGGTACAAGCTGAGTTCCATGCAGATGAACAGACAGACATGATAAAGCTAATGGTCACTTTTCGCAACACTGCAAAAGTACATAAAAAACAATGTTTTTGTTTGGTTGACAGTGGGCAACACAAAACAAACTGCCCTCTGTAACATCCTGTGACCAATTAACCCAACACCCCTCTACTCTACACCGTGGATGAGTGGAAGTACAATAACTGAAACTGGTTCTTTGCATAGTGCCATTACATTGTAAACAAAGTTACTAGATTTCAATGAAATGAATCTAGTAGTTTTGGAGATAATATGGATATGCATGTTCTATATTTATATACTTCATGCACAGAACACGTAAACAGTGTCATGAAAGAGTGTAATTGGCAAGAAGCAACCAACTGGGGTATTAGCAGTGCAGACGCAACTGCCATGTTTTTCACACATAGGAGGTTCAGGTAAATTACTAACTACAAGCTGCAGAAAGACCTTGATGATGGTGGTGGGGCTTGTGTGGTCTAATGAGTCACGGAGCTATGCTGGCGGTAGCGAAGCTACTGGTAGGGCCTCTCATGCTAGATTGGTCCATGACGAAGACCCAGACTAAGAAGCAATCCAGGATTGCTGGGGGTTGGATGTAAGGCTGACAACCTGCTCCAGAAAAAAATATTGTTACGAAATCCAAAGAAGCAATGGCCGGACTGTCAGAGGGATAGCTGGCAGAAGCTTCTGAAAAAGGCCTTGGCTCAAAAGGGGCTGTTGTGCCAATGATGATGATGATGATGATGATGATGATGATGATGATGATGATGATGATGACGACGACAAGCTGCAGATGCTTTACTGGTTTTAAAAAGAAAGAAAGAAATATATATATATATATATATATATATAGTATCCACTGAATAGGAGGCTGGGTGTGTGTCAGAGCGCATACGAGTGTGGTAATAAAATTAGAAAATCCATGCCCCCAACTGGAATCAATGAACTGAAGGTCTGAAATAGTAATAGTGAACGTGTAACATGAAAAAGTACTTACTGCTTGCCTGCAAAGCTTTACTGAAATGCTCAAAAGGAATAAGAGGTTTTTTCAGCTCTCGGAAGAAGAGCTTCAAGGCACCTGTAAGTACGTGCACATCTTCTTCTTGATCTAAGACTACCAAGTTGTTTTGATCTACCTGCAACAAAAAAAAACTGCCTCTAGGGATGTATGTAACCAAACCAAATGGAAGAAACTCGTTGAGAAGGCCAAAACTTCTCTGAAGTTGTAGTGCCTCAATAATAATAATAATAATAATAATAATAATAATAATAATAATAATAATAATAATAATAATAAGCGGAGAAAATAAAAGAAAGATGGCATGGGAAGAGGATGCATGGACAATTGCCACGTAACTTAGACGAAAAGCTGGTGGACATTGAACAATCATATCGCTGGCTTAAATTTGGTGACATCAA
>Ga0123357_10010827_pt1 | contig 11638 bp, 11 predicted proteins | sample TergutEmb28metaG_FD_89873 | JGI IMG/M metagenome (GOLD analysis project Ga0123357, IMG submission 89873) | Embiratermes neotenicus P4 segment gut microbial communities from Petit-Saut dam, French Guiana - Emb289 P4 | ecosystem: Host-associated > Arthropoda: Insects > Digestive system > Gut ...
AGGGGGGAGAGACGGGAATGACGGCGGACCGGTGAGCGTGTCGGGGAGGAGTGGGCTGAGACGGAAGAGGAGCGTTTGTAAGATGGACATATGAAGTCGATGAAGAAGGAGGGGCGGAAGACGCCGCGTCGGGAGAGGCCGCCGATTCAGCAGTGTTTGCGGCGTGGGCAGGAAGTGATTGTGCAGGTGATTAAGGAGGGGATCGGGAATAAGGGGCCGACGCTGACTTCTTATATTTCGTGCCCGGGGCGGTACCTGGTGATGATGCCGGGGATGGCGCAGCTGGGGGTTTCGCGGAAGATTGAGGATTTGGAGCAGAGGCGGGAGTTGAAGCGGACGTTGCAGGAGCTGAATCCGCCGAGGAATCTGGGGTTCATTATCCGGACGGCGGGGACGGAGGTCTCCAAGAAAGAACTGCAGGGGGATTTGAATTACCTGGTGCGGATGTGGAAGGTGATCGCGAATCGCATCCGTACGCATAAGGCGCCCGTTGAGCTCTACCAGGAATCGGATCTGGTTATTCGTACGATTCGTGATGTGTTTAGAGATGAAATAGATCGCATCATTGTGGATAATGAGCAGGTGGCTTCGCGGATTCGGGATTTTCTTTCGATTGTCGACCCGAGGTCTGCGGGGATTGTGGAGTTGTATACCGGGACGATGCCGTTGTATCAGAAATTTGGGGTGGAGCGGGAGATCGAGAAGATTAATGCGAGGCGAGTGGAATTGCCCAATGGCGGGTCGCTGGTGATTGATTCGACGGAAGCGCTGGTTGCGATTGATGTGAACTCCGGGCGGTATCGCGAACAGCGTGATGCGGAGCTTACGGCGTTTAATATGAATAAGGAGGCGTTGAAAGAAGTTGTGCGACAGCTTCGTTTGCGCGATTTGGGCGGGGTGATTGTGATTGATTTTATTGATATGCGTGAGGAACGGCATAAGCGGGAGATTGAACGGCTGTTGCGGGAAGAGCTGGAGAAGGATCGGGCGAGGACGAAGGTTTTGCGGATGTCGCAGTTTTGTTTGATCGAGTTGACGCGGCAACGGGTTCGGCCGTCGCTGAAGCGAAGTATTTATATGGATTGTCCGCATTGTCATGGTAGTGCGTTGATTAAGACGCCGGAGTCGGTGGGTCTGGATGCGATGCGGCGGTTGGCGGCGGGGGCGACGCGGCTGGATGTGGCGAGGCTGGAGGTCAGGGCGTATCCGACGGTGGCGAATTTTTTGCTGAATCGCAAGCGTAAGGCGCTGGTGGACCTGGAAGAGAAAAGTGGGAAGCGCATAACGATCAGTCCGGATGAGTCGCTTGCGGGGGATCAGATTGGGATTTCGGCGTATGATGGGCGGGGGAGTTTTTTGAATTTGACGCTGTGAGCCGCCCCTTTCGTAAAGTTCATAAAATGGGTGAAAGTCGTAAAATTCGTGGAGATGCGGTGCTCCGCCACCCCGCGGAGCGGGGTCGCTACCACGAATTTTACGAATTCAACTCATTTTACGAATTTTACGGGTTTTGGTATGATACGGGGCTCCCTTGAGCGGGGGAATTGAATGATGATAAAAAAGAGTGAGTTATGCCTAAATTGAAAAGACGCGATGAACTTCGGAATATTGCTATTATTGCACATGTCGATCATGGGAAGACGACGCTGGTGGATGCGATGCTGCGGCAGTCGGGGATGTTCCGGGCACAGCAGATCGGCAGTGATTTGATATTGGATAATAATCCGCTGGAACGGGAACGGGGGATTACGATATTGGCGAAGAACGTGGCGATGACGTATATCGATGCGAAGGGTGTGTCGCGGAAGATTAACATTATTGATACGCCGGGGCACGCGGATTTTGGGGGGGAGGTGGAGCGTGTGTTGAAGATGGCGGATGGGATATTGTTGTTGGTGGATGCGTTTGAGGGGCCGATGCCGCAGACGCGGTTTGTGTTGAAGAAAGCGTTGCAGTATCACCTGAAGCCGATCGTGGTGATTAACAAGATCGATCGCGCGGATTCGCGTCCGACGGAAGTGCTCAACGAGATTTTCGATTTGTTCGTGGAGCTGGATGCACATGATGATGCGTTGGATTTTCCGGTGATTTATGCGTCGGGTCGTGCGGGTTTTGCGAGGTTGGAGCCGGGGGATGGGGATAACGATATGCGGCCGCTATTGGAGACGATTGTTACGAAGATCAAGGGTCCGGTGGCGGATCTGGATAAGCCGCTGCAGATGCAGATTACGAATATTGATTACAATGAATATGTGGGGCGAATCGGGATCGGACGGGTGTTCAACGGGGTGGTGAAAAGCGATCAGCAGATTGCGTTATTGAAGCGGAATGGGAAAGTGGAGAAGCATAAGATTGTGGATTTGTATTTATTTAAGGGGTTGGGGCGGGACAGGACGGAGCAGGCGGAGGCGGGGGATATCTGCGCGGTGGTGGGGATCGAGGATGTGGATATTGGGGACACGATCGCGGACATGGAGAGGCCTGAGGCGTTGCCGTTGATTGACGTGGATGAGCCGACGCTGAACATGATATTTTCGGTGAATGATTCGCCGTTTGCGGGGCAGGATGGTCGGTATATCACGAGCCGGAATGTGAGGGAGCGGTTGTATCGGGAGTTGCAGTCGAACGTGGCGTTGCGTGTGGAGGATACGCAGTCGCCGGATTCGCTGCGGGTGTCGGGGCGAGGGCTTTTGCATCTGGGGGTGTTGATTGAGAATATGCGGCGGGAGGGGTACGAGTTGCAGGTATCGAAGCCTAAAGTTATTTACAAGGAGTTGAATGGGCATAAGTGTGAGCCGATCGAGATGCTGGTGGTGGATGTGCCGAAGCAGTTTGAGGGTGCGGTGATGCAGTCGGTGGGGAATCGCCGGGGTGAGCTGGTGAAGATGGATGTGAAGGGGAACTTCACGCATATGGAGTTCACGATACCGGCGAGAGGGCTGATCGGGTTGCGGACGAGGTTGCTCAATGCGACGCAGGGGGAGGCGATCATGCATCATACGTTTCATGATTACGAGTTGCTTCGCGGCAGTTTGCCGGGGCGTCAGAATGGCGTGATGGTGTCGATGGAGACGGGGTCGGCGAATGCGTATGCGTTGGATAAGCTGGCGGATCGGGGGATGATGTTTATTAAGCCGGGGGATGCGGTGTATGAGGGGATGGTGGTGGGTGAATATAATAAGGATAATGATATCACGGTGAATGTGTGCCGGGAGAAGAAGCTGTCGAATATGCGAACGACGGCGAGTGATGAGAATATTATTTTGAAGCCGCCGCGGGATATGTCGCTGGAAATTGCGCTTGAGTATATCGAAGATGATGAGCTGGTGGAGGTGACGCCCAAGACAATCCGTCTGCGGAAACGGCATTTGAAGGAGAATGAGCGGAAGCGGTATGGGCGGGCGATGGCGGCGGCGGAAGAGTAAAAGGGATCTGGCGATCTGGCAAGTGGGTGATCTGGTGATTTGTGCTGTCGCATGTGCGAGAGTGCCTTTCGATCGCGAACTTCCAAGTCACCAGATCACCAACTTACCAGATCACTCAATTTGTTTGGCTTCGGATTTGCTGCATCTTTCAGGAGTAACGTGTTTCTTTACTCTGTTGAAAGGTGGTGCGTATGCGTACGTATTTATATGTTGTGAGTGCGGCTTGCCTGGGAGCAAGTGCTCTGCTGATGTCGGTGCCGGCGTCGGCGGATGTGACGGTGAAAAACGTGGTTGAGGAGGCGACGAAGCTGTCGCTGCCGGAGGGGATTATCGCCAAGGATCTGAATGCGGAGAGCGGGATTGAGAAGGCCTTCAAGGGAATCACGGAAGATGCGATGAGCAAGACCGGGTTTGATAATCTGGTCGGGCGGCTGGTCGATAAGGATCGGATTAAGAAATCGACTGAGAAGAGCCTGGCGGACCTGGACGGGAACCACAATAAGCAATTGACGGATGTGATTGCGAGTCTGGACGGTGCGTGGAAGAGTAAATACAACACGAACTTCAGCATTGATTATTCCAAGGTGTTTACGCCGGAGTTTTTGACGATCAAGACGGGTGAGGTGAGCGATCCATCGCTGCTGGTGGGGAGGTGGCCGATGCATGCGGCGATGTTGGCGCCGGAGGGCGGGCGTTTGACGGCGGCGGAGGCGGAGGCGGCGAAGACGAAGGTTTTTGGCGGGGAAAGTAAGCTGGAGAAGGGGCGTCAAGTGGCGATTGTGAGTATGCCTGCGAACCATGGATTGCCGGGCGTGACGGCGTCGCTGCTCTATGAGCATGTCACGGGATGGCACTTCGATATTCCCAGCACGATCACGGCACAAATGCTCTATGATAATCTGGTGAGTAATTTGACCTATATTGATTCGCACCGGGAAATACTGCCGACGGATGTGAATGAGGGATATCGTACGGTGTCGCAGGCGGTGACGGCGGCGTTGTATGGCGTGGATCTGCAGAAGCTGCCGGCGAGGACGGCGGGTGAGAGGTGATGGCGAAAGAGTAAAAGTTAAAAGAGTAAAAGTTAAAAGGTGAAGCGAAGCCCGGGGATTGCGGTTCCTGGGCTTTTTTGTTTTTCGTGACAAGTTACCAAATTGAGAGCACGGCGGGCTTTGGGGGGTTGCAATGAGGGGGCGGGTGTTTTATATAGCGGAGATGAATCGGATAGAAGTTCATTGTCATTTTTTGCCGCGGTTGGATGATGGGTGCGTCAGTGTGGTGGAGAGTGTGGAATGTTTGCGGATGATGAGGGAGGCGGGGTATTCGCGGGTGTTCTGTACGCCGCATTGCTGTGCGAGCATGTTTTCGGATCCTCCGGCGGAGGAGGTGGAACGGCGGGTGGCGCTGGTGGCGGCGGCGGCGGAGAAGGCAAAGATTGGGGTGCAGGTACGGGCGGGGGGAGAGGTGCGGTTGAATCCGCAGATGGTGGAGCAGTTATCGAGGCAGGGGATTCCGACGTATGGGCATGCGGGGAAGTATGTGTTGGTGGATTTGTGGGAGGAGGATTGGCCGGAGTGGGCGGTGCGGGGGGTGGAATGGCTGCAAGGGCGAGGGTTGACGGTGATTTTGGCGCATCCGGAACGGATGCCGGCGTTGATTTCGGGGAAGACGACGATTGAGGAGATTGCGAAGCTGGGGGTTTTGTTTCAGGGGAATCTTGGGCCGATCGGGGGGAACGATGCGGGGCCGATCGTGGCGTTGTCGCGGCGATTTCTGTATGAAGGACGATACTTCATGGTGGGGTCGGATGGGCATCATGCGTCGCATCTGGCGATGCGGTTGATGGGGTTGAAAGCGATAGAGGAGATCGTGGGGGCGGAGCAGTCACGGCAGTTGACGGAGGTGAATCCGGGGCGGTTGTGGGGATAAGAATAAAAGTTACAAAGTTTCGATCTTTTTTCTTCGTTACTTGGTATGGCGGAGTTCCTGAAGGCCTAGGACGACGTAGGTGGTGGCGAGGACGGGGTTGGATTCCATCCATTTGTCGGCGGTGTTGACGAATGAGCCGTCGGGATGCTGACGCTTGGCCATTTCGGTTTCGAACTCGGTACGCCAGTCGTGCTTGACGCCCTTGGCGTCGGTGATTGTGTCCTGGTTGAGAGCGGTGAGGGTGGAGGCGAAGACGAAGTAGTAGTAGTAGAGGCCTTCGTCGGTTTTGAGGCCGGGGTTGATCTGGAGGGAATAATTGTTGGAGATCCAGCGGAGGGCGGCTTTGACGCGGGCGTCGTCGGGCTTGAGGTCGGCGTAGATCATGCTTTTGAGGCCGGCGTAGGTCATGGAGCCGTAGGCGGCGATGATGTCTTTGCCGTCGCGGTCTTTGGTGAGCGGGGATTGGCCGAAGCTGTTGGTGGCGGGGTTCCAGGCGGTGGAGTAGATGAAACCGCCTTCGTCGCGTCCTTTGGACCAGGGGAGATCGTTGGCTTCGGAAGCCTGGGAGCGAGTGAGGAAAGTGACGGCGCGTTGGATGGATTCGTCGTTTGCGGGGAGGCCGGAGTCGCGGAGGGCTTCGATGACGAAGTGGGTGTTGGAGAGGTCGGGTCGTCGTCCGGGTTTGAGGGTGGAGCCTTCGCCGTAGCCCCAGCCGCCGTACCAGGGGTGTTTCTTGTCGACGGTGGCGCCTTTGTCGTCGGTGGCGGCGGTGGCGGAGCCGCTCTGGATGGACTTGAGGAAGTTCTGGGCCTGGGTGATTTGGTCTTTGTATTTGTCGCGGGTGGCGGGCGTGAGGGCGGCGAGGGCGCTAAGGGTGATGGAGGTGTTGTAGGTGGCGTGGCCGTCGATGTACCAGCCGCCGTCTTTCTGGTGGGCTTTGTCGATGATGGCGAGGGCTTTTTGGAGGGCGGGCTCGTCGGGGGAATGGCCGGCCTGGACGAGGGATTTGAGGACGAGGGCTGTGACGGCAGGGCCAGGGGTGGGGACCCAGGCGCCGTCCTTGTCCTGCTGTGTCAGGAGGAAATCGAGGGCTTTTTTCTCGGTGGCGGTCTGGGGCCGCGGCGTGGCGGCGGACGATGGGGCGGCACCGGCGACGACGAAGGCCAGGAAAGCCAGGCCAGAGAGGGATAGTGTGGTGCGTTTCATGTGGTATCTCCTAAAAATTTAAGTTTGGGGTATTATGGGGGCTGGGCGGGGCGGATGCAAGGAAATTCGAAATTCTTTTTGTGTAGTGTGCAAAGCGACTCTGGATTTTGCGCAAGCTATTCTGGACGGCAACTCAGCGCATATTGAACCAGCCGCCCCGGCAGACAAGTTGGCCATTTTTGAATTTCCGGGAAGGGGGGACTCATGGAACCACGGAGTAGTTGTCGTTGAGGGTGGCGGCGGACTTGGCTTTGGTCGTGTCGGCCTTGGTGGCAAGGGCTTGATACGTGTCGAAATCGGAGGCGAGAGCGGCGGCGATCTCGGCGGCGGAAAGATGGATCTTGTCGCAATCCGACATGACGTTCCGGAGTGTGGCGGCTTCCTGGTTCGTGATGCCGCGACGGCGGGTGCGGGGCTGGAACCAGGATTGCCTGGTATTCGCATCGTACATCGGAACGGTGTCGTGAATGATCTGCTGGGCAAGATCGCTGATCGCGGCGGATTGTTTGGCAAGGTCGTTGAGGGCGTTGGTCATCAGGAGATCGGCGTTGGTGGTGACGGCGGATATGAGAGGGGCGACCTGGAGAGTCTTGGGCTGGGTGTCGGGTTGCGAGGCGATTTCCAGGGCGCGGAGGGTGCCGACGCGTTTGGCGAATTCGAGGATCGGGGCCATGGTTTTGGCATTGTTCAAGGCGGCGACCTTGGCCTTGACGAGAGGGAAATCCTCGGCGAAGAGGGCGGCGTAGGCGGCGGGACGCTGGGCGGGATCGAGAATGGAAAAACCTTCCTTTGCGTTTTTGGGTGTGTATTTGTAACCCGTCGATTGTTGAACGAGGGCGGCCAGAGCCGTAGGGGCGACGAGCTTGGCGAACTGGCGGGAAGCGATGGCTTCTTTTTTCGCCTGCTCGAGCGAAGCGAGGAGACCGCTTTGATCCTTGTTCTGAAGCTGACATTCGGCGCGGAGCATGAAAAGTTCACTGCGATCGTACGCGGCGGCGGACGGGCCCTGCAACGCCAAGGCACGGTAAATGGGGTTCAGAGCGTCCTTGTAGCGACCGCTCTCGACGAGTTTCTTGATCTCGTCCATCGTGAGCAGGGGAGAGTTGGCGGCGAGTGCAGGGCGAGCTGCGATAAAATGAGCCACAGACAGATACAGACAGACACAGACAAATGAGGGGGGGGGCGTGCAGGGCAAACGCATATGGAACCGCCTCCATCCAATAAAGAGTAAAAGGTATAAAGTTAAAAGTTAAAAGAAAGTTAAAAGGTAAAAGTTAAAAGATCAAAAAGGGATGAGCAGCTCAAAACTTTCGCCTTCGCGGCTAAAACAAGCGATTTTATCTTTTACCTTTTTACCGTTTTATCTTTTTACCTTTTAACTTCCTTTTACCTTTTAACTTTATACCTTTTATTCTTTATCTGATTCCACTGGTGTAGTCGTCGTCGAGGGTTCTCTGGGCGTCTTTGGCGGTGGTTTGGGCTTTGGAGGCGATGGTTTTGAAGGGGACAGGGTCGCCGCTGACGAAGAAGGCAGCGCAGTCGTTGGCGGCGGAGGCGATTTTGCCGGATTCGGTGATGATGTGTTTGAGGGTTTTGATGTCGGCGGCGGTGGGGCCGGCGCGGTGGGTGAGCGTGGAGTTGTACATGCGGCCCAAGGCGTCGGTCAGCATCACGTTTTCCGTGACGAGACGATTGGCGGCATCGTTGATCTTTTTCGCGTCGGTGGCGAGATCGTCCGTCGCGGTGGAGAGCATTTTCTGGGAGATCGTGGCGAGGTCGGAGAGAATCTGGTCCGTCTGTTTCGTTCCGCCGGTGGAGGCTTTTTCAACGGCACGGAGGTTGACGGTCTGCTGGGCGGCCTCGGCGATGGGCTTGAGCTGATTGGCGACCTTGGCATTGCGAACCTTCACGTTGATCTGCACAAGCTGGTCGGCAAGCAGGGAGTTGTAGGCGGCTTTGCGGAGGATCAGGTCGGTGATGGGGATGGGTTTGCGGATGCTGCCGGTGGTGGGGGTGTAGGTGCCGCCCGGGGAGGCCTTGATGAGTGCGGCAAACGCGGTGGAGGCCATCACCTGATCGTCGTTGGCGACGGCAAAGGCTTCCTTGCGAGCGACTTCGATCGCGTCCAGGGCGACAGCGCTCTGCTTGGTCTGAAGCAGGCATTCGGCGCGGAGCATGAGCATCTCGTAGTGATCGTAACCGGCGGCGGCGGGGCCCCGCAGTTCGAGAATGCGGCCGAGCGCCTTGAGCGCGTCCTGATATTGTCCGGCGGCGGCCAGTTTCTTGACTTCGTCGGCGCTCAAGAGCGGATTCTCGGCAGCGGGAAGCGAGGCGGCCAGCAGTGTCAGAACGAGGAATCCGATAAGGGGGGGGGGTGCGAAGATGCCGGTACGCATAGGAATCTCCATTTGTAATTCGCGTTTCACGTTCTGCCTGGCTATCCCGGTTACACGTGGGACGACGCTTTACGGCGGCGCATGGCGGGACGTTTCATCGTTTTCGTCGCCCGGCAACCTTTGGGCTGAAATCCCGGTGACGGTTTGGAATTCGGATACTTCTTCCACAAGTATTCGAAGTAATCATGGGCCGTGGCGAATTCACGATTGATCTCCGCGCGAATGGCACGAACTTCCTCCAACGGGTCCATGTCAGCATAATTCTTCTTCTTCATGTCGATTCCTCCAATAATAATAAACGTTCGGGCGTGATGACCTTTGCGGGTGTCAGACTCTTCCCTCGGATAAATTCCTCAATACGGGAACGAAGTTCAAGATTGTCCAAATGTTTCTGATTCCATGTCAACAAATAGTCTGCTCCATGAATTGCCGCCGTTGCCAAATGTACAGCATCCGTTGTTGCTTTTCCCGGCACCAGTTGATGAGCTCTCAACAAATCTGCTAAGAAACTCGCTTCGGACGGAGCTGGACTCCTCAAGAAACTTGGCTTTCTCCAGTCTCCGCGCGGCCGCTTCCGGATCGCCATGTCCAATTTCTTCCAATACGGTTGATGTCAGAAAACATTCCCAATTCGAACGGCGTTCCCACCACATGGCCGTTAGCCGTTGGCACACTCTTTTAAGCTCGTCTTTGGCTGGTCGAGCGGTGAGATAACTCAGTATCGAGGTTTCGACATAGACTCGCTTTTTCGCCATGCGGCACGCTCCGGTCCCTTCCCCGGTAGTATACCACGTCATCCTATTGACACTCTACGGCGTTTTGGGGCACGCTCGTTTTTCCGGGATGTCCATCCCATGTTAGCCCTCGGCTCTGCCGGGGGTTATGCCGGTGATGTGATGGCGAAATGAGCGTGAGGGGGAGCTGGCGTGCGAACCCCCGGCGGAGCCGGGGGCTGACGTGAGTGTTCTTCAATCCGCGAGGCGGCAGCGGTTTTGAACACGTCGGCGGATGATTCGAAACAGCATCACGATCACGATGAAAGCGGCGAAGATGAGCACGTGGTAAGCGAACGCCCACAGCAAAGAAGCGAAGTAGTTGATGTGGTTACTCGTGTGGCGTGGGCGGTCACCAAACAAGAAAATCCGGAAAAGGGAGAATGTGGTGACGAGGCAATGGATGAGCGACCATGCCAGAGCGGTGGCAAGCAAGGTGCCGATGCGATTGCGAGTCGGTCCGATCCACCAGAACCATATTGCAAGAATGCAGATTGTGGAGGGCAATAGACTTGCCAGAATCCGCCAGGCCAGGAATAAGATAGATTTAGACATGCAGAATTTCTCGAATAGTTGTGCGTCGTGTTGTGCGTCGAGGAGCGTGGACATCAGGAAGTCCCTCAGAAAATCCTCGAGGAAGGGAAGGAGCATCGCCACGCCAATCGCCGCGAAAGCAGCTACGGGGCGGCTGATGAGGCGCGTATTGGATAAGTGCTGGGCCGAGTATTCACGCCGCCGCAGGAAAATAAGGACGGCGATAAGCGCGAGGCACTCGGCGACAACTACCGCGAGGCTCAGCCCTATGAGGGACAAAAACTGAACATTTGTATCGGTATCGATTTGAAAGATGGCCGGATAGATGGCGAAGAGGAGCCGGATACCCAAAAAAAACATGGGTATCGAAACGATAGGTGGCACCAGAAGGGTGACAATGGAAAGAGTGAAGAGTCGTGCGAAAAGAGACGGCGCCGACGCCGCGGCGGGCTGCATGCGGACGAAGAGAGATTGGATGACGGCGGGGTCGCCGAAATGAGCTTCGGCCAGGAGAAAGGCATCCTGTTCGGAGGGTTTGATTTCGCCGGTGAGATAGGCGGTGAATTTGTCTTCGATGTGGGCGCGGAGTTCGGCGTGAAGGTCGGCGTCGAGGTGATTAGCGGAGGAAATCTGCCAGGCGAGAGCGTCGATCCGGCGGGCAGTTTCAACGGAGAGCGGGCTTTCCTGCGGGTTGTCCATGACGAACTCCTGTCATTTTCTCAACGAGCGAATGAAAAAGATTCCATTGAGCGGTCTTGTCTGCCAGAGCACGGCGGCCCTTGGCGGTGATGTAGTAATACTTCCGGCGGCGCGGCCCTTTAAGACCACGTGTTACCTCCGCATCCTGCCACTGGGCGCGGACGAGGCCATCGTGCTCCAGCCGATGCAGAACGGGGTAAATCGTGCCTTCCTGCCACTGAAAGAGGTCCTTCGCATTTTGAGCGAGGCGTTTGACGATCTCGTATCCGTAAGAAGGCTCCGCATTGAGCGTTGCGAGGACGAGCAGTGACGTGGAGGCTGCCATGAGTTCTTTTTCGGAGGTCATGTTTTTTCTCTGTACCTTGAACAACGAGGTATAGTATACCTTGATAAGCAAGGTATAGCAAGCAGAATGACGAATGGGACCTCTGATGAACCCAAATGAACCACGACGGCACGACGTGGAAAATAGAATGCAAACAACCATTTCCAACGTTGCGTCGTCGTGCCGTCGTGGTTAATCAGAGATCTCGAATTTTTGTTGAACGTTATGGCGAGGTGAGTCGCGCCGGGGAGTTTCACCCCAGCGCTCTCGCAGAACCGGACGGGAATCTCTCGATTCATCCGGCTCCCATCATCCTTTGGCTCTAAATGTCCCATTTTTCAACGGGACTGG
>Ga0123357_10010828_pt1 | contig 11636 bp, 6 predicted proteins | sample TergutEmb28metaG_FD_89873 | JGI IMG/M metagenome (GOLD analysis project Ga0123357, IMG submission 89873) | Embiratermes neotenicus P4 segment gut microbial communities from Petit-Saut dam, French Guiana - Emb289 P4 | ecosystem: Host-associated > Arthropoda: Insects > Digestive system > Gut ...
CAGCAGGGGCTCTTTTGTCCACCAAAAATGAAACACCCCCCGACAATTTCCACCCTTCCCCCCTTTTGATTTATAAAGGGGGGTTCCCCCCCCCCCCCCCCCAGGAGATGCATGTAAGGGAAATGACATGTAGTTGTCAACTTAACGTAAATATTCAGTCTAGATGTAACTGCGATTTCGTTTGGAGATGTGTAATCTTCTTTGAATGTGTAAGGAAAATGTTCTGTAAATAAGACATGAGAGCAGAAATGGAAGAATTCAAAAGGGAAGAAGATTGACTTCCCAGAAGCTTAGCAACGATGTCAGTAGCCAGGATGTCAAAGTGGAAACACTTTCTTAAGAACACTGAAGCGTAGAACGACCGAATTCGTAAAACGAAAGACAGAACATACAAAGTAAGTAATTACATTCCTAGGCTTGAGTAACGTACAGGCCTGCTTGGCAAAAGGTGGAATTTTGTTTGGGAGGCAGCTCCCTAAAAAGAATAAAATTCTTATATAGTTTGCAATTTCAATTTTGAATTATAACATATTATTGTTTGTTTCAAAGAGAATTGTTAAGGAGAAAGAACCTTAAAAAATAATAAACTTATTTTGTCTTGTGGGATTTGTTATTTATGCTAAATGTTTTGCATGTTTTCCTAAAATAATTTTGTTATTCTTGTATTCCAGCATGTAGGATGTTAATATAAAATTTCAACATGAAACAAGAACATTGTCTGTGAAGTATACACTGATTTGTTATTCGAAGTTAAGCGTCTTAAATTACAAAAACATGGTTTGATGATAATAGAGAAGAATTTCTGGTTTGTGTGAACAAAGATGTGGAGGCGGCGTTGCTGAAGTTTCAAGTCTTCAGGTGTGAACTGCTGTGTCGTCGGGCCTGTAGTTCCCGAAGTGTCTAAATTCTTTTTTGGAATGCTTGACCCTAAAGATGAAGAAATTAAGACCCTTCGACATTTCAGGGAAGACTGGCAGACGGACATAGCGCCACATCCCAGAAGACTTGAAAATTCTACGTTATTTCTGTGTTTCTTCTCTGTGATATATATGCGTTTCTTCCGACAGATGATCGGTTCGTATACTTATATGTTAATTTTGCTTATTTTGCCGCCACGTTAACTTGTGTTAGAATGTTTCCAGCCAGATGGATTTAGCATATAAAAAATGTTTATAATTATCATCTCAATTACAGCTTTTGGATTTGTCGTTGTCAGGGAATTTGACCTATCAGAAAGTGTAGGTTGTTTCCCAAGTCTTATTTTCGTGTATATTCCTTATCATAAAAGTGTAAGGAATATGATTCACAACTTGTGTGTTTTCTTTTATTTAGGAGAAGAGTTGACTACTTGGAGGATTTCATGATTGCATTTTGGAAATACAGCATGCTTTGCTTTAATTCCTTCAAACCGGCTCATTTGAAATCCACGTTAGATTTCGGTATCAATAATTTAATTTGACTGCAATATAGTGCTCTTTATTAACAAGTTCATGAAGTTCTGCTGACAGTAAGAAGGAAACGTTGATGAAGAAAATTCTAAATGGATATTGACGTACTTTTATAATAAATTCGACGTTAATTTATGTGCTGAAGCCTAATAAATTTTTCTTTCTTTAATTCCTACTAATAATGCAAAGACTGTACGAAGAACCTTCATGGTTGTTCCGTGCATTAATAATATCAAGTCCTTTATTTGTCCCAACTAATGCACACAAATTATTTTAATCGTTAAACTGTTAAAACATTTAACACTATAATATTTGTTTCAACATGTTTCGGTTTATATAAACCATCATCAGGGAGCTACAGCCTGCACAGCTTCAGCCTGCCACACGGGTACCACCCCAACCAACCTATAGGTGTGATGATACCAGAGGCTGTGTAATGCAATTTTGACCTGATGATGAGCACATGTGCTCGAAACATGTAGAGGCATGAAATAAACTTATTGTAAAACAAAAATTTTGTGCATCGAGTTGGTTAATTACTGAGATAAATATACGGAGATGCACGGTCAGCAAAACGTCAAAAAAGACTTGTATATTGGAATTATTGTTGTTACTTTGGCAAAGTGCAGGATGTAGCTCCCTGATGATGGTTTATGTAAACCGAAACATGTTGGAGCAAATATTATAGTTTTAAATATTTTAACGGTTTAACGATTAAAATACTTTTTGTGTATTAGTTGGGACAAATAAAGGACTGTACGAAAGAATTATGCTTCGAACACTGTATTACATATTAAGAAAAGTTTTGTTCTTCCAAGATCGGAGGTTGTTGATTAAATTCTGTTGTCAAAAGAAGCATGCCCTGGCTAGAAAGATATATTCAAAATTCTATCATTGTGTCCTTTGAAGGTCATTGCCTTGTGGCTTTTCAAGTATGACTTTTACTAATTCCGGTTTTGCTCTTTCGCAGTGTTATGAAACACATTACACACAGCAACTCATAAGAGTAGGCAGTTTCTTATTTGCTTCGTGTAAACAATTATGCTCATCTTCAGTCTATCAACGTTTCAAAGCAAGAAGTCTGATGTCGTTCCTGTAGTACGGGATCACGTACATGAAATATTTATGTTTTCAAAGGAATGTTTTAAGTCACACAGCTCTAGAAACTGTGCACTGTGTTATGTTAATGCAATCTGTGCATTTCTCATCGTATAGTAATGTCAATAAAATGCTTACTGCCTGCAGTTTAAAATTTAGTGGGCCGTATTCGGCTTTCGTCTTCATAAAGCGCCATGTTTGTGTTGTACGATGCACTAATAAAGAGGTAAATTACAGCTTATGAGAAGATAGTTAGACTCGGCGACGTAGCATATATATATATATATATATATATATGCACACTCACACCTACATTTATTTTACAGACGCGAGAATTTATACGATTTTGTTTATTTCACACGCACTTAAGTCTAATGTAATACATGCTTATAAATTCAGTGAATAAGGATATTTGCGAAGTAATTGTAAGCAATATGGCTAAGATTTGTATCGCTGATATATTTGTGCTGAAGGCTTATTTTTTTATTCAATGTCCCGCACACTAGAAAAAAATGTCACTTATTAATTTGTACCGTCCATAAAGTTTCTTACTGATGTCTTTAAGATATGTCCAGATAAATGCGAGTATCATGGCCAAGTACTCTTCCGACTCTACAGCTTTGGAGTTTCCTGTCATTATAGGCTACCATCTTCCATTTCAAAAATGAAAAGATCTTCTTAACAGCTGGCTGCCACTTAGTATAAAATAATGTCATATTCTGTACCGACTTCTTCAGAAAATGTTGAATCTTAAGGTTGTTCAAAACGTTACGTCACGTGTAGTCAGCTATTAAAATGAGTGTCCGCGTTATCTTTCGTCGTCGCTAGTGAGACAGAATTTTTCAAGCTGACAACTGATTGAGCAAAAGACAATCAGGTTTTCAGAGTTATTGTGCATAGCTTCCTCGCTGATACGTCCAGCCGGTGCTGTCTTATAGCAATAATTCTTACGAATACCATCCATTGTCACGCTTGTAATTTTTTCCAGTCCAGTTACAAATAGGTAAATGTTCCCTTTACTTTCTGGTACAGAATTTGTCAGTCGTGCTGCCTTACAGGCTGCATGAAATGTGCGAGAAAGACGTGAGTTTTCTACAGAAACTGACAACCTTTTCATAGAAAGGGAAGGAACATTTACCATTAATTTTCGGAGTAAATATCATCCACTGCGCAATGGCTGTGATGTTACTTTCATCCATTTAGACTGCACGAAAATTATCTTTACCTGAAACTTAAGTTATGTTATTTTGGGAGCTGATTACATAAAAACTCATTTTTTGTTTAGAGTTCCATGTAGACAATATTATGGACTTTTGTATGCTTCGTGTACTTCTTAAACAAAAGGAACTGGCTGTTTACTTCGTACACAAAGTATTGCCTTAAGTCCAGTAACTCACACTTGCTAATCGGTAAGAATTATGTCACTAACTCTCCTAATGTTAACAAGAATGCGGTCCGTTCCCTTGTTACAGAGCAGTTGCAAATTTTATGGCAATTTTTTTGAGAACCGGTAGTGTTCTATGCTGAAGTAATGTCTACAACCCAGCAGCGGTACACTCACCGTTGGCTTACTTGCAGTATTTTCTCCGGTAGTACTGTTTAATCGTTAACAAAATATTCAGTTCAATATTCTCAGTGACTAAAGTAATTTTTACCTTGTGACATGTACTTATCAAAGAATGATGTAATTTTTGTTTCAAACATTTCTTCTGTTTTTGTCTTAATACTGTATTTCTTATCTGAAATGAGTGCTGAAGGGAACATAGAGTCAAATTTAAATATTTACATATTAGCGTGTTGGTCCAGTGACCGATCTCAGTAGCAGTGCTGTTTGAGACATAGGTCTGCAGACGCTTGATTGCTGGGATCACGGTTTCGAATACCACCGAGGGCATGGGTGTTCGACTCTTGTATTTGTCGTGTGCTGTGTAGGTAGCGATCCTTGCGGCTATGAGTCCTACCGTGTATGTGTTTGTGTGAGATAGAGACTTCAAAACGAGGCAGCCTAGGCCCGATTTGGGCTGTTGAATCAAAGGAAACAGCAAATGTTGTGCAATGAGTTGGAATAGCTGAGTTGAGATTGTGACATGGCTGCGTACTGGAGGAAGGAGAAATACCTTAGTGAGAGTCCAGACCGGTTATGGGACTCACCCATCTTCCTGTCTGATAGGTAGAGATCCTTCCCTACATTTAACAATTTTGGATAATATTAGCTGAATGATTTAGTTAGAATGCGAAGGGAAATTAAAAAAAATCCCCGTGTTTAAATAAGCACTACGCCATGAAGACGTAAGGGGGAGTGGAAATAAAGCTCCACGTATTCTTAATCTAGGCACTAACGAAGGCAAGTGGGCAGATGTGTGCCCTTCCCGCTTGACTCCCATAGGAGCATTTCGGGAATCTTTGCCTCTTTCAAGAATGGAACTCTGATTTTCCGGTCTTTCAGCCTGTAACCAAGCCCCTGTGTTAACAGTAGTCTAGGAGCAGAATATAATTTTGTCATAAAATATTGATTATCTTGAGAGTTATAATTTTTTTACTCAGATCTGATCTTGATGTTATGTGTCATTCCTTTCTTGTGGGGTGTATACGTCTCTGCATGGATGCGTAACAAAGTGGTACCTTTCATACATCATTGTTTGAGATTGTTGCGTGTAACGTAATTAGTCTTAATCTGTTCTTACCATTCCATGATGAATTAAAATTTCTTGAACTAAACTGAATTATACTGGCTGTGTCTGCTTATCATAATGCTTGCGCACGCATATGTGTATACAAAAGGGGTTTACGTAGATCTCCTTCCCATGGTCTTCAAATATACTTACATATTAGTATATACGAAGTTACATGAGTGCTGTACATACAAACTGCGCGTTTGCAGACACAGACTGTTTACACATGCATACAGTTATGCTCATACAGGTAGGTAAGTAAGTATACAGGAACTTCTGACATCAGCGACAGGTTATTCCCGTGCTGAACGATCTAAAGCAGCCCGTTCTGCGCCCGCACTCGAGGATCTCAGAATCACACCTCGTGGGTGTATGTATATTTGTCCAAGTTTTTTTTATTATGTTGCTCTGTTTATTTGGGGGATTTGCGTTGTATCATTTCACTCTAGAGGAATTCGAACATTTTCAAGGATTCGTTGTGTCTGAATTCAGCAGACACGTTACGTGGGGGGACAATGCATGAGAGATTAACAAGCACATAACATATACGCATATGCTTCTCGTGTTCTATTTAAAAGTGCATTGTATTTTCTTCCGTACAAATTACACGTGTGTTTAATTATTTCAAGATGCCCTCATGGTGTTACAATTCTACATTAACTAATGAATTAATATTGAGTATTGTATTTTCTTTGAAATTCCAACGCTAGTAATAACTATGATTGTTCAACTGTGGTACAGCGAAGCGGTGTTGCCGTTTCTTGTTAATACTGTCTTGTACGATTCAATTAAATAAGTATAATTTAATACAAACTTTAGATTATGTCACCTTACATATATCATTTCTTAGCACCCGTCTCCATTTAAGAGAGAACATTATTTCACGTTTCGAACAACTTCTAATATAAACGAAGTGTAGTCAGCTGAAAGAAACAAATTAAATCAAATAAGAGCTTTACTCGCTGATCAGCAGAAGTTCTGAACAAGTGCTAAGGGATGGGAGACATCTGTGCTTGGTACATGAGATAAGGACGAAGAAAGGAGTCCATTAAAATACAGAGCAGGCGTGCCTTTACAAATGTCACCTCATATAATCATGGGACTTTTGTCGTAACGATCCATCATTGTGTTATTGCTCAAACAGACAGTGTGAAGGGGACGGGGGAACTGACGAAGAAGAAACGAAGTGGCAAGTAGCTTCTGTCACGGTATCCATCAAGCCGTGGAAGGAAGTTTTTTTGCTGTCTGTGTAGATGATATCACAAGAAACCACCACGAATGCTGCTTCTACGACTGTTCGAGTCTAATTTGAAGCTTCTGCTATCTCTCATCCTTGTTTTGCTGGGTGGAGGAAATATGTGATTCAGTCATGTATCAGTGTGTTGTAGAGCGGACTGGAGCCATTTTCTTGTGGTGTAAGAGATTGCAATTTGAAAGAAAAAATTGCATTTCTTTATTACGTAACTTGAATTCAAATGTAAAAAACAAACACCATATTTGTAAAGTAAAATTTGATATTATTTCAACAAATAGAAGGATTAATGCGCTTGAAGTTAGCAAACATTCTGATGTGAACTCGAGATGATGTTTAAAAGACAGAAGAAACAAGCATGGTGAGCGTGATAGGAACTCAGATATTCTAACTCAAAAGTGCTACTCTACATTCGATGATTTTACATTAATTATATTCAAAAATCAAAAGCATCCCGTGGTGAAGTAAATTTTAGTACGTCTCATAATTGTATATTAAAGAGATATTCGTGATGCGTAGAAGAATATTAATATTTGGACTACAAAATGACTTTCATCATAATGATTTCGAAAATCAGAGAACAGTAAACACGTGATGGCTTTATTTAAATGTATATGTTTCATTATAAAGAAAATAAAGGGTGACAGTGACAGAATTATGGATTAGTGAAAATGCCTTACTTATTGCAGTCCTCTAAGCGGTACAGAATTTTGGGATCAGTATAAAATAAATTCAGATTATCTGACTCGGCCCTGCATTCAGTTTTATTGTACGTCAGGATGCAAGCAGTGACTAAGGAAAACAGAAGTTTGTCTTCAAATCCTGCTGTCTGGAACATCGGCAAAACTCTTGTGCGCTCAGTCTTCTAGTAACTTTAACATGTCAAGTGCCGTTGTTCAATTCAGATAGTTTGTACTGTGTAATCCTGACCCTGCGGTAAAGGGAATGTATAGGTACATATCCATGTACCTAATTTTGGTAGACTTCTAGGACCTGAGAGATTCGTTGACACTTGCTTTATCTACGGAGAATTTTCATCTGTGTCGTTTATGTGGCACTAAACAGTAGGACGACTGTCGTTGATGGCTGGGGAGAATTTGGAAGATTATGGAACAGATGTCGAACAAACCCACTTCATTCCGTTTGAAAGTCTTGTATTACTTAGTTAAACAGCTTAAAATACGTGTTTGAAAATTGAAATTTGACTACCGAGACAGGGGAATTACAAAGGATCTCTAATAATAGCTGCTATCTGAGTAGAAATTCGAAATCGGAACCTTCAAAATACCTAATGCCACGTGACTACTGAACCGCAATATTGAGTGCCTTGAATTCTGAAGTTTCCGTGACTCTTAGCCCCACCCTTCCGTGCTCAGGCCTTTACTCCTGGAGGACATCTCTAGGCAGCTTTAAAAAACTGCAAATGACAATGATTTAAACTCTGTCCAGTGGAAGGTTGCGTAGCAAAGTAGTTGTGACGCATTAATTGGACTTCCACCTGTTCTGCGTGCTAACAAAACCGTGTCTCCGTGCTCCTCACTCCTTCACTCGAAGGAAGTTAAATCCAAAGCCTACGCCCTGTGACAGCTGACATTTCTGACCGTAACAAAATGAAGGAACAGAAGAACAAGATGGCTGGTTCAGCGCCACCTGCTGTAGATCGATGTTCATTCATGTGTCCAGATAAAACTGAGCAGCTTTAATGGAACACATGCAGTGATATATTGTTACAGTCAATCTGGTCTTTATATCCATTACAGAATACGTATTTAACTGTATGAATGTTACTATCGTCTTGAATATTATGCCACTTGAATCGGTGCACACGTGCCAACGTTTCGGAGAAAACGACTGCCTCCATCTTAGCCTCTTCGACTCTGAAGAAGGATTCGGCAGGTTTCTTCGAAATTGTGGCAGCCATCTACGAAACTACACAGCGACATACCCACGAAAACAGTATCTTTGTAATCGCTCTTATAGAATATTGTATCTTACAAGGAACTGTCTTTTCCTGAAGACATTCTTTTAGGTATCTGCCGGTAAAGCCTGAAATGTACCTCTGTATTTCATTCTTAATACTCGTATAAGTCCAGTAACTCAAAAGGCATGGGTCACAGGTTACGGACGGTGTTAGATTTCTGGCTAGGGGAGCTATTTTCTCTTCACCGTTGCGGCTAATTCAGCCGTTAATCTGCCGGGTTTCTGGAGGGCGTTTCACTGAGAACAAAGCGACGGCGACCTAACGCAGACAACTTACGTTTATTAGCTTCCAATGGTTTACTGCATTACATGTGATGTATTTTGCACCTAGGCTATGGTCTCCGCATTTTGTTACGTGTGAAATATACAATGCCCAAAACAAGTCACATCTTAATATATTCCGCATCTGTTCATTCAAGAAATGTTTGCACTTACGTAACGAACCAACAAATGCACACCTGTAAAAATGGTTCAACGTTTATTATTAATCACCTACGTGTTTCGGTCGCTTTGCAATCATCTACAGAGTGTTTATTGCAAGATTGTTTATAAAATACAAACAAATTGCCAAACTGCGTAATTGAAACACCTTGACCTTCAGCGATCTCCCCTGTGACACACATCTCTAGTCACTTAACCGGGTGTGTATCAGTTACATAAGTGTAACTAACAAAGTACATAAACAATACAGTTTCATTTGTTGTTCACAAAAATGTAAATTTTAACTTTTTTAACACTACATAATCTGACATTTTAAATCACAGGGAACGCTTGAGATAATCACTGTTAACTTCAAGTGGTTTTCCTTATGCAATTTGGAAATTTGTTTGTGTTTTATCAGTATTTTTTAATAAACACCCTGACGATGGTCGCAAAAGCGACCGAAACATGTAGGTGATTATAATATATCTGAAAGCATGTATTACCGGAATGCATTTGTTGGTTCGCTACGTAAGTGTAAATGTGTCACATCATTTACTTAATGTTTTCTACTGGCGAGTTTGAAAATACCTCGACCACGAGTCCCTGTTGAAATTCCAATTCATTTCAGTGTCATAAAAACGAATGAAACTGTATTAACTTGTCTCGGACCGCTATGTTTTGGCCTCTTCAGTAAAGAACACGCTATAAATTTCTTTATTTAATTCCCGGTTATTGAAGCATCTTTGCTGCTTTGGAGTACTAAGAGCAAGAGTTTATTTAAACCTGAAATTACCTAGGGTAAGTATTTGCCCAAGGACCGAGTGACGTCTCAGATACACGGTGGTGCAGGACAGTTCCCTTGAACCACTTGTAGCAAATCGAACCGTGTGACGCAATGTAAGTTCATTTCAGTTGACTCTTACAATCTCGTGTGCTATAAGCTGCTGTTACGAGCGTGACGTTGAGCTTGCATCAAGTCACACTGTACCGGATAAAACGTGCGGTTGTCGCGGTATTTTACATTAACGATTGTTTCTTACAGACAGATGTTTTTACCGTGTGATTAAACGTGTTTATGAACTGAGATGGTTCCAGTCAGTGTATGGGTTGGGCGGCCAAGAAATTGGGAATTCGATTCCCGATAGTGGCAATAGAGTTTCTTTCCTTCACTCCATCTCTCCGGCGCTCTTAATTTTCCATAAACTACAGCGGCCACTTGTAAAATCGAGAAACGTAAATTACATTGTACTGCAGATTGTTTTTTCCTGGGAAAGGATACCGTGAATTCTGGTAGAACTGGAAAAGGTTCGGAGAGAAATTTTGTCTCCATCTTCAGTCTTGTACCCTGAAGACAGAAGCAGTAGATTCATCCGAAACGCCAGCAGTTTTCATTGTATACACAATGTTATGTCCCTGAGTACTATGTTTTATATATATATATTTATTTACTCATTTATTTACATCATTACAACCTCAGGTCTTACACGACATCAAAACGGCTACTGCGCAAACAGGTGTCCGTGTTGTGAACTTGAATAAATTATTGCAAACAACGCAGGTTTCGTAACATTTGCATTTATAACATCCTGCCCATTAACTTGGCTTACGACTGTATGGAAAGGAGGAGTTTTTAGTTGCGGTAGGGCAAGAAATACATACGCTTCTTTCACTACATAACGATCTAGATTTAACAGTAGGAGCATGTGCTCTTGTATGCTCGTATGTTAGTTACGGTAATTCCACCTGAGTGTACAAAGAGTGTAGAGCTGTTTGAAGACCCAGATTTAGATGTGTGTATGATCATCTTTCCCACTTACCCACGCAAATCATTGGGTTTAAACTGAAGTATTTGTCGTTGAAACTAAGAGAATGCATTTGTTTGTGCTCGTTTGCATTCTACACGATTCCAGCCTGCGTCTGCTCTTTTTATTCTCCACACGATTTTAGTGCAGAGAGCAGTGGCGTATTTTTACACCGCTCGGAAATACCGGTGCTTTTTTTCTCTCTCCATAATTCACAATCGACTGCGAGAAAAGAAGACTGCCGCAGACATATTTTTCATACGGTGTAAAATAGCAGCTTATATTTTCATCCTCATATTTTATAATTTAAGATTGGTATATGTGTAAGAATGTAAGTGGAAATTACGCTCATGAAGATGTTAAAGAGCTGTGGAACGTGAGCTTTGGTTCAGAGTTTGACCGAATCTGTTTGTTCTAACGTTTCTTTCTTGAAGGTCTCGAGGTTAGGACTAGCCGGGTTTAGAGCCATTTCTTTTCTTATACTGGGTCAGATCCAATGTTACAGTGTGGCATTGCAATTTTTCCGGCGGAACTCAGGTGTCAGCAGCAGCGGCACCTTTCTGTATGAATGGAAGGAAAGTACACTCAAAATGGACATTCAGTTACCTAGTTCGTTTTGCGAATACCTCCACTTTATCTTCCAGAAAGAACACTTAGGGTTTGCCTCTTCCGACCACCGAAACCCTCGTCACTATTATTCCATTTCCGTAGGGTGAAATGTAAGCTGAGGGTGTTTGAGAACATGGCGTTGAGGAGAATATTTGGACCTAGGAGGGACGAGGTAACGGGGGAATGGAGGAGATTGCATAACAAGGAGCTAAATGATTTGTACTCCTCACCCAATATTATGCGGGTGATAAATCGAGAAGAATGAGATGGGCTGGGCATGTGGCGCGTATGGGTGAGGAGAGGGAGGTGTATAGGGTCTTGGTGGGGAAACCGGAGGGAAGGAGACCACTGG
>Ga0123357_10010829_pt1 | contig 11636 bp, 6 predicted proteins | sample TergutEmb28metaG_FD_89873 | JGI IMG/M metagenome (GOLD analysis project Ga0123357, IMG submission 89873) | Embiratermes neotenicus P4 segment gut microbial communities from Petit-Saut dam, French Guiana - Emb289 P4 | ecosystem: Host-associated > Arthropoda: Insects > Digestive system > Gut ...
TCCGCATGACCTCAGTGAGGAACAAAAGTGTCGACGTGTTGAAATTGCACAACAATTGTTGCACAGATTTCGTGAAGAAGGGAACGAATTTCTGCAAAAGGTGGTTGCTATTGACGAAACCTGAATCCGGGATTTCGAGCCTGAATTGAAATCTCAGTCCAGTGTGTGGAGAGGCAAAGGTTCCCCGAGACCGAAAAAATTCAAGAGGGCCCAGTCGAACGTGAATCAAATGATGATTTTCGCATACGATTGTAAAGGTGTGATCATGACAGACAGGGTACCGAGTGGTACGACTGTAACTGCGGCCTACTACTGTCAATTTTTGCAGAAACTGAGGCGTAAGATGAACGCGAACAGACCAGACTTGCTGGAAAACGGTGTCTTGATTTTGCATGACAAAGCTCGGCCCCACATTGGTAAGGTTGTCCGTGAATTGTTGGACAGATACAGCTGGGAGGTGCTACCCCATCCGCCCTACGGCCCCGACGTGAGTCCCCCGGACTTCGACTTGTTCCCAAAATTGAAAATTAACATGCGTGGTGTGCGTTTGTCTACGCTGGAGGACCTATCTGCCTCCGCTACCCGACGCGTCAGACAGCTCAACTGCTCTACAGACCTGACGGGTATCATGGACCTTCCAAAACGTTGGGATGCAGTCATTCGACAGAAGGGGGACTACACTGAATGACTATATACACTTTCCCGCACATCTGTTTATCTCTTCTGCAGGTATTGCGTTCTGTGCATTTCTTTTGAGATCACCCTCGTAGGAATGTATTCGCAGCAAAGTAAATATTTTTGAAAGGGATAATGGACACTTCGAAAAGTAGATCAGAAATGCCTTCACAGTTTTGAAGTGCAGTGCTGGAGAAGGATGGAGAAGATAAGTTGGACCAATCGTATCAGAAATGTAGAAGTATACATACAATCAAGGAGGCGGCGAATATCCTTTATACAATAAAAAGAAGGAAGGCTGACTAGATTGGTCACATCTTGCGTGGGAACTTCCTACAAAAGTACGTTATTGACAGGAAGATAAAAGACTAGAAGTGACGGGAAGACGAGGAAGAAGACGTAAGTATGTAATGGATGGCCTTAAAGAAAAGCGCGGATGCTTGAAATTGAAAGCGGAAGCACTATATCGCCTTGTTTGGACCACTGGCTTTTGAAGAGGCTATGGAATGAATGAATAGCCCTGCATGGCCATTCTGAGGTCTGGCAGCGACCAAGCCTTGCCGACTGCAGCGAAATACAGTTTTAGACATCTCAGCCACCAGTCAGATGACTACTATGGGAACGTTTGGGATGAGTTTACTGCCTGTATCTTCAGGATAGTTATGGAGTTCGGAACTTTATCCGTTTCGGGTATTTTGGGTACATTTCAGCCGGATTGGTTCCACTACACTCCTAGATACTCTGTGGGTGCGAACAGTGGTAATGTCTGACAGTTGGTGAAATGACAAGAATGTCGCAGGAGTGCGTTGTCACCGCTGACGGAATCACTTCCCACCACACTCCTAGATACTCTGTGGGTGCGAACAGTGGTAGAGTCTGACGGTTGTTGGTGAAATGACAAGAATGTCGCAGGAGTGTGTTGTCACAGCGGACGGAATCACTTCCCACCACACTCCTAGATACTCTGTGGGTGCGAACAGTGGTAGAGTCTGACGGTTGTTGGTGAAATGACAAGAATGTCGCAGGAGTGCGTTGTCACCGCTGACGGAATCACTTCCCACCACACTCCTAGATACTCTGTGGATGCGAACAGTGGTAGAGTCAGACAGTTGTTGGTGAAATGACAAGAATGTCGCAGGGGTGCGTTGTCACAGCGGACGGAATCACTTCCCACCACACTCCTAGATGCTCTGTGGGTGTGAACAGTGGTAGGGTCTGACAGTTGTTGGTGAAATGACAAGAATGTCGCAGGAGTGCTTTGTCACAGCGGACGGAATCACTTCTTGCTGTGCATTTGCTATTGTTTGCAGGGTCAGGTTAGGCGGAGTGGAATCGCGGAAGGTTTTGGAATAAAGGATTGAAATAATACTATATAATCAAAACGCATTGTGTTGATGGAATTGCATTATAATGTTTCCGGGTGTAAAAATAACAAAACTCTTTAACTACTCATGCGAAGAGAGTATGGCTACTTTAGCAGAACTGTAGAACATGAACAAGGTTGCTTGTTTGCCCTCTCAGAAGGATTAGCTTCTCATCAAAAATTAAATGTCTTTTCCGTATACTAGTTGGGAAGTGTCGGTTGTTACCAGTAAGTGGGCAGGATTCCGTAGGAACCGAGTTCAAATCTAGGCCTCCCCAGAATACCACCTGAAATTAGGCCCCTATTCGTTCCACATCTTATCCTACTCGTGTTTCTGTTATGACCGTATTCATGCCAGCAAGCAGACAGCAGTAGCTGTTTGACAAATGCCTGTTGCTGTATGTACAGTCTTGAACTCCTGATGTCGGACGGAAAGACCGTCCGAAACATGTAGAGTGACATTTCAAAATAAAATAATTTGATACATTGGTGCGTCTGGTTGGTTTTGCTATAGAAAATACTTACGAATGTACAGGTCTTCTGGGATGTGACGCTGTATCGTTGGGTTCCGTCGTTGCGAAGGGTCTGGGTGCTCTTGTGCTACTTTATGTTTGAAGAAGAACACACCACGTGATATGCGTTTTATGTCAGTACTGTTCTTACACAAGCACTAGGCCTACGTTTTTTAAATTTGAGCTAATGCTCAAGAATTGTTACCTCCTGCGTACCCTTCCTACCTGGTTTCATTTATTTCCTTCTGTCTGTCCTTTACTTTGTTCTTGATTGTGTATGTTTATAATTTAGTACGTGTTATGCATTTGATTTGAAAGGCCGGGAACATCGGAAGCATGGGAGATTTCTACTTGTCATGGTGCTGTGAGTAAATGGTCTGTTCGAACGTACCCTACTGAACCATGCTGCGGTGTATCATACGTTTCCGAACACAAACGTCAATACCAATTCAGTATGATCGTTGACGCCGTCAGATACATGCTTTTTTTTTACTCTTACTGCGACCAACTAATCTGTAACAAACAGAAAGTCGTATGTTTCCGAACTTTTGCCCCACTCTGTATATTCTACAGTATACGTAAATTTGCACTTCAGAACAGGTGCCTGTATTTTCCGATTAGAAACACGAGCAAATCGAACGTTACCTGCATGCTTTGTAGATTTTAGTACGGTTGTGTTATGGTTTTGTTGTGATAGCTCAGCATAATGACTAGGCTACTGGCTGGACGATCAATTCCCGGCAGGGGCAAGTATCTTTGCTGTACTCCACAGCGTCCAGACTGCTCTGGTGTCCACCTAGCCCGGTATGCAATGGCTATGGGTGAGAGAAGACTGCTGCCGGCAGCGAGCGACAGGGGCATACAGTGCCGACGTTAAGAATGCGTGGAGATACACCTCCTCTGTCTCCTATGCATTCATTGGCTGCACAGTGACAAGTGTGGAGTTCTCTGACTTTAAATGTGGTATCGAAGCGGTAATGCTTCGCCGAACCTTGGCTGGTTAGTACATGTTTGTTGTTACATTACTGCCACCTGTCTTCTCAATACACTCTTAATTGTCACATCACTCATTTAATCAGAGAACAATGTAAGGCGTGCGACACATTATCTTGTCGTTAATTCTGAAGTAATAGACAATTTGTTGCTCAGTTAGTGGAATAAACGTTGCTTTGTAATAGTAATATTTAGATGGGGTGAGTGGAGCATAGAGATAGTGTTATTGATTTATGTGAAGACGTACAGGGTGTTTCTTTTTATCGCCTCACCCAGGACGGCAATTTATCGCACAGAAAGCCTAATTTCTCGGGACATCCCATGATATTTGCGGTTCTTAAGACAGGGACAAAATAAATGCAACGTACCATAAAGTGTATTTAAAATTTTAACCGAATATTAAAAGACCAAAATTCAGAGTTAGTGACCTCGGTAAATGGGAAGAAAGTCAGTGAAGATAGCCGCATACTGGCGAACCAACAGGACAGAATGAGGATATGCACTAAGCGATACTTCTGTCTAAGGGAAATGTTTTGGAGATTGGTTTAACAGTTGAACTGAAATTAGGTATGGTAATTTGTAACTTATGTTTGACGTAATTATGATTTTGCGCCACTTGTGGTTTTAGAGTGACAGCGATATCGACAATTGCAGCAGTTACAAGTATAACTGTAGATGCGCATTGCCGTGGAAATACAGTTAACTGAACGTGCAGGCTGTTTAAACTGTCTCTCGGCCGAAGGTTAATTAATGAAGCTGCAAGGTGTTACAGTTTGAGTCAAGGTGATTTAGTAGAATTTTCCATATCTGGTGGTTGAGTACTGGTCTCTGTAATTGTGACTGATAAGTACGCACGTGTGTAGATAAGTCCTATGTGCGTCCGGTCGACTAAGTACAATAATCACTTCAATTCATCAACCAACGAATGCACATATAATTTCACATAAAACACTTTTAAACCTTTAAAACACTTTAAAACACTCCGACATGTTTCGATCTTGTCAGATCATCACCAGGGAGCTTTGTTCATTGCTAAAGTTGTATTACGGTATTCACAATTCAATTCTTATTTGCAAACGATGTGTTGTGGCAGCATATCACGTTGTGTGGGAATTTGTTGTGGAGCAGTGGCTAGGTGTGCGTCGTATGCTGAGTAATAAGGTATCTTATTACTCAGCATACGACGCACACCTAACCACTACTCAACAACACATTCCCACACAACGTGATATGCTGCCACAACAACTCGTTTGCAAATAAGTATTGAATTGCGAATACCGTAATATAACTTTAGCAATGAACAAAGCTCCCTGATGATGATCTGACAAGATCGAAACATGTCGGAGTGGTTTAAAGTGTTTTAAAGGTTTAAAGTGTTTTATGTGAAATTATATGTGCATTCGTTGGTTGATGAATTGAAGTGATTCTGCGAAAATGCACGGTGCTACAATAAGATTTATAAGTACAATAATCCCCAAGTTTACGAGGTTAATTCTTTCCTCGAAGACTGCTCGTCAGGCAGAAAAATCATATGCGGAATATAGTTGCCAATTACGTCCCGCGTTCGCTCGCGGACTAAAGCCACGGAGTTTAGTTTAGTTTTAGTTATAAATTTTAATATGTCCCAGGGGTCAAAAACCTCTCCTGACATACAAAGCTGGCCTTAATATAACACAGAATGGTACCTAAGTGTAAAATGTAACAACAGTGATCAATTGCTGTATGCTGATTACATCCTTAGTTTTTAACCTGTGCATACAGAGTAGTTACATAATTGAAATTGCGTGAGAAATGCTAAAAATGAGCTAGAGCCCTTAGTATAAATACGGTAACACTAAGATTTCTTACGATTTAAAATTATTGATAATACTCGATACGAGCGAACTTCGCATCAAAGCTGCGAGAGCAACAAGAAACGTTGCGATGCTGATACTTATGCGCTGAACGAATAACGTTGCCTTGCTGCTGCTTTTGCGAACACCGCTCAGGTCTGCCGTTTGCGCATTCGTCAAGATTCGGGAACAGACGACAGTGTTTTTGGAACAACGATCGGTTTACGAGGGGAAGGAGCTCGTAAAATCGAAAACTTATGAACTGATTGCTTTTACAGCGAGAAAGTACTGTATTCTTAATGGTCTGAGTATTGCGAGGAGAATGTTAAGTCGAACAGACGAATATATGAAACTTTTGAATTCATGCATGCTGTTAAATTGGGACAACACAGTGCACATAGTGATTAGGCTAAGGGCCGTGCGGGGAGCGAGACATTTATGTCTTTTTGAAAGCCTTCCGACCGTCTCTGGGCTCCACCCAGCCTCCTGTTTAATGTGTATCGGCAGCTCTTTTCCAGGGTATAAAGCAACTGGGACGTGAATCTCATCATTTACCCTTCTAATGTCGAGGTGAAGAATATGTGGAGCCAATATGCTTTCATGGTTTGCACAAGGGACAGCTATTTCTCTTTTAACTCTTGAGCCGGCATATTTCATTCCGCACAGTGATTAGTCTAGGGACTGAAAGCGCGGGGAATTGTGTTTCCATTTTCGGGAGAAACAAAAGGTTTTCTTGTTACCATCGCGTCCAGAGTACCTCTGGGGCTCATCCACGTTCTTGCGCTGTGCTGCCCAGGGCTTAAAGCCGACTACTCCTATCTAATGGTGCGTCGGGTAGCTCAGTCGGTATGGCGACTGACTACGGGCTGGACGGTCCGGGATCGAATCCCGGTGGGGACGAGATTTCCCGCGCGTCCAGACCGGCCCTGGGGCCCACCCAGCCTTCTGTAAAATGGGTACCGGGTCTTTCCCGGGGGTAAAGTGCGGCCGGGTCGTGCTGCTGACCACCCACCCCCTTCTACTGCCGCGGTCATGGAAGAGTAGAGCTGTACCTCTGCCCACCCTCTGGGCCACACCGGACCTGTAACGGGATCACGTTACCTGCTTACTCCTATCTAATGGGACGTCAAGGCTGAGAGGAACTATTCCTCCACCCCTCAATACGCCGTCACGGCATGCTACTTGGTGAACAAGTGGACAGTCCTTTCCTTCCACTTCACTTGTATTTCACAGCAGTATTTATCATTCGGCCTCTGCGGTTGATGCAGGAATATTAAATAAGGTTAGCTCATTGTGTGTGGTGCCTAGGCTACGGACTTGAAGGCCGAGGAAACGTGTTTCGATTTCCGCCAGAAGCAAGAAATTTTTCTATTCTCCAAAACGACCAGATCGGCTGTGAGACTCACCCATCCTCCTGTTCAGTGAGTACCGGGGGTTAAGCGGCCTGGATGTGAAGCTGAACATTAAGTTCCATGTTCTGCCGAGGTTGAGCTTACGAGGAACTATACCTCTACTCCCCATACGTCTTTATGTTGCGCGCGTACACAACTTTACATTATATCGGGGTTAAGATTTCAACAGCTCTGGTGATACCGTCCGGAAGTCCAAGTAATTTTCGATCTCTGGCTATATGCTTGATAATGGTGATTGGTCTGTAGTTCTTACGTCCAAAATGTCACTTGGTGTTTAGTTGTCTCCCGAGACATTAGCACGACCTCTGTCGGAGCTTCACATCTCTTCTTCTGGTGATGTTATCAGGCATGCTGTTTTGAATACCAATCGGAAGGCGAAGGTCATAGATATAACTTGGGATTGCTGCTTCGCCACCTTCGCTCCGTTCAAAGTCGATGGTTACCTGAATAGTACCGGCGTGAATGCAGAAGGCCACGCCGCGTGTTTGATCGTGATGTTTGTTGACATGTATGGCACGGACGTCGTGCGAACAATGAGGCATTGTGTCTGCGGGGCGGAAACGTCCCTGATGGTACGAGGCGCGGAACGTATTTGAGAACAAAATTAGTTTACGGTTTATGATACGACGCTAGCGGTATGGTAGTGAGCATTATTACCTGCTAGCTAAGCTGCAGTCGGTACGACGTGGTCGCTGCTAAGCTCAACTCGGAACGGCCAGGCAGAGTTATACCTCTTTAAAAAACATTTACTTTGTGCGGAGTACAACATCTTGAGTCCGTGGACGTTTCTGAAACTACTAGAAAACGTTCGGTGGTGCATGCGCAGTCCTTTTCCTGTAATGGCTCGCATCTTCGCAATTAGAAGGCAGTGCAGCCACCGTCGTAGCTCGACGAATCCATGGCGTCGAATATTGAGGCAAATAATGAATGATAAATTGGAATGGATTTAGAAGGAAGCGGTAGTGGCGTTAGTCCAGTTATTAACCCGACATTTGCCTTAAGGGACAGAGGCAAACCATGAAGGACATGGGCAAAGGTAGCCGAAGACGTGGCCGAGTTTTGAAACACGCATCTCCCGGACGCAATTCTCGAGATTGATCACTGTACCAAAATTCGGTACTGAGTTGTGATATTTACGTTCTCTCGGCCGTGACTATGCAGACAGTTGTCTTTTGGAATAAAGTTGATTCACCTCAGAAGTCCGCACGATTGACTTATTGATACTACTGCGTGTGAAATTCTATGTAAAGAGCCTGCGTAACCTTCACTGTTGTTGTAGGTATGAAAATTTAAGTAAATAATCTTATGTGCTTTTTGTATATTATTTATGCAAACTAACACATACGTGTAACTTTCCACGTGGGACCAATCCTAGAAATTGCACAAACAGTGAAGTGCGTATCAAAGTTTTTTATTACCAACTGATGCACAAGACAATTGTTTTTAAAGGAGTATTAAAATTTACACAGCCTGTAACAGAAATGAGTACCAGGAGCATTTCCTGGGGGTAAAGGCGGCCGGTGCGTAAGGCTGACTACCTTACCACCATCCTGTGCCGTTGTCAAGAAGTCTGGGAACCTTAACTTCCTGGAATCCTCTGGGCCACTCCAGGCCTGTAACGGGACTGCTTTACCTTCACCTTCATTAAAATTTACGTTGAAATTACAATAACTCTAACATGTTTCGGTGTGATCACCATCATCAGGGAGCGTATTGTGTGAGCTCGTTAAAGTTAAAATGTTAAAACGTTTGGTTAAAATACATAATTGTGGTTAATCTGAAGGTGTGGCTGCATCAGTCCTTGTTGGTGTATGCTGCACTAATGATGGTGATCACACCGAAATATGTTGGAGCTATTGTAATTTTAATGTAAATTTTAATATTCCTTTAAAAATTATTCTCTTGTGCATCAGTTGGTAATAAAAAACTTTGATAATAACAGGATGCACGGTAGAAATGTGAAAAAAAGTGAACTGCGTATTTCATTATTTCTAGGATTGGCCCTAGGTGAAAGTTTAAATGTTTTTTTACTGTACATGTGCAATATGCAGAATGCGTATAATCATAAGCCTAATTATAATTTTTTTTTTTTATTTGTTCAGTTGTTTAAGTGTGGAAGTGTGCTCGCAGTATTGTGGGGTCACACAGACTGACATATTGTGATATTCGAAGTTCCCTAAGCGGTGTTGTTGAAGATTCAAGTATTCTGGTATTAAACGTTTTATCGACTGGTAAATAGCTCCCGACGTTTCGAATGAAAGACTTAACTTCGACTTCCTCTCCTTCCACCTCCTTTGCGCCCCCCTTACCCTATTCGCTATCTTCACGTTCCCTGAAAACCATTCACCGTCCCTACCATCCCCTATAGAGATGCGCATCTCAGTGTTCCCGGCATGCTTCTTGGAATGCTCGACCCCTGAAGATGGGACCGATAAGTTGTCCCGAAACGTCGGTAAATAAGTACCAATCTACGCTGCGTAACTTCCCAGAAGAGCGTAGACCTGTTGCCTTCATATTCGTGGTCTAAACAGTTCAGCTGCCCGGAAGATGAAAGAAATGCGCGTCTGCGAAACGTCGGTAATTCTTTACTAGTCGACAGGGCGTAACATGTCAGCGGATTTCAATGTACTGCTGTCGTAGGCAAGTGCGGTCAAGTGGCAGGAAGAGTAGGATGGTAATACGGTAAGTGGCCTGCTCAGAGACGATGGTAAGACACGAACCAAATAACGTCGAGCCCTTACGTAACAGTATGAACAGATACCACTTGATATCGTGTTACGTAATAGGAAAGGAACGTGAGACGCATGCAGTTGAAATGGCTCGCATGTTATGTTGCGCAATTATAACACAGGCATTGTCTATTGTAAGCACATATAGGGTGTTCTTTTTTTTTTCACCCTGCTTGACCAGTTAGCGCCGGCCTAACGCTCCGCCCGACGCTCTGCCAGCGTTGCGTCGTACGCTGCGTGTCGGAGTGGTTTAACCGCCGATGACAGGAACTAGGCAAACGATCGCAGTGATAACCTTTAGGAAGTCCATTAAAAACTCACTAGAGCGTTCGGCCGGCTATTATCGGTCAGGTAGGAAAATAAACACCCAATACTGCTGTGTGGGACACATTTATTATCTGAGGTATGTTTGACATGTATAAGAGCAACGACGCTCTTTACTTGTGTTCGGGAGGTACCTAGTTCGAGGCTGTGCCTGGACAACGGCTATTTTTATAGGTTCTTGTGGTTTCCCTGTGTTTCTGGGCGAATTACGTGACATTAGTAGGATTAGGTCGTGGCTACTTCCTTCAAAACACTTTAAAATCCATCGTTCGTGAGTTGTCCTGCCACTGGACGTTACGTGGTGCAAAATAGTGTCAGCGTCCTAAAATGAACCCCACAACGACGATACGCGTAACGTTTCGGAAGTCGGCTGTTCATTCTGTTTTCAGTTGCGAATTCCAATGTGGTATTCTAGTAATACGATTACTTGCTAGCTCTTGGAGCACGGTAGAAGACACAGGCTGGTAAGATGGGACGCACTGCGGACACACGACCATGTGTTTTTCCGTCCATTTCAAAAAATGTATAAATCTCAAAAATTTTGGATTTTAAACAATGGCATTTCTGAAATATGCTATATTGCAGGGGAAGCTAGCGCATTATAGTATAAACTAAAGGAAATTTTAATGGAACTCATAAAATGTACTCCAAACAGAATGTTTTTGAAACAGATGTAACACTACCTGGCCGTTCCGAGGTGAGCCTAGCAGCGGCCACGCCGTACCGACTGCAGCTCCGTGCGGTGTTAAGGAGCTCAGTTGGCAAGCTATCTGTCTCTACATAGTCCTGCTTTAAGAAGGACATTACCCTTTTTACAGCCTTGCGAATTAATTTCTTACGTGCTAGCGCTAATGCTGGCCGCTCTCTAGCCTCAGTTACTGAGAGATTCATTAAATAAACAGTAAATAAATCGAACCGGGCGTCTCCCGAATACAAGTTATAATCTCTACCGTCTATTGAACCTTCTTGTGCCTTGTTACAGATGCTGAATGGATATATTTTTCTGTTGTCGAACTCATAATATATGTTGCATGTAAATAAAACAAAATGCACGAGACGGGGCAAAATTAAATGCTGTTTATTTTTATATTCAGTTGTTGTAGAAGTGCACTCACTTACTTAATTCTTGTGCTGTAAAAAGCAATGTTACTCGGTTATATGAATGTGAGGATCCCGCCTGTGTAATGTGAAAAATGACGTTGGTCAGAGCACATTATTTGCCAGCTTCTCGGTTTTGTGTTGGAATACATGAATGACGTAAATCCGCTAATTTACTTAGTGTATGTCAGTAAGTGATGACAAAGTTTAAGAACCTTTCTCAAGGTACATTTGCATGGGCAAGTCTCTCATCCATACGCAGGATTCTTTGCATTACACGTCATTGTATGTCGTCACACGTACCCGTTTACACTTGTGGATGTTTGTGAGCACGGTGACGAACCTTGGGATTCGGTGAAACGTGGGGAATTCGACAGTTTTCTTCCCAAGAAGGACGTGGTTGATTAGTAAAATTTACGAATGATACAGGGTGTCACAAAAGTGCCTTGATGCTGGAGAAATGCTAATTGGACTTTTATGAGACAGTAAAATTAAAGCGATCCCATTTACAGGCCTGGCCAGGCCCTGAGGGTCCCAGGCGGTCGAGGCTCCCAGATTTCAAGACAGTCGGCACATGAAAGTGGTAAGGTTGTCGGCCCTACACACTGGCCGCCTTTTAACCGCCCCCCCCCCCCCCCCCCGAGAAAATCTCACTTTGTTTTTTTTTTTTGGCGTGGGCTGCCCCACCCCCCCACCCA
>Ga0123357_10010830_pt1 | contig 11634 bp, 11 predicted proteins | sample TergutEmb28metaG_FD_89873 | JGI IMG/M metagenome (GOLD analysis project Ga0123357, IMG submission 89873) | Embiratermes neotenicus P4 segment gut microbial communities from Petit-Saut dam, French Guiana - Emb289 P4 | ecosystem: Host-associated > Arthropoda: Insects > Digestive system > Gut ...
AATAAAAAAAAAAAAAAAAAAGTAAAAAAATGTAGAAAAAGGAAAGAGGGGAAGAGAAAGAAAAAAAAGGAGGGGGGTGAAGAGAAAAAAAATATGGTGGTGGGGGGGGGGGGGGGGGGGGGGGGGGACAGCAAGCTTTCTACTCTCAAGTCTCCCACGCTGTGCCCGTTCGTCCTTCTGGCTAAGGTCGGCTGGAGACCATGTGGAGTGTTGAGAAGTGATGAAGGTAGGTCGGTGGGACGTAGACAATTCATGTCACAGTTGAAAAAAGTTGAGCATTTGGGCCGAATTTTGTATCGGGGGGGGGGCTGCATTATGAAAAAACTTCGATAACACTGGGGGAAATGCTTTTGGACTCAAATGAACACTGACGTTCAAGTAAATTGTGTATAATTTCAGTCCTCGCCTCATAGAGAACACAGCGTCACCATTATCAAGACCAACCAGTTCAGGAAGAAAGTATCTGTGAGAATACTGTTAAACATAGTCAGAGTGGGTGGTGAACATAGTTACCACTTAGCTTTTTCGGTTACATGAATAGTGATGCTACGGTATATCAAAGCAGTTAGTGTGAACACATGGAAATTTTGACACAGGTGTAGAAGTTTCTGGACCATATATTCCAATCTCTCGATTCAGTGCTCAAGGGTCATCTTAGCGGACCGCAATTTCCGTAGCGATGACGGCGAGTGCTATGCCTGACTGCTGCTTACCAACACACCACAAGCAATTACACAGAGCAGGGAACTTCACCGACACCACAAGGGTCTTCAAGTGGTAGAAGGAAGTACCGATAAGCGACTGCAGTAACTAACTGCTCCGCCAGCTGGCGAAAAAAGCAGCGCACCAAATACGTATATTCAGCTCACGGCCTGTGGATCGTATCTTCTTGACCATTGATCCAATAAAGGTCTCCTTCAAAAACAGGCTTTCTAGAAGGTTCAAGTATTCGCGTATTACCTCTTTGCGACCGGTCAACAGTCACAAACTTTTCGAAGAACAGCATTTCCACCATCTTCACCCTTAAGCAGGCCAATAAGACTCCTTTGCCACCAACCGTTATCTTGTACTTCTTCACCCTGAACACGGAAGAAATAGGATCCTCGTAAACGTCTGGAACTCTTTACCGTTCAACACGGTGTAACATCCTAGAAGACTTCATCGATACCACTGTGAGAAGGTCAAATCTCGTACGTTCTGTTTCTGTACTAAGCGTGTTTTATTGAAAAGAAGTTGGTGGCACTGGGTTCACTTTGCGGAGCCAGAATACAGATTAGGGGTTTTCCTAATGTAACTGCACATCCAGCCATCATGAAAGCGGGTGGTGGATGCTTACGGCAAACATTCGAATGGCGAACGTTCGGAAACAGAATACAACACAGCTGGGCCTAACTCTTCTGACAAGAAAGCTGGAATTTGTGATCTAATGACAAATTATAGCAGGGTCGAATATCGTCTTCAAGGCCAACAGAGGCAAAAAACAGTTACACGCGGCTACTAATCGGTCAAAATTTATTGGGATTAATCAACTGAAACAATAATTACGCATGAAGTAACCACGCTTTACATCACTGTCAGCACCTACAGCAAAGGGGAGGATAATATTGAAACGGACCTTAGAAAGGTAAGACGGGAAAATGTCTATTGGATTCACTGGACTCTGAACACGAACCAGTGGCGGGCTCTTGTAAGCGCAAAGACGAACCTCTGAGATCAATAAAATATGGGGCTGTTTCTTAATTAGCAGAGAAATTACTATCTTCTGAAGAAGGAGTCTGATCCAGAGAATTAGTTGCAGTGCTAAAACTTCGTACTTGTTCGCAATGAGGTTTATATTCTTCAGTGTAATCCTCCTTATGACACAACTGCTAGATTTATCGGTCATGGAAACCACGATTTAAATCTTAATTTGCATTCCCAAACACGAATCAAAAGAACAATACAAACGTCATAACATTTACTAGCAAGAATGTCGGTCTACATAACAATAATGCTGAGCATAACCACTCTGCACGATCACCCTTTGTAACGTTGTTGTCCCGACGTTCTCAGTTAGGTAGGTGATCCTCTTTCGGGAAACGGGTGTGGTTCACCGAATCGCAAATGGTTTTAATTATTTCTTTTTTACTTTTTGTTTTATTTACTCAATTTATTGTTGAAATGAAAAAAGGTGTGCTGTATCAAGTTAAACAACTCAATCATATTTTATCAAAATAACACAGTCACTTGTACTCCCACCTATACCACACTCTTACGCAACAGACTTCGTTACTGGACTGCTAGCTTCCGTCATCAGCTCCTTACCGTTTTGGCGTTTACATCTCTCTCATCCTACCTATCACCAACGATCCTGAATATACGTTGACAGATTAACCTACAACGCATGGCCATGAACCGTACGTAACTGACGCCAGCAATCCTAATAAACAACTATACTAAAAATGATCGGCTGCACCACATATGTTCACGTTTCGTGACTAGAATACAAGACAAAATCATAACATAGAGAGACGTTAGGCATCCTTTGAAAATGTGGCAAAGTTCAAATATTTCGGAACGACACTAACAATACAAAACTGTATGCGAGAGGAAATTTTGAGAAATTTATATTGGGTCAATGCCTGTTACTATCGGTGCAGAGATTCCTGCCTTCCGGTTTGCTATTTAAGAAATACCAACACTACAATGTACAGAACTGTAACTTCACCTATTGTTTCTGTGTCGACTAAACTCAGATACGTTAAGGGGAAAAAATACTCCGAGGGAGTTCGAAAATATGTTATTGAGGAAAATGTGAGCTAAGAATTAAAATGTGCCTGGAGTTTGGAGAAACTGCGCAATGAGAAGCCTCATGATTTGTTCTTCTAAGTAAATATTATCAAGGGAATCGAATCAAGTATAATGAGATGGTCGGGGATGTGGCACGCATGAATAACACAAATGCATCACACCTTGTTTGGGGGGGGGGGGAACAAAAAAACGAAAAACGCCTGGGAGATTTGGGGGAGGACAGGGGAAAAAAATATAAAAAAGGAAAAAAAAAAAAAAAAAAGAGGGGGTGGGGGGGGGGGGGCCAAAAAAAAAAAAAAAAAAACCCCCCCTTTGTGGGGGGGGGGGGGGGGAACAAAACAACGAAGAACGCCTTGGAGATTTAGGTGTAGACAGGGGAGAATAATATTAAAACTTATCTTATAGAAGTGGGGCAGGAGAGCGTGGGCTGGATTCATCTGGAGCAGGATCGGGATACATAAAGGGCTGCTGTCAACACAGTAACGGACCTCCGGGTTCATTAAAATATTTGGAATTTGTTGACAAGCTGAGGAGCCATGGATTTAGTTATGAAAGATGGTGACACCTCGTCTTCTTTCCGCAAACTGTTGGTGATGGTGGGGGTTGGGAGGGGCTGCACGAGTAGTTTGTCTGAATTTCGCATGGTGCTGTAGTATCCAGATCTGAATCTACTAACGTTAACTGCGTGGTGTTGTATAATCAGAAGGTACGAAAGATTTTCACGTTCACTTGTCGATGCTTTAATGACACTGTCATCTCAAATTCAAAAAGCAAGTGGTCATGGCCCAATTGCAGGTACTTTTCCCAACTAGGAAAACTGGTTCGGTATGCCGGTGAATTTTGGAACTGGTCACCTGCTACATACTAGCCGAACTTTAAGGCTTAGATCAGTTGCAACATTACCATTAGCTGTCTTTTCAATAACTCACCCAGATAAGACCTGGACACGTAGATAAGGGAAGAGCCTACGTGCGAGCATGATAAGGGAATTCTAGGAACAAGCCAGTAACCCAAGCCCGTCCACAAAGCTACATATCTGACTTAAGACGATAAGCCTTAATGAAGATACCGCTACGTTGAATCAAGTGGCGATATCTAATATGGCAAAGCGGCACTCAACAAGAATCTTTTTGCCAACAAACTGGACATAAATGAAAGGAATAAACTAGTAAAATGCTGCATTTGGATCATGGCTTTGTATGGTGCTGAATCTTGGAAACTTCGGAACCTAGATCAGAAATACGTGGTAAGTTTTGAAATGTGGTGCTGGAGAAGGATGGAGAAGATTATTTGGACTGATCGTGTGAGAAATGAAGAAGTGCTACACAAGAGTCAAGAGGAGAGGAATATCCTATATAGAATATGAAGAAGGGTCACTCGATTGGTTACATTTGGCTTAGGAACAGTCTTCTAAAACACGATATTGAAGGAACGATATAGGGAAGGATGGAAGTGACTGGAAGACGAAAAAGATGTAAGCAGGAACTGGATGACTTTAAAGAAACGAGGGGATACTGGGAATTGAAAGAGGAAGCACTAGATCACACGCTGTGGAGAACTCGCTTTGGGAAGAGGCTATGGATCTGTCGTGAGGCAAACTACAGTTCGGATGAATTTGTTATGGTAACCGATTACAGACGGAGAGATAAGAAATGCATACAAGGTTTTGTAAAACATCTAAGGGGAAGAGACAGCTTGGAAGACAGGCGTGGATGGAATGAGACTACTGAATTGCATATCGATGAAAAGGGTACGAGATTACTGAATGGACTAATTTGGTACTGGATGGGGTCAAGTGTTCTTTTGAAAAAGATTACGAAATATAATAACTTGATGAAGCAGAGTCCTTTTTGAATCTCAGAGTTTTTCAGCTATTCAAGAAATTCTCCGTATTTGGGGGGACATGACTGTTAATTACCGTGTTCACAAAATCCCGCTATTTGTTCCTAACATGAACAACATCAATCCATTCCACGTCCTCATAATATTTCATTTTAATATTATCTTCCCATCCACGTTTAGGAATTCAAAGTGGTTTCTCTCTCTCTCAGGTTTCTCGACAAAAAAACCCCCTGTACGGACCTCTTCTCTCCCCTGTACGTGCCACACCAAACACAAATTATGCACAGACCCGTTTACGTTGTCGAAAATGACCAATATGTCAAAGATGCGAAGTACGTCAACTTTCAGGTTTTATACGATGCACCTGTGGCATATCCGGACAAAAGCCAGTAACTTGAGCTTATACGCTGGTGTGAATAAGTACATATGCAGCACAGTAACAAGGGGGGATACTGCAGAAAATGGTAGGAATTGTGATGCTAATCGGAAGACGTTACGTAAACAGAAGAACAAATAAATGACAGGCCTATTGGAAACACTAGAATCTAACCTCCGACAACTAGTCGCTGGCCTCTCAACACAGAGGCCTGAGTTCGTTTACAGACCAGTCCATGCAAAATTTATTGTAGATGACGCGGAGCTGGGGAAGGTTTACACCAGAGCACTTCGGTTTCTGCTTGTTAGCATCATTCCACCAATGCTCCACACTCATTCATTCACCTCGCTATACACTCTAGGCAGTTGACAGTATCGTTATGTGACACACTTAATAAACTGGAAGCCAATAGATAGGAGAATGTACAACTGAAAAAATTTCAGCTCAAATGTACATAAATATTAGAGTCTTCTTCGACGCTACGCCGTCTGATAACTACAAACCACACATTCCACAAGACAGTACCATAGTCGCTTTGGAATGATCTGAAATCTCATACAGGTCCTAAGAGAAGCAAAGCACTTTCTTAATTATCTATGTCTTTTCTCTTAATTAAAACCCGGAGATGTTATGCAGATATTATAAATTGTACATTTACATTTTTTGCACGCGGTGACGCAGTTGGTTGAGGTCTGCGCTACAAGCCGGAAGGTCGCGGGTTCAATTCCCGATGGTATTATTGGAATTGTTTATTGACATAATGATTCAACCTCTAACAGAAATGAATACCAGGGATATTTCCTGGGGGTAAAGGCGGCCGGTGCGTAAGGCTGACAACCTTACCACTTTCATGTGCCAACTGTCTTGAAATCTGGGAGCCTCAACCTCCTGGAACCCTCACGGCCTGTCCTGGCCTGTACAGGGATTGCTTTACCTATTACGTCTACATTTCCTTTCCTCAGTCCTGAGGTACACTCTTTTGACATAAACAGAAATTGTACCTGAAATGGGAAAAGATGAAACAGTTAAAAGGGAAGGCTTTATTTTCCATGATAAAACGAAGATTAATGCCTTCAGGGATATGAAGCCGCGTGGATTGGTAAACAGCCGTCGACGTGTCAAAGATTGTCACTGTCTCCATATTCAGTAACTAAGCAGTACATTCAGTCTGTGTAGACTGCTTAGGACATTTCGGGGGTTTGCTCACTCTATCTTCAGGGTCTAATCAGGTCGCTTAGACCCTGAAGATGGGGTAGGCAAGCTCCCCAGAAACATCGGTAACTATTTTCCAGTCCACAACGTGTCGTGCTTCAGAAGACACGTGTCTTCACCAACAGACCTGTTAGAGTCTCAAGCCATGAGTATTGATACATCGTAGTAACATATATTTTTTTTTTAATGTTTGCTATCCTGAAGTGTTTAACACATATAGAAATATACAAGGATGTATTAGTCAAACACAACAAAACATTTTATGTCTATTATTGTATTAGGGAAACATGTTTCGATTCTTATAGAATCATCTTCAGGCCCTACTAAGAAACAGATTCTTACTTAGCAATGTTTAAAATGCATTTTAAACATTGTTAAGTAAGGATCTGTAACTTAGAAGGGCTTGAAGATGATTATATAAGAATCGAAAAATGTTGCCCTAATACAATAATAAACAAAATAAAGTTCTGTGTTTGATACATCATTGTATATTTACATATTAGTAACAACTCCAGAAACTCAGTTTGTCAACAGGTGCAGCGTCTTGGTAAACACAAACAGTAAATTATCATCCTATTTTCACCCAAGTCTCACTGTCTATACAAGCTTCTCTTTTACGAGAGGTTCCTGTAAAAGACTTACGTGCGTCATGACCGCGGTCCGTGTCGTGGTACGGGCTGTAGGATACATACTGGCTCCCGCTGTGTGAAGTCGCCTTCTCGAAGTGACTGCGCGGTCTCTGTAACAATACATACAGTGGCTAAAGCAAAGTTCTGGTAAAGAATGAGCTCGAGAGAGCTGTGGTCTATTTAAATATGCTGTCAGTTGTTAAGACCTGTTGTTTTGTATGGGTGTGCAACTTGGTCGCTCACATTGAGGGAGGAGCGTAGGCTGAGGGTGTTTGAGAATAGCGTGCTGAGGAGAATATTTGGGTCTAGGAGGGACGAGGTAACAGGGGAGTGGAGAAAGCTACACAATAAGGAGCTTAGTGACCTGTACTCTTTACCAAATATTGTTCGGATGATCAAATCGAGAAGAATGAGTTGGGCGGGGCATGTAGCACGTATGAGGGAGAGCAGAGATGTATACAAGGTTTTGATGGGGAAACCTGAGGGACAGTGACAACTTGGAAAACCCAGGCGTAGATGGGAGGATAATATTAAGATGTATTTTCAGGAAATGGGATGGGGGACATGGACTGGATTGATCTGGCTCAGGATAGGGACAGGTGGCGGGCATTTGTAAATATGGTAATAAACACTCGGATTCCATAAAATGCGGGAATTTCTTGACTGGCTGAGGAACGGTTAGCTTCTCAAGAAGGACTCTGCTCCCTGGAGTAAGTCAGTAAGTTAAGTTGCTAAGATTATATAGCATCGACGGTAGATGAAGAAAAGATGAATGCGTAGGACTGGCGGAATGAAGGAAAGCCAAAATTACTAACACACCTGTCCCATTGCTGTTATGAACACCAAAAACGCCATTCTGGTTGACCTGGGACCGAATCCGCACAGTTTCTGTTCCTGTTCCACGCCTGTTATGTGGGACTGCTGGTGCAATCAGTGGCACTGGGACAGATTTCTCTCAGAGTACCTCGAATGTCTCCCGCATTATTCCACGCGTTCTCCATACTCACACTTCGTTCATCTAGTATCGACATTGTATAATGTACCAAAAATGAAGATATTCTACATTAAAATTTAATCAGCAACTGCTAGAAGTTAAAGCAAACAATTATAATATAATGGTGTCATGACAAAAATGTTTTATACACGGATTTCAGGTACTCATTTTGAATTCCATGGAGGAAAACGGCTAACCTGGTTAAAGTTTCTTGTATTTTCCATCATTTTCTGCAAGCAAACATGGCGACGTTACGTTAGAACACGCCACAGTCGCTCCCTTCTTCACTCCTCTAAACTCACCGTTTAGTACCACACAATTTATCTTTCAACTCATGAAGTTAACAAAATACAAAATATCAAATACCAAACAAACGTGGCACACAATTAACAACAGCTTAAATAAAGGTAGGAGTCTAAGGACTGAAGTCCGCCTTGCTATCGTTCGGTGCAGATTCTTTTGTCTTCCAGGTTGCTATCCAAAAATTGAAAGATTAAGATATATAGAACTATAATTTTGCCTGCTTTTTTGTACGGGTGTGAAACTTTGTCGCTGACATTGAGGGAGGAAAGGAAGCCGAGGGTGTTTGAGAACAGGGTGTCGAGGAGAATATTTGGACTTAGGAGGGACGAGGTAATGGGGGAATGGAGGAGACTGCATAACGAGGAGCTAAATGATCTGTACTCCTCACCCAATATTGTACGGGTGATAAAATCGAGAAAAATGAGATGAGATGGGCATGTGGCGCGTATGGGTGAGGAAAGGGGGTGTATAGAATCTTGCTAGGGAAACCAGAGGGAAGGAGACCACGGGGGAGACCTAGGCGTAGATGGGTGTATAGTATTAGGATGGATCTCCAGGAGGTGGGATATGGGTATATGGACTGGATTAGGCTGGCCCAGGATAGAGACAGGTGGCGGACGCTTGTGAGTGCGGTAATGAACCTTCGGGTTCCATGAAATGCGGGGAATTTCTTGACTAGCTGCAAACCAGTTAGGTTCTCAAGAAGGACTCTGCACCACGGAGTAAGTAAGTAAGTAAATAAGTAAGTAAGTAAATAAGTAAGTAAGTAGGTAAGTCTACGGACTAAAGTCTGCCTTGAAAATACAATAGTAATTCAGGTAGTCAGGAATTTCGCGAACATTTTACGGAACCCGAGAGTACATTGGCGTGTTCACAAGAACCCGCCACGTAAATGTACGCTGAACCACATTAAGCCAGTTTAGTACATCTTATTTCTTTATGATACTTTTTAATATCATCCTTCGATACAAGCCTAATACATATTTAGCGGGGCGAGACAGCTTGTTTGCACCTGTAAACTCGAAAGATAAAGCCTACCTTCTCGTAGCGCCACCCATGTCGGACAGGTTCTGAGCGAGGTGCCAGATGAAGAGAGACACCCTGGCCCTCCAGGTTGGGGGTTGGACGTGGGGCGTATACAAGGAAAAACACAAGTATAGCTCTACTCATGCTCGACCCCGACCTTAGAAGGGGATGGGTAGTTAACACAACGCCCCGGCCACTTTAAACCCGGGAATGAGACCCGGTACCCATTGTACTGTTAGGCCGGGTGGACCTGGGGGTCGGTCTTCATGGGTCCGGAAAATCTCTCCCCACCGAGGTTTGAACCCCAGAACCCCCAGCCGGCAGCGAAACGCTGCCCCGAATAGGATATAACGTCCCACGGTGATACATGGTTTCACCCTTTTTATAGGCTACGTAGGCCCTTAGGGTGAGTAGAGGTATAACTCTACTCTTTCTAGGACCTCGGCACTAGATGGGGGTGCGGGGGTCAGCCCCACGCCCCAGCCGCCTCTACCACCGGGAAAGACCCGGTACCCATTGTGCAGGAGGCTGGGTGGGCCCCAGGGCCGGTCTAGACGGTCGGAAAATCTCGTCCCCACCGGGATTCGATCCCCGACCCTCGAGTCCGTAGTCAGTCGCTATACCGACTGAGCTGCCCGGCCCCGATGATATATGGCAAGTACAAATTACAGAGTTGATACAGCCTTCAGTGTCATGCATAAAAACACTGATTACGTTTATAGAGGAGACGACACTAACTTGGTCTCTGACTTGGCGAAAACAATGCCTGTGCTCTGAAACATCGCGCATCGGGAACGTAGTCATTGCTTGCTTGTTAATTCAATTAATTCGCAATTTATCACGCCGGCTGGAGTATTTTGAAGAAAATACAAATTCGCTGTTGATATCACCAAGTAAGCAGTGTTATCAAAGTGAAGTGGCTGAAGTGTAAACAGTAATACATTATGATATTCTATCAGAATAGATAACAGTCTGACAGCAGTCGGCCCAACTAAAATAAATATCGCGTTTAGAGAAATAAACAGCGCGTTACTTATACCTGTTCTGAGCACATACTTCTGCTGTGAGGACTGCCCTTTTTATCAGAGAGTCAAGCCCGGCTACCAGCTGAACACTTTTTGAAAAAAAAAATAAAATAAAATAAAATAAAAAAAAAATCAGTTATTAATGTCATAAGGAATTCGGCTTCCGCAATGGATTATTCCCCTGGGGCATTGTGCTCTCTCGGGTTACAAGGTCAAGAAATTATAGACGTTGACTTACCGAGCACATGGAGCTTGTGCACATAACTTTCGTAAGAGAGAAAATAAAGGAGAGAAAGAATGAGAAACAAGGAAAGAACAGATAAGGAAATGATACGTTAAAAGATACTGTATGTTTCAACAACACTGGGGCAAATACAGTAATAGTAGGAGTGTTAGTTCTGTTAGCAGAAATTAAAGTGCACATGAACAGTGTCTATCAGTTTTGATAACACATAATTTACTGGACTTTCCGCCCTTATCTGTCCTGCCAATCATGTTTCAGAGATTACTCTGTGACGGCCAAGCTGTACCTGGCGTAACCCAACACAGCAAAGTACAGCAGCTTATACGCAGTCGAATTCCACTCTAGGCTTACTGTCACATTGTTGCGATCATTGTTTAGTTCCAAGAGTTCCTCGCACATTCGATAGCGTAGCACTCGGCGTCAAAACGATTCTGAGGTGTGCCATCCCCGCTATAGGCCGAAACATGTAGTTTTTCCTTGCTAATAAACACCATCATTTAGCCATATTTTATAGTTGTGTTTTTGGCTGAATTCGCCTTTCCGCATAGTAAAAACGATGAATGAGTCAAGGACCAGTGGATTAGATTTCTATTCTATTCAGTCTGTGGTAACCAACATACAGTTCTCACAAGGCTTTTGCTTGCTTCTTTTCATGGGTATATAACTAAACAGGACAGGCAATGTATGTATAAATGTAACACTGAGGTGCATTCGCGAAACTATTGTTGCAGTAGAAAAGTAATAAATATTACTTATTCTGTGTGTGTCTGTAGCGTTAATTATGCAGCATGAAATGCGCATGCGCCATATTGTCAACGTGGCCTGCCCGGCTCTACAGTAGTTTTCCACATTATCTCACAAATGGCACGACCCTAGGAAAAAAGTTATTGAACATAAAATGTGTGTTTTGATTTTATCTGCAAATTTTGTCTGAAGCATTTTTTATTCTAAGAAGAAGTGAGCGACATAAGATCAAAAATATATATTGCTCTTAATTTAAAGTAAACTCACTGCCAACGGGTAATCCACTGCCACCGGGTAACCCACTGTCACCGGGTAACCCACTGCCACCGGGTAACCCACTGCCACCGGGTAACCCACTGCCACCGGGTAACCCACTGTCACCGGGTAATCCACTGCCACCGGGTAACCCACTGTCACCGGGTAATCCACTGCCACCGGGTAACCCACTG
>Ga0123357_10010831_pt1 | contig 11633 bp, 6 predicted proteins | sample TergutEmb28metaG_FD_89873 | JGI IMG/M metagenome (GOLD analysis project Ga0123357, IMG submission 89873) | Embiratermes neotenicus P4 segment gut microbial communities from Petit-Saut dam, French Guiana - Emb289 P4 | ecosystem: Host-associated > Arthropoda: Insects > Digestive system > Gut ...
ACTTTGAAAATTTGGAAGAAGAATAGTAAAAACGTTGTGTACATATTTTCAGTTTAATAGTATAAAGTGTATTGTATAATATATTTTCAGTATAATAGTGTAAAGATGGTCAGTTTTTCATTCAACTTTCCATTCTCCTTCGTGCAATTGGGTAGCTGTTCATCTCAGCCTTAGGTGAGTTTTTGCCCTTTTATAGTGTTTTTTACTATTTTATAAAACTTATCTTTAAATAGTGACCAGCATCCAGAACGAATTAAACGATTTTCTATAGAAACCTACGGGAAATAACGTTTCGGCTAACGAACGTGATTCCGGAACGAATTATCTTCGTTAGCCGAGGTATCACTGTATAGCGCTTCTTTTGTAACATTTACGCACGAATCTTTCTGAGATATAAAGAGTTAATTGCAGCACGGGCCGATTGACATCTACGTTCATTTACGATGTGTTCAAGGAACATTAATTCTATTGGTTAGACTCCTGGAGAAGCTGATAGTCTTTAAATGTCCGATAAATACCTCGCCTTTGTGGCAACCGAAAGTTCATTATCTTCTTCCGTAAGAACTTCCCACTGGACCATATTTGAGCCACTTGATACCATTCCACATTGTCACATCATATTAGCTTCGATACTAATTTTAATCTTGCACTGTTACCTACATATATCACCTGTCCTGCCAAGTTTTTTTAGTAATTATTTTTGCACTTACGATATTTGTTAAATGCTTCATGTCCCACCACTCACATTTTCTTTATTTCAATAGCTCTGAATATTTAAACAATTCTAAAGTAAAAAAGTGAACAGTGCAAACAGGTCAGATGTTGAGTGATGACATAGCAAAACTTTTTATGTTTTTCAGAAAGGAAAAATTGTCAAACTTCAATTTCCCATAAAGTTGTTTTGGTTTATAAAATATTGTTGTTAAGTAAGGCAGCTAGGTGTCCTAATGCGGCTTGCAGTGGAAGTAAATCGATCGTTTGGCAAACGAATACACATTAAAGTGTAGGGTCGAATTGCACAGTAAACATCACACGCTCTACTATATTAGCACAAGCGACTCCGTTTGTTGGTGTTAAACGGAGACAGCCATCTTGCCGACTGTTCATTTTCGCAAATCTTCTGTAAGAGTGCACTGTCCCTACTTGAAGGAACTGCAGGTCGCTTTGTGACGTACGTACCTTGCCGCGAGCCTATTATAAGAAAATATAATTTTTCCTTACGCCAACACTATTATGTGTTCTGCTGTGATCAGGTCTACGAGATATGAGTCCACGAATACGAACTAGATCAGTAAATTGATCATACAGTGCTTTTTCTTATACTCAATATATTGGCCAACAAGTGCACTTAACCTTTAGGCACCATGCATCTTATATATAGGACAGGCGTATCACTACTCCCCAGAGTAGGCTTTTTATATATTTAGTTAACAAATACATTTAATTATTTTTTTAAATTTTTCCCTCGCCATCTTCATTTATTCCTCCACAAAATGTCGTGTATATCCTAATGTTATTCCTCTTGGTTCATAAAATATTCACGTTTTACATAAATGATGTGCTAAACTGTAAATGTCCAGCTCCAGGGCCAAAGGGTTAATAAAGTACAAATCATGAAACATTTCATGATAAAGTATCACCTCTAGATGTTGCGGCACTGGAGCCAACGAATACAAATTATCGCAACTCCTCTGTTGTTGGAGTTGTGATTCTTTGTGTTGGACTTGTGATCCTTTGAGTTTCTAGGCTCCCTGAAGATAGCGGTCCGCTACCGAAACATGTAGCGGTGATACTTATCATGTATTGTGTATTATGATTTGTATTTTATTGCGTTTTTAAGTGTACTTGTTGGTCAGTAAATTGAAAGGATCACTAAGACTCAAAACCGTTTATTTCAATTCATTGTGTTTCTTCTCATACCGAATTTAAAGAAAACCCATGGCTTTTTCTTTCGTAACACTGAAATCACTCATTCTAAACTGCATTTTGTTTCAGTCTTGGAGGTCATGTGACGCAATCATGCTAATCGCATGATTAGGCCAACAGTGTTGCCAAGTCGCTGATATTCATAAATAGCCACAAAAAGTTTGCTATTCTTTATTCATGCACCATGATGTCTGCATTTTTTTACATATCTTGTGAAATATCTTGCAGTGATAATGAGTGTTTGGTAAACGATGCTCGCAAGACCTTTTTTCTACAAAATTCGCCAACAGTGTTAACGAAAAAGACGCTGTGAGCCCGAATCTTGCTAACGGAGCGTTAGTCTCGCTTGCAGCACATCAGCTGTCAGGTCGCTTCCGGCCTTGCGCAAGTTGGACAGCCCTTCTCTAAGCCATCGCCGTGAGCACATCTTTACAAAATTTAGAAAAGGTCAGACAGCTTTCCAATACATTGGAAGACTCCTTTAGGCACGGGGTCAGCATGGTGGTTACTGTTAATAGCATTGTGATAGAGAAATGAATTGCGTCAGATACCGAACTGCTTTAAGAAAGAATTATCCGAGGGCGTTTTTTGCTGTTTTGTATACATAGTCTGCTTTTATGTTTGTTGGTTACAGACACAAGTACATTTTGGAGACTGACGGCAATGTATGTGTGACAAGTCCACTGCATGGCGTCAGAAATTGTATTCCTTTTATATCTTCATATATTTACGATATTGAAGAACGAAAATTGCAGGGTCGGTGAATCTACAGTATTGTACGTCATATGGAGTAGCGTGGGGCCGGGTTAGCGCATTCGGTATAGCGACTCCCTACAGGCTGGACGGTTCTGTGGTCGAATCCTGGTGGGGGCGAGATATACCGTACCCGTCCAGACCGGCCTTTGGGTCCACCCAGCCTCCAATACAATGGGTACCTGGTCTTTCCCGGGGGTAAAGCGGCGGGGACGTGGCGTTGACCACCAACCCCCATCTAGCGCCGAGGTTGAAGGAACAGTTGAGCTATACATCTGCTCCTCCTCTGGGCCGTCATGGCCTGTTCTAGGATGAAATTTACCTTTACCTTCTACATGTACTAACGTACCATTTTTGTATGGGAAGGATGAAAGCTTTTGAGGTTTGTAAGTAAAATAATTGTTTGCCCTCCAAATTTACGTTGCGTCCGGCACCTAATTTTATCAAAGCCATCGAAATATATCGGAGATGAAGCATACGGGCGGGCGGGCGGGCGGGCGGGCGGACGGACGGAGAAGTAGATGTAGATATTCCCCTATGCATTCTTTATGTGTATAAGCGATGGTTTAGGTTTCAACTTTACGCGAACAGATAAATGGGGAGATGTAATCACAGCCCAACCCTCGCGAATGTTACATAAAGGGAGTGTTCTGTGGAGCGTCACGCGAGTTAGTGACCAGCGGATGTGTCCGCAGGCAGTCGAGCGGTTCCCCTGCTTGCATAACGCCCAACATAAACCGTTCATTTTACAACGGATTGCAACACTAACACAGTTTAGTCTACGTTAAGTATTTTTTTCATCGTAGCCAACTCAAAATCAACTTCACGAGCATCCTCGCGTCTTCGTCTGAGTCTACCAACTGATCCGTTCGCTTCCAATTTTCTATTAAAATTTTAAAAATCTAGGAGGAAAAATTAACATGGTATGAAATTAACTGCTTATTGCCTTATTTATTCTACTGGAAATTGTTATGAGTACCACAATTAATTGTACTATGCTACAAATCGGAAGGTCGCTGGTTCGATCCCAGCTGGTGTCACTGGAATTTTTCATCGACATAATTCCCCCGATCGCACTATGGCCCTGAGGTCGACTCAGCCTCTTACAGAAATGAGTACCAGGAGCATTTCATGGGAGTAAAGGCGGCCGGTGCATAAGGCTGACAACCTTACCACCACCCTGTGCCGTTGTCATGAAATCTGGGAACCTTAACTTCCTTGAACCCTCTGGGCCACTCCAGGCCTGTAACGGAACTGCTTTACCTCTGCCTTTACCATAATTAATTGCATGTGCACACCATTGGAAATACTTTCACTTGTTATACAAAAGTGCAGATGGTGGTTTGTTGTTAACATAAATCTTAAAGGAAGAAGATGTGAGAATTTAATTTGTCCTAAAGTGGCTTCGTGTTATAATACGTCGGAAAATTTGTGTTTCAATAGTCTGTTAGGCTCGGCGATAGGCTCTTGCGAAATAATCTGTGTAAATATCCGTGTAAGAAAATCCAACGTGATACACTATTTATCCTCAGTTTATTTCGCCAGTCAGCCTCTACATGTGTCGGACAAATCTGTAGTCCATCATCAGGAGGTGTACTGTATATACAGGGTGTTTCGGGAGGAATAATAAATATTTTAGGAGGTGGTAGTATGGACTGTTCCGAGTAAATAAGTTCACATACGCATGTGTCCATTTTTCAATGGGTGTGAAGATACAGCTGTTTGAAGTTGGCGCGTACAGATTAGATTTTTGTCTGTGGAGATGGATGAAAAGGGAAATCTACAAAGAAAAAATAAACACAAGAGACGAATTGGTCGCTGGCATTATGAATGGCGCTGCCATCATAAAGCAAGAACGCCAAGACGACCTCAGGAGAGCTACACGTACTGTTGCCAGGAGGGTTGAAAAGTACACTGAAGTCGATGGTGGGATTTTTGAACACTTACTTTGAACCGTTGCATTTTATTGAGATCATTTACATAATGAATACGTACAATCAATTTGTCATTTGTCTTTCCTTCAAACCTTTTGTAAGGCTTTTTATACGTAACATTCAAACAGCTGTTTCTCCACACTCATTGAAAACTGGACACATGTATATATGAACTTATTTACTCGGAATAGTCCATACTACCACCTCCTAAAATATTTACTATTCCTCCTGAAACACCCTGTATATAACAATTTCATCCTAACCCGGCCAACAGACAGTCAACTAAAAAGCACATCACGTACCAATTGTTGTATATACACAGTATACGTCCTGATGATGGAATTCAGATATGCCTGAAACATGTAGAGGTTGATTGGCGAAATAAAGTGAGGATAAATAGTGCATCAAGTAGGTTTTCATTAGACGGATGTATCGAGATGTACGGTCAACAAAATGTAAAATTATGTGAATGTCTCTTTCTATATTTTTAGACTCAGTGTTATTAATGTAAAAAGCACCCTACATTAAGATCACTGCTAACAACTTCCTTTGATGTTTGTATATGATCCTACCTCTGTGAAATATCTGTTTACTCAACATTCGCCCGTATTTAGCACGCCATATGTTCCATCAACGCATAAACTTTCGCGTGTGTACGTGCGTTTGAGCCACAGCCTACTTCTTAAACTAAATTTACCGCGATTCCTGTTGTACAAGACACGGGTTTTTTAACTAAAAAAAGGCCCTAAAATTCTCAGTGTTTCTTATAGAGCGATTTTATAAAACATTTTCTCGGCTCTCCTTCTCTGGCAAATATGGCAATTTCCGTAATTGATTTAAGCTTAAAGTAATTAAGTCCCACATTGCAGGTCGCGTAGTTCCATTTTACACTAAGTTTAAGATATGAAACAACGCTACGTTGGAGAATTTAGTTTAGTTATTGTTTAAGATGGCAGCATTACGCTCTACCTAGTGCAAAGCTAAAATTTCCCTATTCTACTGAAGGCATTGTACTTGCTCCAAGCTATGTAAACGTTCCTATATTCCGACGATAATCCATGTTTGACGTTTCTTAATTACAGTTCCAAATAACGTAGGTTTCAACGTATGTATCCAGGAGTGAAACGTTCATCACAAACTGTTCTGTTTTTTTCGCCCTTGCTTAACTGAGAGACACTTTCCATAGACCGTGTCACACCTACAGGATATTTAACAATACTTGTTTGGAAATGATAAGGAAGGAAGGAAGTGGCAAAGATGTTACTGGGGCAAACCCAGATTTTTAACAGGGGAGGGCTGACGAGAAGTATTACAGAAAACCTCATTCAGAATGGCCGGTCTGTGTGTGAAGATAATGAAGCCGGGAATTCCAGAATATGAAGCAGAAACGGTAGCCATTCTTTCCCACTCACAGAGATATTTTTGCCTGTAAGGTTTCCTACACATACAAACCATTGTTTTCGATACATTTATTCAGTTTACATAAATTTCTTAATAATTTCCATTTAATTTAATTCTTCTTGCTTCGTCTTCGGAAGGTCGTCTGCTACGAACATGTAAGTTTAGGGGTCAAATTAGGATAAGTAATCACTCTGAAAATGGTTTCATTATCCTGTTACGAGATTCTTACCATGCCGCTTACGGACAGTAACTTTGAATTACAGGACATAAAAAACAATAAATTTGCCAGTTGTTGCATTTTCGCAGTGCTGCATTTGAGGTCTTTGTTTTTCTGGAATATACTTCCGCATCACAGAAAAAAGAAAACCTCAACTATACCGCTGCGCAAACCTGAAAATCCCACGTCTAAGTTCCACACCTGTATAAAACAGCAGGCAATATTATGTCAATTTATGAGTTTCATCCCTTATTGTCTTAGACAGGACAGCGGCAGAAATGTTATCCGAGCAGGTTTTATTTTCATGGCTCGACAGCCCTAGTGTAACAAGGCCCCCTTCTTGTCGAGGTTACGAGATCACACTCACTGGACACACCAAATACGGTGCGACTCCTCTGGACGAGTGATCGGCCCGTCCCAGAATTTTCTACCTCACAACACACAACCCTCACAAGGAAGAGACGACATACATGTCCTCGGCGGAATTCGAACCCACATTCCCAGCAAGCGAACTGCCGCAGATCCACGCCCTAGACCACGCGACCACTGGGTTAAGTATCCGGGCAGTTTAATATTCCATGTTGTTGCGAAACAAATTGTCTTTCAAGAGTTCAATGTTTTTAAAGCCATTAATTTCGACCTACTGGGGTAAGAAAAGCGACCTTTATTATTGGGAAGACATAACGACGAGAGAGAGATGAAACAGGAGAGATAGAATGAAGGATATGGAAGAGAGGCGAAGGGAATTAGAATACAAAAACACAAAATCATTTCTACTCCTTCTTAGTCATGCAATTTAGTATGGAAACTCAGGGCATTGTGCCTGCGAGCTTCAGTGTTGCGAAATTTGTGAATGGCTGACACAAATAGCGTATGAAGGAAGTGGAAAGAGATGGTGCAGAAGAGAGTAATCGGTTTTAGACTGAAGTAAACTAACGCTAATGAAAACTGAACACGTGACGTTGTTCAGCAAACCGTACAGAATTGGCGAGACATCGGCAGTATGAAATTGAAACCGATCTCTCTCTCTCTCTCTCTCTCTCTCTCTCTCTCTCTCATCCGCTTTAACCCTTTAAAGCACAATGGTTAGCATATGCACCATCTGCTTTAATAGCAAGAAAACTCAGCGTTTTACATGCTCTGTGTTGTTATGTCTTTCAACGACTGACCCAGTAAACAGTGACTAGTTCTTTTAATTAGCATACCAACTAATGCACATACATAAAATTTCACATTAAAACACTTAAAATCGCTCCTTGTTAACTCATTTATGTATTGTTTGGCTTCTTGTTCTACCGCATAGTTGGGCCTAGGGACAACGTCTCAATTCGCTCTCTTGTAAATTTTATGTTAGGTTGATTAATCGTGATTGGGGTTTAGAGGCATTCTCGTTATTATTATGTTCAGTGCTTGTTTGAGTTGTTAATGCAACTAACTTTTTGTTAAGCTTTTGGTATAAATTGTCCATGCGCCTACTTATTTGTTCGTCTATATATTCTTGTATATGCTGCCACATACCGTTGCATTGTTGCACACCTTCCTCTTGTAGGTAAGTACAGCCGTTGTTTGAGGTGTTGTTTCTTGCTATACAAGAATTTAATTTCTTGGTTTATTCTGAACCTGATGGCATTAATTGTAGTCTTCTTATCTTGTGGTTTTTGTCCATTAATCTTGACGTTGATGTAATTCGGTTTTAGCTGTTTAACTTTGCACATCTTGTTAAACCATACAACGATAAAGACAGTGACTAGTTCTGTACACAGCAGCGCACTGTGATTGTGTTAGGTAGAAATTTCGTTTTTAACAGTTATTTATGTGGATTTAGCTTTCGAAAGGCTTAGTTATTTTTAAAATCCTAACTTTGAACAGTTTCGCCCACCGTTATTCCATTTGTTAATTTAACGTTAGTGATGCTGTTCCTGGATGTCGTCTGTATGCATGCCAAGAAGTTGCGTTCTTTTGTTTCCTTTTCTATATTCTGGCGAACGTGCAGAAAGGCTTCCTTCTCAGTCAACATTAAATGTTTGACCCTCACTAGATGACAGTTACTATGTTGATTCCCAATCTTCAGTACCGAGATCTGACACGTATCTGAGATCAGCTGTTTATTTGTGTAATGATAAGTTTCGTGGACGTTTCGGTTGTCTTATTCAAAACGTTTTGCCTTTAAAATGCAACAATTTTTCCATGATTATTTAAGGCCACTATAAGCAATTTTTAGTAAATATATATATTCATATTACTTCTTAATAACATGAACAGACCTGGGAAGTTGCAGTATTTAATCTCCATGAACGTGCCCAAAATAAAGCACGAAGCTAAATCAGTTTATAGAAGAATATTTTCCTATATCTATTAATACCCTATTACAAAACTTTTACCACTTTTGTTTCTTTCCTCTAACGCACTGAGTTTTGGGTATTTGCCATGTATTTTGACATCCAGGACTCTTCAAGTCTGTTGGTAGCATGTGGCATGTTTCCCGTGTGATGCAGAGAAAAGAAAGTGATATTTTCTTAAATGGAATTAACAACCTGTTCTTTGTAATGGGGACGAAATGTGCTTACTATGAAGTAGGAACTGACTTCATATGCGATATGCACGATTTCGTTGCTTCAAGGCGTCAGTAATTAATTTTACTGCTGTCGGCACAACCAAATTTCTCTTCCTTCTCGGACGTTACCAGATATCTAACAATTGTATTCGTTTCATTGCATCAGAGTCCTAAGAAAGAATTGTTGTTGTAAGAGCCGTAAAATATAAGGAATCTTTCTTGTAAATTCTGCATTCGTAGTCACCCTCCCATTCGACCCTGTGAAATCTATACGGATGAAAAACTGTTGGTAAATGGTCACCACCAACTGTGCCATGAAACAGGTTACCAATTTGAGAGTCGAGTACACTTCGGCGTTTATTCTTTCACCATTTTGAATCGCACATATTTGTCGCTTACCTCCTCAATTTATGTTAAGCTTCTGTCTCGTTTATTTTACTCTATTTAAAACAGATTATTGAAAGTAGATATGCGTGTTGTATACTAGCCTAATTGTAAATCTTGAATTGTTAAGTAGCTCTTATTACGGTATAATTGTTATTCGTAAACTCCATATTTCTGATTTGCAAGCTTGGAATGAAAATGGCAATTCTGACGCATATCAAACTGCGACTCTGTTGTTTTATGTGGACTGAGGAATTTCCTTACTTTTTGCAGGAAAGAGCTTCCTTTCTCTTCTCTCTTTCGAAAAGTCTCAGCTTTTCTGGACACAATAGACTCTATTCTCGTCTGCCTTGTGCAGCAAGCAGTGAGTGTCAGCTAGGCTCATATTAAAGCGAGTGAAGCACAGTGACTCCCTTCCCTGTCTTTTAATTAAATCCTTACATTTTACTTTATGTACATACTGCATAAACTACACTCCTACCAAAAACATATTTCACCTCAAACCGTGATAAATACTGCTTCTCTGCTTCTTTAAAAATAATCATGTTTTTACTTAGTACACAAGTACGAAATCAATTGAGTCATTGATACTGGTATGGACGTAATAACACATGTCTGCTGTTTCTTGATAATTTATGATGTTCTGTATTAAATTTACATAAGTCAGTCTTGTTAACAATAAGGAATGAAGGAAAAGGTGAAGGCAGTAATATATGAATAAGCTGAGGCATACCTCCACGCCTTCGTAACCTCGACGCTGAAATACGAATATTCTCAGTACTTGTAAAAGCAAGGAAGCTTCTTGAGTACTCTAATCAACAAGTTAAAAATAATTTTAATTCTGTTTGCACAGGATGAGCGAAAAATTGCTATTTACTTGTCGCACGTAGGATGAGAGTGGAAATGGCCGTGAATGAGTGTACAGCATTGCGCCGAGATTGCGGAGTTGCGTGGGGTTGAGACTGCGTGAGAGACATCACGTTTGCCCCCTAAAGTGCTTTATGTGCGGGACTGGCATCACAGCAGCACCCTCCTGCCACAGGTGCACAGGGACTTTTCGCTGACTTTCTATGTGGAGGTACCGCGTTCGGCTCCATTGCTGAATGTCTGGAGGCCTGTCACCTCTGTCGTACTGTACCAGTATTTTTGGTAATAAAGCCTTAAAGTTGGCTTAAAACACGAAGTCGTGCATAGTGTTGCACCACATAAGCTTTACACTATGGAGGCAGGGTTGGATAATGCTACTTACTCTGTCCTTCAATTGTCACAACGTCTTGCATTGATTTATTACTCCCATTGCCAGTTGACCACGGTTTCTTTCACGAAGGACCACAGGGCCTTCAACCTTGCAAAAAAAGTTATTTTGAAATTCTTCATACAATACAATTCCCCAGTTGCGATTTTTAAGTCTACACCTCATATCAGGCCCAGTGTAACACCCCTAAGAGAGACAACTAGTGCTGTAGCTAAGGGAGTAATTATCTGAAGTTTCCCCTCACCTCTCTGCTTTCATATTCCCGTCCCTCGTATTCCAGGCCAATGTTTTCAGCACCTTCCTCTTTCCGTTTTGCTGTCTCGGCACCGTAATCTGACAACTCACATCACAGAACAATTTCTACGGATTTGACTCTTTGAATATATTACAAGAAATATTAACAATGTAATGAACACAGTAGCATGCATCCGGATTAACTACCACTAACAGCAGGATCTGAACCTGCAGAAAAAAAAACACCATTACGCATGATTCTACGCCATTTTTGTACGCCTCCAGTCCTGTGAACTAAATTCTGTAAAACTCTTAGACCCGTCGTGACGTTGTTGCATCTTCTTTTCGGTTTTCCAAGTGGCCAATTTTCGAAAAATATCTCCACCAAAATCCTATATAACTGCATGTCCCCCACCTTAGCTACACACAACGCACCGCACCTCCGTGTTTTTACAGTGCAATAAAGTGTAAGAATATCGGCCTAAGTAGTGATATTTCTCACACGTGATGCTCCATATTTCTCGTTCCCGAATTCCTGCTGACTGAGTTACCGTAATTGTTTGTTTCACTGCAAATATCAAAACGGTTCATCTTATGGGTTGATAAATTAAGATAATTTAAAATACATGAATTAAGTATAACACACTTAATTCGTTTTCACGATATTAGGAGCCCCACGAAGAAAGTGGCTTTGTACTACGTTCACACATTCCAGGTGACACATGGAATCGGCGCACAGAATCTGCCAACCCTCCCGTAGCTGAATGCTGCATAGCGAGCGATGACACCGCCCTCTCTTTATTACTATCTAGGAAGTCCCACATTATCACGGGACTGCTCGCCAAGGAGCGGACGACATCAACTGCTGAACAGCGACCGATGACGGACCACGACGTGGCGTACTCAGTTCCACGTTAAAAAAAACTCTTTGTGTAATTAAAGTACTGCTGTTATTCTTAAATTACTTTATTATTA
>Ga0123357_10010832_pt1 | contig 11632 bp, 3 predicted proteins | sample TergutEmb28metaG_FD_89873 | JGI IMG/M metagenome (GOLD analysis project Ga0123357, IMG submission 89873) | Embiratermes neotenicus P4 segment gut microbial communities from Petit-Saut dam, French Guiana - Emb289 P4 | ecosystem: Host-associated > Arthropoda: Insects > Digestive system > Gut ...
GTGGCGGACGCTTGTGAGTGCGGTAATGAACCTTCGGGTTCCGTGAAATGCGGGTAATTTCTTGACTAGCTGCAAACCAGTTAGCTTCTCAAGAAGGACTCTGCACCATGGAGTAAGTAAGTGTATATATATATATATATATATATAAAGTTAACCTCTAGAAGTTGGACTTGAAAATTATTTGTTAAGTGTCCTAACGGATCCATCTACAAGACAACCGCTCGGTCTTCAACAAGATCGTAACTCCAGCGCCCTGGGATACAACAAAGTCACGACCAGTGCTGCAACTGACCAGTGCTTTAGGGATAGGACATGAAATACTGGAAACTGTATTGTGAAATGCTGCTCCCTGCTGATTCTCTGGTACACTTAGACATGGGGGGGGGGGGAAATTACTTCTTCATTACAATTAAGTTTAAACTTTCTGAAATATCTAACAAGCAGTGACGAGGAATGTTATTGTTGTCAATAGTCAGGTGCACTCAGTAGAGAGGTCTGTCAGCTTATCGGGACCAACAGAATATTATCAACAATGGTTATACTGCGTATGAAATGGCAACAGTCCTGAAAAGAAATTGTACAGATTCGCTTAACGGTCCAACAGAAGCCATTGTAGCCTAACGGAATCAGGAGTAGATCAAATGCACTGAAAGCAGGAAGAGTACTTGTAAAAATTAGACGGGAAAGAAATACCGTGCGACTTTGTTACCGACAAATGCAATAAAATTGTTTTTTTCGTGTATTCGTAATGAATTGCGTTAGAAAACAACAAAATGGAGTGACGCGTGATATCAGGCTTCTGCCGCGAAGTAGATGAGAACTGCGCTCTTCTGGGTAAAATTACGCAACTAGTAGTGGTAATTTCTTACCGGCGTTTCGGGACAACCTGTCAGTCCCATGTTCAGGTGAACATGGGACTGACAGGTTGTCCCAAAACATCGATGGCAAATTAACACTACTCGCTGCATAATTACCCAGAGCAGTGCAGTTCTCAAACAGGAGTGACGTCTACAACGAAACTTTGGTACATAATACTTCAGCGTATGCCTAAATATCGAAAACACAGCGCTTTTATAACTGGGATTCCTCTAAACGACTTGCAGTACCTACCTCTCGAAACGCCATTCACACAGATGGAAATGAATTGCTTTGACTGCTTCACTGGTACTTCCCAACTGCCCTATAAACACACATATTTATTGTACCAATAATCTCCGATTGTACAGTACATAAAAACAGGTGTGCGCGCAATCTTGATCGCTATCACAAGTATCACATGCGGCACGTTCGAATTAAAAAATAAATCCAACGGCACGTCGCGGTAAATCCGTTAGCACTCCTGCACTGTAGTCGATATTTCTCGAATTACAGGTAGGTTATCTTGTTTCACTTCGTTGTTCACATTCCCTTCATGCAAATGTGGCGATAATCGGGTCTCAACTCGGCTACAAACGCCACCTTTCATAACCGGCGGTCGACTGGTTAATTTGTCTTTCTAATCCAAACAACTGGATCCTGATTTCAGAAATTAGCCTGAATAGTGGCTCTCCTGTGGTTTAATGTGTTCAAGTTTGTTAATACGTTCAGGTGAATGCTAAATAATTTTTCACATTAGGGCAGATCATTTACTTCCTCACCTTCTCCCTTTCACTAATTATCCTATCATTCAATACAACCTAACCTAATCAAAAGAACACAGGTTCAGTCCGTTCCTGAAGGTGAGAAGACTATACCACCCTTAACAATGGAGTTGCACAACATAATAAAATGAAGTACACAAGAACAATACAAGACATCCTAATGACACTAGTCAAATATATAAAACACAATTTTATAATAACCAAGCACCTGACACTCCACCTATCACCAAAAGATAGGAAACAACCAACAGGAAGGTGTACCTATAAAAGTACTGCTAATGCTAGTTGGGCATTTTAACACACACAACTTGCCACAATGTATAACCATTAATTATAATGGAATATGAAAAGGAAATGTGCCTCAAAAATAATGTAAAATTGTGATCTCAATTACAAACACAACACAATTGTATCTGTACTTTTTAATTTTGAAAAAGTCCCGTAGATGATCAAGGATGATAGCAAAATGTTGCCTAATAATAAAAACTAATAAAGAAAGTCACTAAATAGTTGTGTCGATTGTACTAAGCATTCACAAATTAACAGATCTTTAAACAATCCAATATTGCATAATAAGGGAATAAAAACGAATGTATAATGTAAGAGGCCGTACCAGGATAATGATCAGCTTACTGAAAGGCTCCAAATATTTAGTCTCACATGAGACCAGAACAACCAGAGCCCAGGGTGTATACGGGGCTACATGGCGGTTTTAAGGATGTCCTTCCAAAGCGCAAAGTCACGGGAATGTATTTGGCGCATTTGCAAAATTGCATAACTTGACTATTAGCTTCGTCCTGTCTGTCTGTCTGTCTGTCTGCATGGAATAACTCTCCTCCCACTGGATGGATTGTTGTGAAATTTGAGCTTTGAGGATTTTTTGGAGATCTGTTGAGAATATTCAAGTTTTATTAATATCAGACAAAAAGACCTATGTACATTTAAAATACTATCTTGCTGAATTCTTCTTAAAATGAGAAATTTTTCAGAAAAAAATTTGCAGAGAAAATTAAAACACATATTTTACATTCATTTACTCTTTTTCTGAAAATTGTGCCAATTATAAGATACCGTGGAAAAACATGGTACAGCCAGAGAGGCTGCAGATGACAATATAACACAGTGCACCCCCGCTTTGCATGTTGGATAACTAAAGCTACACACACACACTCAGAGTACGCAATAAATACTGCTTTTCCACAGCAAGAATAGTTACGTGAACGCACCTTAATGTTACATGTATATGTACATTTCCTCTCTTATAACCTATTTTATGGGAGGGACAGTAACTCCCAACTATGTAACATCGATTACCACAACCTGATGCATACAAACAGACCACGTGACTTTAAAGATCTTACTACATGAACTTCATGGCTCCTAAGTAACATGTACTTTTGGCAAACTTCATCATATTCTAAGTATAATAATATATAATTGCAATTCAAGTTCTCAGTGACTGATTTACAAATGTGTTTTCACTGCAATTAGCATTAATCTCCAACATCTATGGACAGAAACAACAGGCCTCACAAGTTAGTCACAATTAACTTTAACACAAGTTGCTTTGACTTCAGATATCCTCGCATTTGACTTTTCTGTGGGATGAGATGAATAAAATGAAAGGAAGAGCTGCAGCACCATCTTAAATCAGTAAAAAAAAGCTAACTTATGGATTTTGGGTGTACACTTGTAATATGAAACACAATGAATATTTAGACATTGATGCACGATGCATTACTCTTTTATTCATGACATTTCAGAAAAGGAAACAATTATTTTCTGAACAACAGTCACACAAATTTACACAACCCCATTACACTGTTGAAACAATAATTACATATTTTGTATGCGTGTAGAAATTATTGTGTGATCCACTTATTTCACTTAAATATTCATTTCCTTTTTTTCTGTTTCATTTTTAATTACACTCCCATAAAACAGAGACAAAAATTTAATTTTATATTACATTATATTTATCATTATTATCAGCTAAGAGGCACAAGAATTTAATTAAACGAGGTAGTACCCGTTTCTTATCTTTCACTTGACTTTTTAATGACTTCCCTGTTAATTAACAGAAAAATCTGTATTATGATTATAAATAAGAAAGTTGTTTGCTAGTTAATTAAAAACACATTCATACAAATACAATCATCAGTTACATCTTACTTGTACAATCAAATGGCTTTCACTTTCAGAAGCGCCTGCCACTTGACCACACAGACATTCCTCACACTCTAGCTAGACCTAACATCTGCACAACATGAAAAAAGGAGAAGTGTCTTGAACATCATTAAATCTTTTTTTGACATATTAATTAGTTAAATATATTACTATTAAATATCTTACAGAAACACTGTTTGAGAAAATTGTGTGTGATACATCAGAAGTGCATCCAGACACCATAATGTTCACAACACTTCAAATTGTCCACTCCCTAGTTCTGAACAGAACCTGTACTTATTTACTTTTCACAAACACATAAAATAAATATTTACAATTTTTATTGTTACTGTTTATCAAATGCCCATTACTCATATAAAAACATTTATTCTTTTCAAATCTGATTTATGAGAAAACATTTATTATTTAAATACCATTTTTCTGTTACCCCTTCACTTGGCAGAACCTGTAATTACAGTTGCAGACACTGCTGCTATAGAACAACTGAGAACTATCGGACGCACATATTGTCTGAGGCACAGTTTAATTTTGTTTATTATGAACATGTTCAATCAGCAAATGCAGAACTCTGTTAAGTCGTGCTTGATTTAGTCACTACACCATCTTACCAAGCAATTATGAACAGTGGCAATGCAAGTGTATTGCATATGAGAGGTATCTAGTTGCATTACAGTGATTCTAGCACGTTTTTCAAAGCTTCCCTCAGTCCTTTAGATTAAGTCAAACAGGCCTTGACTTCAACCCATCTAGTTCTTTCCAAACAATCATCAATAACCACCACTATTCTGACTGATACATCAGCATATCTGCCTTTTATACATTGTCATTATATGGTACATAAACTGCATCACCATACTAACTGTCCGAACTGGTATCAGTAAAAATGTGGCATCTCAGCTTCCAATATATGACTTGAACTGACACTACAAATATTAATAACCAGTGGTACAGTTAAGAACCAAATACAATCAGACAGCCAGTAACTTTTGACTTCAATCAACTTTCGTGGAAGAAAGTAACATGGCAGACTATTATTAGAATATGTAACAAACACTACTAAAATTCATATCCAGGTGTACATATGTGATAAACAGCCTGAAAGTAATTTAACTGCCAATGATTGTCTGCAGTCACTCTTGGTAAATACTGGAGTACTGCCTTAAAACAGGCGAAGAACATTTTCTTCAACATGGCTTTTAAGTTTGTTGCTCTTAAAGAGTTTCAAGTGCAGCTACAGCACTTATGATACTGAAACAGCATCATTCAACAATCAAAGAATCAATGAACCAATGAATTAATTAATCAATAAACTACTACTCCAATGCAGTCCATGCCTTAGGAAAATGGGCCATTTAACTATGATCATACATGGTGAAAAAATGAAACAAAGAATGGCTACATCATCTTTTTAAACCTCAACCTATATTTCTTTTTTTTTTTTTAAAAAAAAATTGGCAATTTCAGCTTTTGGAGTTTAGTCATGTTGTGCATTGAAGGTGTTCCACTGTTTTGGCATACATTAGTCACCACCTACAGGAAGAAGAAGGACTTAGTTTGAAACATATGGCATGACCAGAGACCAGAGCATTGACAGACATTGCAGGAAAGTGAAACATTTACAACCATGAAAACTTGAATGCCGTACGAGCACAGAATAGACAATACTCTCAGCCTACTCAAGAAAACTGTAATCCACAAAAGCAACCCCAAAACAAGAACTCTATGTTTTTGGAAGATCTCTAGCACAGGTGGCAGAGTGTCAAACTGGAACAGAGATGCAAGGCCAGAAAACCAGGTCTCTGTTGGGGGGGGGGGCAGGGCACAGAGAGAGACAGAACATCAAATTTTGCAGAACCGAAGCCTGCATTTACCACTCAACCATGAATAAGGTTTCCTCCAAAGATTCCTCTTAACCATGGGGCCCTTTCCCATGGGATACACTATGCTCCACATTCCCACCAACACTATCACTGCAAGACTTATATTTAAAATTGGATAACACTATGTTCTACAGTAGCACACTTACTTGGAGTACAAGGCCTGAATATCAGGCTGCATCCTGTTTCTGTCTTATTCACCCTGAAGATGGCAATTACAATGCAAGCTGAAACACTGGAACAACAATATACTCCAGACACCCTAACTCTGTAATCCAAAATCACACACTGGATACAGGCCATAGAAAAAATATAGCTAGGCAATTTGCAGTTTTAAATAGAAGTTTTGTAAGTGCAGAAACCTATGCAATCCAGCAGTAAGTGCTGTGCAGTAGGTAGACAGAGAATAAAACAGTACTGGTCCAGAGAAGAAAGCACATGCTTAAACGCTCCTTCACTTTCATTGGTCACGGAACTCAGTACTGCATCCGAACATGTGCTCGGTCCAGGTGTTCGACTGCACAGTTTTTACTCTAAATTAAAACGTGACTCCCAGCCACATAATACTGCAACATTTAAAATCACTTTTGCAAGAGAACACAGCCATAACTTCAGACAACACAAAACAAAAATTGAGAGTTCCTACAAGAATAAAATATATTGTAGCAGAAATTTCTAAACTCCTGTATTACAAACACCAATTCATTTGCATTCAGTAATTCTTTACCAAGAGGATACCCTTTCACGACAAACAATTTGGTTGTGCTATTCCCATCATGACAATGGAAGGAAACAAAGTTAAAGAAAGACAGTGCAAGAAAGAAAAGAAACATGATTCTGAAAGAAGAAATTTACCTCCAGCATCTTCAGTGACACCACAGGTGTAAATTGAGGGAGGCAAATGCCTTCCCCCACCTCCCAATATTTTTTGTACCTAAGAATAGTTTTCATTTGGCTACTGAGTTGAAGAGGGGCAAATAAAAAAGGTGGGGTGAGATTGGGGGAAAGGGATGTATGTATACTACGGACTGGTTCAAACAAATTTTCCCCTTCTTTCTAATTTGACGCCTTTGTAAATTAAAAGTTCCTAATGCCCATAGCAGTATTAGCAAAGTTACACTATGAGTGATACTACACATCAGCAATGACTGCTGAACAAATGGCTCACTTTGTAACATTCCTAAGGTGTATTTATGACATGTCTTCTTTGCTTCCTTTCCTACAACTGACTTGTTGCAATGGTATCTTGCAGGTTTCCTTACTCCCTCCAGGTGGATGTTGGGATAGTGCCTGGGTCATAAATCCTTTGAAGATTATAAACTGTGATCATTTGATACTAAATAACCTACACAGCTCAGCAAGTAACAAAAAAACAATTTAAGACCCTTTTTTGTAATGCTACAATTAAACAGAAGAAATAGAAAAACTGTACCATGCACCTTCCTGGAAAATGAATCAGTGTTTTAAACCGGACTAACACTGGCAATAACTGAAACAATTTATGAAAGAAATTTTATTTGGTGCAAAGATTACATGCCCAAAACAAAATTACTGTATACTGTTGTTCAATCAGATGAAACAAGAACCTCAAATTTTGTTTTGTATCAGTTTAGTAAAGGTAAGCCTATCCCAGTACAGGCCTGGACAGGCCCAGAGGATTCCAGGTGGTTGAAACTTCCATTTCAAGACAATCTGCACACGAATGTAGAAAAGATGTCAGCCCTACACACTGGCTGCCTTTACCCCCCAGGAAATATATAAGTTTAGTATCAACTTAAAACTTGCCTTTATAAGTAAGAATATTCAGGACTGTAAAAAAAAAATGTGTTTTAAGGCCAGCCCATTTTGGAGAACTATAAAGTCACATTTCATTTCATTTACAAATAAATTTCTTACTTCTCATGAGCATAGGAAATTAGTCTTCATTTTTAAGCCCTGAATCTATTCTTCACTTTCATCAACACATCTATAACCAAGTACTGCTACTGAATTGAAAGATCATGAAGATTATATAAAAAAAAGGTTATGGAATAAACAAGTAGACAGAGAGCAGACATAATACAAAACTGTCTGCTGTTACAAGGTAGTCCACAATGGACGCAGACAGCCATCCTAGGGACCCTCCTGCTTACCAAGGCAGAAACTGGCCACATTTAAAAAGATGGAAACAAAGATAATCACACAAACCCATGAGTAAATTCTTTCAATTAGCAATCCATAATAAGAACGTTACCACACTGGCAAGCTCTTATAAACAACAATAAACCTTGTGAACCGCATTCTTCTGGGTTATTACGCAGCAAGGAGTGACAATTTCTTACTGACGTTTCGTGACAACATATCAGACCCCTCCTTGACCCATGAAGATGGGACCGATAGGTAGTCCCAAAATGTCTGTAAGAAATTTACCACTAATCACTGTGTAATAACCCAGCACAGCGCAGTTCTCATTCACTTGGTGGCAGAAACCTGAAATCACACACAGTAATTAACCTTGAAGCTCCATAAAAGTTGGGGAATATATGCAGTGTCTGTGTCAATACCAGCTGCTCAAATGAGTTAAGTAAGAAAATTACTACCAGGGATATGACTTAGAAAATTTCACAGTACTTTTTTAAGTATCTGTATTTTGTGTGTTAAGAATTGTCTCAACACATGTATCGCTTGAGATGTCAAGACAACACAAATATTCTTCCATTTCACTTCATGTTTGTCACCTCAACTACAAAAGATTTCACAGGATGTACCTCAGACAGCACAGTACGCTTACATCAGAAAAACCAACTCAAAAACTCTGTAAAGGGAAACAATCACTGTTTACTGCAATACTTATATGAAAGACATAAACACTGATTTTGAAGAATGCCCAGATTTTAGTGCTCAGCCTGGTACCGCATATATATAAATAAACACTAGGCTTTCAAGGTTTACAATGTATGTTATTCCCGAAAGATGAACCAACTTGCTTAAAAAGTACCAGTACTGAAATAAATCATAACAATACTTTCCACATTTAATAAAGTAATGGACTTGTAATAGCATGGATACCCATTAGAATCATATTGATATTTATGTAAGCTTGGTACAGCTGTTTCTGAACTTTGTAATCCATTATCTAGCCTATTTCTTCCTCTTCGTTTGCAGTTCAGCAATATTATTTAAACTGTATATTTGCTATAAATACTGAAAATACAGTATGGTGGAAAGTGAAATAATGGAACACTTCAGATGTCAGGTTCATGCTGTACACGGCACATCTTATGAAACCAGGTCAATAGCATCACACTGCTGGAAATCAATACTACTCACAAGCCATGAGACTGTTATTATGAGATTTTATTATCTGCCTTAAAAAACGTTCTTCCCACATTTTAATACACATATACAAGTTCCTATATCTTGTCATTTCAGCACTTGTGTAAATGATCTTTGGAATTCCTCACAAACTTTGTTTAAAAATTTTACATCCAGTATTTTGTTCTTAAATATTTGTATTTTTTTCCTGAACAAAAAATACCTGTCTCACACACAACGGACAACAAGCCACAATTTAACTGGAGAAAGTCTATTTTCACAATGGAGGACATTTACAGCAGTCTTCTTTGTCATGTTTACACTCACACTCCCAGAAGAGCACAAACATTTTTCATTGCCTGAGAAATTATTTCAGCTGTTAAAAATGGTGGAATTATACTGAACAATGATCAAAAATTCATCGTGTTTAGGACGAATGTCATTTGTTATATTCATACTCTTCTAGCAATGAAAACACAAATACTACAGGGGGAAATTACAACTGGAATGAAGCACAGTGAAAAGTTAATTCAAAACACAATTTGTATTTAAGGTTAGAGAGCTTCAACATCTAGATGTACACAAAGGAAATACTTTATGTCCTCCAAAAATTAAAATAATTAAATAATTCAATTACACTAATAGCAACAGCATTTACTACACTCATCCAATCATTCAGACCATTCATTTAACTGAAAACATACTAGTAAGCACACTTAATACTTTCTAAAACTTTTCTCTCATGAAATAAAACTTATTTTATAGTCCAAAAGTGATAACTCTTTACCACATTTTGCAACTCAAATACCCTCTTCATACAGGAGTCTTCAGTTACAAAGAAATCTTCTTTACCTCAAATACGCATCAACCTGAGATGCATAATCATAAGCAGCAATAGTACTAAATATTACAATGCGAGATCATTTAAAATAAAGCTGCTTTCTCAAAACTGATCTTGGCAGTCAAATTTGTGAGTAACTGTATCAACACCATTAATTCACCATTTTTGTAACCATCCACAATTTGTCTACTGTAAGGCTTCTTCAAGATGGAGCAGAGAGGAATAAAACCCACCTCAGCCCATACAACCCTCACCAACTATAAACTAATGTCACCTGTTGTCACACGTTAGCAGCTTTCTGTTATTATTTTATGATGGTGGAGTTATGATGGCCTTTGGATGACTGCCATTCAGCTCTCCCCATCGAGTCTCAAAGAACGATCGCATGCTGTGACCAGCCTTCCCCACTGGAGAATCATCTTCATTAAAAGTTTCACAGTTATTGAATATAAGACGCACATCTGCACAGAATTCTTCCCTTGATTTGTACCTGCAACAGGTGGGTATAAATTATCAGTAATGAAATAAAAAGCTTTCACAAAACTGCAAAATGAGGAGTTTCATAATCTGTAATCTTCATTGGGATGATCACATGAGGGGGGGGGGAATGAGACACGCAGGGTATTCTACAGAATATACACAGCCAAGAAAATGGCATAAATATTTCAGTTGTAAAACCTGAAGGCAAGAGACCACTTAGAAACAAAGACAAAGACGGTATGATACTAGAAGTAGTTCCAGACTAACACATTTTGGCTATTACAGTTCCATTTTCATACAATTTTAAAAGTATGGCTCTTTCATAACCTGTGTGCTTCATAAATATATTTAAAGGAGTTCCATTATGGACAACACAGTTACATTTCTAAAGTACTGTACTGTCTTATGTTTATTGGACCATGCATCATTGTGATAGTTGAAGAATAAAATAGCAAGTGACATTAAGTTGGTCTTTTATTCTCCAACTACTGTATTGTCTCCTTCATGGGTTCTGGTATGCAGGTCTGATGAGGGCCCATAAAATAGAATGAAACTAGTTACCTTAGAACCATAGCTGTATTGTGCATTACAGAACTCCTTTAAATACGTTTATTAATCTGAGCACAACAGAGGTATTTCACCTAAAGACCGTGTACTTCACTTAACATGACTTATGAATGGTAGCAGTACACTCTGGTATGTTCCAGAAGTGCCATTCTACCATGTGTGTGCCATCCACCACCGTCACTTCTGGGCAAGATGCTGAAGGCCAGAAGTATATTTATAGTTCTGTTATAGGGGCACAATGTAAGAAACATACAAAAGTTATAATGTTTGAGCAGACACTCAATGTTCTTACACTGTGAGAGAATAATGAAGTAATGTGATGGCATCCACGTTACTGGATTAAATGAAACACCACTCCACACCACATGCAAAAGTGTTGCCAATATTACAGCAAGATATGCTACTCTGTATCATCTGAGTAGTAAACCAGCCACAACAGGCAAGGCCTACAAAAATGCAGAGCACAGAAGAATGCTTGTGACTTGGGATTCAACCAAGCAGGCGTTCAACACAGATGAAACTGGCTTGTGTTTGGGAAAGTACACCTACAAACATACATCTCCCAGGATTGCAGGCAGCAAAAGACTGAGTAATGGTGACATATGACAACATTAATGGAGATTCACCTGGACCTCCCCTGATGGTAAGACCCACAATCAGATTGACCACGTATTGATAGATAGGAGATGGCATTCAAGTATACTGGATGTGCGAAGCTTTAGGGGAGCTGACTGTGATACAGATCA